>ENA-ORDA01002502-ORDA01002502.1-marine-metagenome-genome-assembly--contig:-NODE-2502-length-13855-cov-2.673392_pt1 | contig 13855 bp, 8 predicted proteins | sample MGYA00237778_ERZ508506 | MGnify/ENA primary metagenome ERZ508506 (study PRJEB26177, sample SAMN06267891) | marine metagenome | isolation source: Monterey Bay, California, USA | place: Pacific...
CGTCACAGTTTTGATGTTTTTTATTATCATTTCTGTGTCGATACAAACCGTCACTCGCGACAGCGCCGCAATAGAAACAATCCCCGACTTTTTTGCCCGTAACGTCGAATCGATAATCGAAGACATAGGCACGCCACCGAATTTAAGCAACGCGATGCGCCTTGCTGCAGAGCTCGAGTGGAGTATTAATATTCGCAATCCGATCATGCGCTGGAGCTCGGATGGCGACAATCGGCTTAACCTCGACGACACGACGTTCGTCAGATCGCTAGCCGATGACGCGGAGATTAGGTCGAGCGACAGCGAAGACATGATCGTAGTTCGCCGCGACGGTTACGATTTCTATCTCTATCAGCGCTCTCTCGATGAAAACGCCGCAAATCTCGCCGTTCTTTACATTGGGCTCGCACTTGCCGGCTTCGTGCTTTTCGTCAACTATTTCATGGTCAATCGGCTGCTTGATCCGGTACGTATGCTGCGCCGTGGTGCGGAGCGAATTCGACGCGGCGACCTGAGCTATCGCGTTAACAACGACCGTCAAGATGAGCTCGGCGCACTGACCGACAGTATCAACCACATGGCCGACTCGTTGCAGTCGATGCTCGAAGCTAAACGCCAGTTGTTACTCGCAATAAGCCATGAACTACGCACCCCGCTTACGAAAGCGAAACTGCGGCTCGAGTTCATGCCAGACAGCATCGAGAAGCAAAAACTGCGCGAGGATATCGACGAAATAGACCATCTAATCGGCGACCTCATTGAGGCCGAACGACTCAATGACGAACACACTGCGCTGTCTGCCGAACCGGTTCAGCTTGCAGAGTTCGTGGAGTCTGTTGTTGACCAATACTTTAGTTACGAAGGGGGGCTTGAGATTGTTCTGCCTTGTGATGATCGCGAGTTTGTCATCGACAAACTGCGCATACGCCTACTCTTAACTAATCTACATAACAACGCGATACGGCACGGCCGTGACAAACCCCTACGCGTCGAAGTTATTTTTCACGAGGGCAGCGCTTCTCTCGTTGTTCAAGACAACGGAGAAGGCATTGGTCCCGAGCACATTGATCAGGTCTGCGAACCCTTTTACCGCGCAGACAGCTCGAGACAACGCAACACAGGCGGGTTCGGGTTAGGCCTTTACCTCTGCCGTCTTATTGCCCAAGCCCATGGCGGCTCGCTCGAAATCGACAGCGAACTCGGCAAAGGTACCCGCATCAGCATACGCCTGATGCAGCGTCCGCCGCAGATCAATGCCGAAGACGCCTAGCGAGCGGCAAGCTCTCGGCGGCGCCGGGCTCGCGCCAAACTCATAAAGAGTGCGATCACTGTCAGCAGCATAGGAATAGCCGCCGTATTAAACCATTTTAGATTCGAGCCTAGCGCTTCGATATCGGCCGTCAGCTGAAACTGCACGTCTCGAAGGCTGCGCCGCGTGTCGAGCAGCTCGGCGTTGAAGCGATCAATTTCGGTTTGAATCTCCGGCGTTAGCTGACCCAAAAGTTGACCACCCTCGTCTGTGTTAAGCGCCGCCAACTGCTCCTCGGTTTCGGCAAGTCTTTCGAGTAGCGCCGCTTCTTCAGTGCGCAGTCGGTCATCGGCTTCACGCTGCAGCTTTACAACGCGCTCAAAAGGGCGGGAGTAACGGCCGCGACTGCGTATGCTGACGAGGTCTGCGCCGCCACTAAGATTGTCCAGCGCGTTAATGACAAAATCACCATTGTTCGCATAAGGCTGCGGAATTCGCTGACCCATAAATTGGGCCACCTGAACCCAAAGTCGATCGGTTAACACATCAGTGTCTGCGAACAGAAGAATGTTGGTCTCACCGCTCGTTCGCGTCAGATGGCCTTCCACTGTAGCGCTGTCACTGTTCGCCTTTTCGATGCGAGCTTCCTCAGAATCATTGCCGTCGTCAGCCTCGGCCTCTTCTTCACTCGCGTCGGCAGCGGCGTCTTTACTTACTGGCCGTCCTTCGGGAAAAGCGGAGGAGATCACACCACTCACGCGCGCAGCGATAGTGTAGCGCTCATTTGCCGAAACAAATTCATCGAATAACACCGAAGGATCTAACACGTCTTCAAGAAGCGAGGCGTTCATCAGCATCGCATCGCTCGACGATTGAATGAGCGGTTCGAACCGTGTTGTCGCACCGTCGCGAGGGGCGAGGGCACCGACCGACGAAAGATTCAAATTCTCAAGGCGCCGCGTGATGATATCGTCGCCAGCGAGCGCCGTTCGATTCGCACCGATCATTCCGATGTGTGCGACAGGACGCGAACCTTGGCCCATCTGAACGCGCAGTGCTAGGGTATTGTCTGTTAGCACCTTGTCCGATGCATAGTCGACGCCCCAAGCCTCAAGCAAGCCGGGTAAATCGGAACGCATTCCCGCGGGAATCATCGAGCCACGCTCTGAGCGAGAGACCATTGAGTCGGCGGTCGGATCGAGGAAAACGAATGTTTCACCGCCTCGCATCACATGCTGATCAATAGCATAAAGCGTCTGTTCCGACAGCCCCTCTGGATGCACGATCATCAAAATGTCGACGTCTTCTTCAATAATTTCGGTGTTGGTTTCTATACGGCGCAAGTCATAAAGCTGGCGAATATAATCGGTAATCATCCACTGCTGTGTCGCCTGCCCCGTCATCGGGTCGAATCCACCGTCGATATCAAGCGTGGTGAGTAAACCAACCACCTTCAAATCGGGATTAGCAACGCGCGTGACGAGTTGCATAAATTCATATTCGAGAAACTGCTCTTGGTCTGGTCGAATCAGAGGCATGGTTTCGGACGCGCGTAGCGCAGGGTCCTTTTCGTTATCAAGCTCGACCGCAACGAGTCCGAAATATATCCCCTGCCCGCCCTGCGTCACAGGCACTGGCTGGACGCCATACTGGGTGGCGAGGTCTTCTTCTTCTGAGAATGGCTCGGGATCGACAATCGACAGGACTAAATTACCGCCGCTCGCAATCACGATCTCGCGCAACAATTCCTGCACCCGCGTACCGTAACTGCGAATCTGTGGTTGATCCTCCGTTGCTGACTCGCTGTAAAAAAAGAGTAGCTCGATCGGCTCTTCGAGGCCGGAGACGATATTGCGCGTGCCATCGGCGAGAGAGAAGAGATCGTCTTCGGTGAGGTCAATGCGGATACTAGGCAATGCACTGATTAGCCCCACTGAAACGAGCAGGGCGACCGCGACCGTAAGGAGGCCTGTGCCCGAGAATAAAAACTTAATTTTTGTCATCGTCAGTCTCCTCCTAGTTCGCTTTCTTGATTTCAATAACGATAGCGCTCGCAAAGAGCCACGCGCCAATAAATGCAGCAAAGAAAAGCAGATCGCGAATATCGAGTACGCCCTTTGCGATCGAATCATAATGCGTTAGAAAGCCCATGGCGGCGAAGGCGTCGACAACTACCTGCGGCATCCAGGCAGGGAAAGCTTCGAGCAATATCGGAGATCCCATAATCACGAAGATGAAACAAAGGCTGACGGTAAGAATAAAAGCAATCACCGAATTCTTTGTTGCCGCCGACATGCAAGAGCCAATGGCAAGGAAGCCGCCCGCCATAAACCAACTGCCAAGATACGCTGCAAAAATAACGCCGTTATCTGGATCTCCAAGATAATTCACGGTAATCCAAATAGGGAATGTGAGCGCAAGTGCTATGCCCATCAGTGCCCATGCGGCGAGAAATTTCCCCAACACGGCGTCCCTCAAGCGAACGGGAAGCGTCAGCAATAATTCGATCGTGCCTGTCTTGCGCTCGTCGGCCCACAGAGTCATCGCAATTGCCGGCACCATAAAGAGATAGAGCCAAGGATGGAAACTGAAAAAAGGCAGAAGGTCAGCCTGACCCCGTAGAAAAAATCCGCCAAGCTCGAAGGTGAAAATACCGTTAGTAATGAGAAAAATAACAATAAAAATATACGCAAGCGGCGTGGCGAAATAACTCGCTAGCTCGCGTTTGAAAATGACGCTGAGATTACCCACGGCGCGCTCCTCCTGCAGTCACTTGTTTGAACACATCTTCTAGCTGCCCACGGGCGACAGTCATTTCGGCAATCGGCCAGTTCTGTTCCTGAGCGATCTTTGCGACCTGGCTATAGATCGACTTGCCTGCCTGCGCCAGTATACGCAGCCTCAACCTGTCTTCGGCGTCGACCTCGATACCTGCGACATCGACAAGCGATTCAAGGTGGCCGCCAAGCTCAAGCGGCTGAGTTAGACGCACGTTTACCGCCTGATGATATTTCGAACTCGCCTCGAGCTCGGCAGGCGTTCCATCGGCAACAAGTCTACCGTTGGCGATAATCACCGCCCGCGTGCAGACAGCGGAGACCTCTTCGAGAATGTGCGTCGAAATAATCACGATTTTATCGCGGGCAAGATTCTTAATAAGTTCCCGCACATGCTGCTTTTGGTTGGGGTCCAGGCCATCGGTCGGTTCGTCCAGAATCAGCACTTTGGGGTCGTGCATGATTGCTTGCGCAAGGCCAACCCGGCGCTTAAACCCTTTCGACAGTGTTTCGATTTTTTGCAAAGCCACCGAACCAAGCTCCACTTCGGCAAGCACGCGTCCAACGCGCTGCGCAAGCTCGTCTCCGCGGTAGCCTCGAATCTCGCCAACAAATCTTAGAAAATCGAGTGTCGTCATATCCCCGTATGAGGGAGCACCCTCGGGCAGATAGCCCATCAGCGCCTTGGCTGCGAGCGCATCTGTCGCAATATTATGGCCATCTACCGTGACCGAGCCCGAGGTCGGGGCGAGGAAGCCGGTAATAATTTTCATGGTTGTCGATTTTCCGGCGCCATTGGGACCCAGAAATCCGAGCACCTCTCCCTCGGACACCTTAAAACTGAGGTCGTCTACGGCGGTAAATTGCTCGAACTGTTTGCTTAGATGAGTAATCTCAATCATCGCTTCTATTCCTGCGTTCTTGTGTTGATGCTGTGAGGCGTCTCACTACGATGGAGGAATATAGGCGCGGGGGTAGGGATTTTCAAGGGAATGCAGGAGAAGTGAGGAAAACGACTTTGATCTGGGTTTATTCAGGCCCCACAGTTATACTTTAGCGTGTGGAAATAACTCGCGTAGCCAAGCATTTCGGCATCAAAATCAATGCTCACGAGAAATAAACAGACATCACGAGTCTCAAAGAGACAGTAGAGTAACCATGCCAGCACTTAATCGACAACGGTCTAAGACACCATTGTCAGGGACCTTACAGCGCGACATCGGCCATGTTCGCGTTGCCGTCTTAGCCTGCGTGCTCATGGCAATGTTTGGCTGCGGCCAAAAAGGCGGCCTGACGCGACCAGAATCAAACCCCACGCCTAGTGCGCAGTTTCAGTAGCAACGCGACTCACGGACTTAACAATGGATCATTTCAATTACCGAGGTAATAGCCTCTTCGCCGAAGACTTGCCGCTCACAGCGATCGCCGATGCCGTTGGCACACCCTTTTATGTCTATTCGCGTGCAACGCTCGAGCGCCACTACCGAGCGTATGAAACAGCACTCGCCGATCAACCGAGCCTAATTTGTTTTGCTGTGAAGGCGAATTCGAATCTCGCCGTTCTCGATGTGCTCGCGCGCCTGGGTGCTGGCTTCGACATTGTCTCGGGAGGCGAGCTTCAGCGTGTCCTTCGCGCCGGCGGCGATCCCGCGAAGACTATTTTTTCGGGCCTAGGCAAGACAGAAGACGAGATACGCTTTGCGCTCGAGGTTGGCATTAAGTGTTTTAACGTCGAATCCGAAGCCGAACTCGAACGTATTAGCCGCATCGCAAGCGAGCTCGGCGTTGTTGCACCCATTTCACTGCGGGTCAATCCAGACGTCGATGCCGGCACGCATCCGTATATTTCAACTGGTCTTAAAGAGAACAAATTTGGTATCGCCAGCGACGCAGCTCTTGCCGTTTACCGCCATGCCGCTACGCTGCCTGGTCTCGATTTGGTCGGCATCGACTGCCATATCGGTTCTCAGCTCACCAGCGTAGCGCCGTTCCTTGACGCTATCGATCGACTACTCGCTATGGTCGATGCCTTGGCAGCCGAGGGCATTCATCTCAAGCACTTCGACATGGGTGGCGGTCTTGGCGTGCCTTACGATGGCGAAGAACCTCCGTTGCCTGACGAATTAATTAATGCAGTACGCGGCCGCTTTGCCTCGCGCAATTTAATGCTGATGGTCGAACCCGGGCGCTCCATTGCGGCCAATGCCGGCGTGTTCGTCACCCGCATCGAATATTTAAAGTGCAATGAACACAAAAATTTTGCAATCGTCGATGGCGCGATGAATGATCTTCTGAGGCCCGCGCTTTACGGCGCGTGGCAAAAAATTATTCCGGTAGAGTGTAGCGACGATCCCTCGCGCCCCGAGCTGCAGTTCGATGTTGTGGGTCCGGTATGCGAATCTGGCGACTTTTTAGGCAAAGATCGCCCTCTCCGAATCGCCGCCGGTGATTTGCTCGCCGTGCGTTCTGCAGGTGCGTACGGGTTTGTCATGAGTTCGAATTACAACACGCGCAACCGCGTTGCTGAGGTCATGGTCGATGGCGGGGCCTATCAAATTGTTCGCGCACGGGAAACGGTAGAACTTCAGCTCTCTCTTGAGTCGCTTTTGCAGTTGGACTCTGGGAGCAATCCCGACAGCGATGCAGCAAACGGCCGATAACCAAAAGATGCGACTTCCCTTCACAAAGATGCACGGCCTCGGCAACGACTTCATGGTCATCGACTGTGTCTCGCAGCCGCATAGCCTCAGCACAGAGCAGATAGCCCTCTATGCCGACCGGCAGCTTGGCATTGGGTTTGACCAACTTTTGCAGATCGAGCCCGCGACGCGTCCGGATGCCGACTTTCGCTACCGCATTTTCAATCGCGACGGCAGCGAGGTAGAACACTGCGGCAATGGAGCGCGCTGCTTCGCCAAATATGTACACGACAAGGGCCTGACGACGCACAACCCGATTAAGGTCGAAACGGTAAATCGGCTACTCAGTCTCCAGCTGTCCGAGGACGGTGAGGTGACAGTCGACATGGGCGAGCCCGACTTTGCGCCTAAGAGCCTGCCTTTCGAGGCGGAAAACGCGTCTGTCGACGTTGACAGTGGGCAGCGCTACAGATGTGAGGTTGTTACCGCATCGACTACACAAGAAGTAGAATTTTCGGCTCTTTCTATGGGCAATCCGCATGCAGTCATCGTCGTCGACGACCTAGATAGAGCCGACGTCGTTGGCCTTGGCGCGGCCTTAGGCCAACACGGCTGCTTCCCTCAGGGCGTCAATGTCGGGTTTATGCAGGTTGTGGCGCAACAGAGTATCCGTCTTCGCGTCTTCGAACGCGGATCGGGCGAGACGCTTGCCTGCGGTACCGGCGCCTGCGCAGCGGTTGTTAGCGGCTGCAAGCTCGGCCTTTTGGAATCACCCGTCGCGGTCAATGTTCGCGGGGGAACACTCACGATCGCGTGGCAAGGAGACGGGGCACCGGTGCTGATGACTGGCCCGGCGACCACTGTCTACGACGGCATTCTCGACCTGCCAGACCACACACACTAAGTTAGCGAGTAGCGACCAGAGCTTAACCCGGCCACGCGCTGCAAATTGATAGGAAGCAGAAAACGATGAGTAACAAAGTAACCGCGACGAACGATTCATCAGATTCGAACGGGGCAACGCCCGGACAGCCGCTCTCTTCGCCCGCACTCAGCGCCGCACAGGTAGCCGACTATCTCCGCGCGCATCCCGAGTTTTTCGAAAGCCAAACCGAGCTCCTCGCCGAGCTGAAAATCCCTCATGCAAGCGGCAAAGCGATATCGCTACTCGAACGGCAGGTGGTCATTCTGCGTGAACGTGGCCAAGAGGCGCGGCAAAAACTTGGGTCGCTTCTCGCCAATGCACGCGATAACGATCAGCTATTTGATGTCACGCGCGACCTAGTGCTTTCGCTTCTTCGCGCACGGGATGCCACAGAGGTTGCAGAAATAGCACAGGATAAGCTCACTGCATTAGGCAGTGTAGACGCCTGCGAAATTATTGTCGTTGCGCGCCCAGGACTCAAAGTTTCCGAAGGCGTACGCACAGAGAATGCCGAGAAACTGGCAGAGGAATTCGCCGATGTGTTTCGCCTCAGGCGCACGCACTGCGGCGCGATACCCCGCAGCAGCATCGAAAATTTGTTTGGCGCAAATAGCAATCGCGTTGGCTCCACGGCGCTCTGTCCAATAATGCATGAGTCCGAAATCATTGCATTGCTCGCGCTCGGCAACGAATCGGAAGACTATTTTAACACCAGCCTCGACACACTTTTCCTCGACTTCATTGGCCATGTCGTTGGCGCCATTCTAAGCAGGTCTAATTAACTCGTGACTACTGTGCTGCCACTTGTCTCTATTATAGTTCGGACCGTCGGCAGACCCGAACTTACCGAGGCGCTCGCATCGATTGCAGCACAAAGCCACACAAATATTGAGACGCTTATCGTCGATGCCCGCGGCGATGGCCTGCCGTCGTTGCAGCTGAGTGCAGGGCAGACGCTGGTGTCCACTGGAGCGCCGCTTGGCAGGCCAAAAGCTGCCAACGCAGGGCTCGATGCAGTAAGCGGCGAGTTCGTGATGTTCTTAGACGACGACGATTGGCTTTCTGCGTCGCATGTCGAAAATCTGGTTCACGAGCTGCAAAGCAGCCCAACGTCAATTGCGGTTTACAGCACCACTCAGCGCACGACGGCCAGTGGCGAGTTGCTCGATGAATTTTTCGCGCGCGATTTCGATATCGCTTTCCTGCGCCGCGATAATTTTATGCCAATCCATTCCGTGCTCTTTCGCAGTCAAGCGCTCGCAGCCGGTTGTCGTGTAGACGAAAGCCTTGATATTTATGAAGACTGGGATTTTTGGCTACAAGTCGCCACGCTCGGCAGCATCTATCACATCGACAAAATCACAGCTTTCTATAGAGCCGGCGGTGATTCTGAGACAGCCGTAGATACCGAGCAAGAAAAATACGACGCCAAAAGCACCAGCGGAAAATGGCGAGAAAAAGTGCTCGCTAAATGGGCGCCAACCTGGAGCGCCGCTGAACTCAACACAGTTTTTGGCACTTTTGATGTGTCAGCCGAAATAGAAGATTTGCACAAGCATTTACGGCTTTCGCAAGAAGAGTATCAAGCGGCGCTTAAGCAGGCTGGTCATGAGGCCGAGGTTGCGCGGAAAGACTTGTTAACAAGTTTTAGTGCCGAACGTGACGTCTTCGAGACGACACTTGAAACTCAGCGCAGCGAAGCCGCAGAGCAAGTCCGCAGCCTTCAACTTGAGAGCGATTCTTTACGGCTAGCTAGGGATGAGCTCAATCAAAATATTGAGAATCTGCAGACACAACAGAAACGCCTAAGCAAAGCGCATCAACTTCTCAACCTCCAGCACCAAAACCTGTCCGCTGACCTAACTCTTATCCTCAACTCTTTCTCGTGGCGGATTACTAAGCCCTATCGCTATCTTTCTAATAGGGTAAAGAGGCTTTTCTCTCGCCCCGCGGCTCTTCCAATTAGCAAAGTTATTGCCGAACTGCCGGTGCAGCCGTCGAGTACTGAGGCTAAAGCCAGGACTTCACGAAGCAAGATAAGATGCAGTATTGACGTACCAGGCCGCAATATTCACTTAGTAGACGACGACTTAGTCCTCGCCGGCTGGGCTTTTTCAGCAAGCAATAGAACGAAAATTTCCGTGTCGATTGGCGAGAAACTCTACCGCACGTTCGAACCTACACTTCCGCGCGACGACGTAGCCGCGTCCTTTCGTGCAACGATCGAGGCTCGCCGATCAGGTTTCTTAGAAACAATCGAGAAGCGTTTTCTACCACAGGGAAGATTCACCGTTGTTGTTATGTTCGACAACGGATTCGAGCAGGTCACTCTCGAGCGAGAAGTAGTCAATCTCGAGCGGGGTGATATCTACAGGCTCTGGCTCAGCGAACGCGCTGCTCAGACACTGCCATCCCCCGATCAACTACTGCGTAAGGTTGCCGTAGTAGTCCTCGCAGGCGCAAGCGGCAGCGACCTCGACGCAGCCGTGTCATTGTTAGAAAAACACACCTCGGTAGCGACTGTATCCCGCGTTATAACGAGCGGCCGTGGCTCTAAAGAAGTCGCCACGGACTTACTGCGAACCCTTCACGACGCGAGTGAGTCGGCCGACGACTTAATCGTTGTGCATCAGACCGATGTGCTAGCGCCGCATGCACTACAAATTCTGTCGAGCACAGGCGAGGAGCTCGCCGCTGACCTTGTCTATTCGGATCACGACCGCTTCGATTCGCAGGGACAGCACACAGACCCCGAGTTCACTTTCGGCTGGTCGCCCGAACACCTTCTGGGTCGCAACTACATTGGCGGCGTCTATCTGTTTAGTGCGACGCTCTTCAAGCGCATCAATACCCCTGCTTTCTCTGAATCAGTCGCGTCGGTTCTAGAAAAGAATCCAGAGGCCGCCGCTACTTTCCGCTACTGTCTCCTACTCGAACTCGGCAATGCCGCTAAAAAAGTAGCGAGAGTCCCTGACGTACTCTGGACAGAGACGACACTGCCGAGCACCCTTCGATTAACCGAATCTCTTTGGGCAAGTAACTTTCTCGACAGGTTCGAGCCGGGCAGCAGCCTCCGCGAGCATAGCGCTAACAATAGCCCTAACAATAGCCCTAACAATGGCTTAGACACTGTGCGTTATGTCGATCGCCCTTTACAGTCCGCGCCACTGGTCAGCATCATCATCCCAACGATGGCGAAACTAGAACTGGTGACGCCCTGTATAGAGTCACTGCTTTCTCTCACAGACTATTCTAATTTCGACATAGTCATTCTCGACAACAGCCGCGGCAAGAATCCCGACGGCATAAGCTATTTGATCGACAAAGGCCTGAAGGTAATCGAATGTGATTTCGATTTTAATTGGCCTCGCCTAAACAATTTAGGGGCTAAAGAATCAGACGGCGAGCTATTGTTATTTCTCAACGACGACGTCGAAATTACCGACGCTGGCTGGCTTACCGAACTCGTTAAACAAGCGCAGCGACCTTGCGTCGGCACTGTTGGCGCACTGCTCTATTATCCCGAGGGGATGCTGCAACACGCTGGCGTTTTCCTAGTTGACACCGGCGGGGGCTGCGCACACCTATTCCATAAGATGGCGCCGAGCAGTGAACTCCGTGGCAATCTTCATAATTTAGTACGAGAAGTGTCCGCAAACACTGGCGCGTGTTTACTGGTTAGCCGCGAGAATTTTGCAGCGGTTGGGGGTTTCGACGAAGGTCTTGCTGTCGTCGGTAACGACATTGACCTCTGCCTTAAACTGAGACAAAAAGGCCTCGTCAATATTTGGACGCCGCGTTGTTCGCTTATTCATCACGAAAGCATTTCGCGGAAGGCGAGCGTGCCAGAGGAAGACGAAGCGCTCATGTGGAATAAATGGGGAGAGTTGTTTCGCTCAGGCGACGAATACTATAACCCCAACCTCACCTTAACAGGCGTAGATTGCGCCGCTAATCTGACGCTGTCGCCCTCCTTGCTAGAAAGCAAAACCGCTAAAGCATCAGGTTCGCCTTCTCTAGTAGATACGTCGCCACAGAAGGGCGTGAATCTCATCGGCTATATCCGCGCCGAAATGGGTGTAGGCGAAGGAGCTCGATCAGATGCTCGCGCGCTTGCTGCGGCGGACATAGAATTTGGCGTGATCAACTTTGAGCGCGGTAATTCCGCGCGTATGGGCGACACCTCTTGGCAGCATAAAGAGCGCGACGACGCGCCCTTCTCTGTCACTCTTTGGCATATTAACGCCGACCATCTCGCACTTGCCCGCGCTACGATTCCGACGTTCTTAGTCGAAAAAAGCTATCACATTGCCTACTGGGCGTGGGAGCTAGAAACGATGCCCGAAGGCTGGCGGCCTGCGCTCGACGAAGCCGATGAGATCTGGGTGCCGTCTGAGTTTGTACGCCGCGCGATCGCATCGGAAACCACGAAGCCCGTCGTGTGTATTCCACACTGTGTTGCGCCAAACCCTGTTGAGTCACTCGATCGAGATTACTTCGGACTCCCCAAAGATTCATTCATTTTTCTGGCGATGTATGACACACGTAGCATCGCCGAGCGGAAAAACCCGAAGGCAGCGCTGCATGCTTTCATTGCTGCATTCGGCGCCGATGACAACCGCGCAGCACTCGTTCTCAAGGTCAATAATGCAACAACTGATTCGCTGCGCGAACTCGACGAAGCTATTGGCAACCATCAAAACATCATTGTATTGAAAGAAGACCACAGCAAGCCTGAAATCGACTCTCTTATTAATGCTGTCGATTGTTTTGTCTCGCTGCACCGCTCGGAAGGGTTTGGCTTGGGACCAGCCGAGGCGATGAGCTTAGGCAAGAGTGTTATTCTAACCAATTGGTCTGGGTCGACAGACTATACCGATGCTGATCACTGCCTGCCTATCGATTACCAACTAATTACTTTAGAGCAAGATTACGGGCCTTACCTAAAAGGTCAGCGTTGGGCAGAGCCATCAATAGAGGACGCCAGCGCCGCGATGAGAAAACTGGTTAACGAGCCAGCTTTTGCAGACGAACTCGGGAGAAAGGCACACGCCTTTATCGACGCGGAATTTTCACCCAGAGCCGTGGGCGAAAAGATGAAGTCGCGACTCGCAGAGATTAGTTAGAACTTTCTCAGCAGGCGATAATAGACCCGCTGCATGGTAGCGCTTCGGGTGCGCATTCGTCTGCCGAGTAAGAGAGCGAGTCGATACTTAAGCGGCAGTTTTCCACCAAAATGGCGTGAGAATTCTTTCGCCTGCCGCGCAACGTCGGCAAGATGTTCGTTATGCTCAAGCGAGAATACGCGGCTTAACAAACTCCTGCGCCAATGCTCCGAATCCTCTCTCTGCTTTGCACCAATCGTGTTGCGGCTATGCTGCCTATATCGAACCAGTGGCGCCGGCATAAACACGAGCTCGCCAAATGCGGTGGCTGTCATCGCAAACCACCAGTCATGCATCATCGCCTTTTTGGGCACGGGTAGCGCCGCACGCATCAACGCTTCATTGAAAAGCGCGGTGCAGCCGGTGACCAAATTGCTTACAGCTACCTGGGGAAATTGATTACGTTCGATTTCGAGGCCCTGATAAGAAATTAGAGACTCAGCTACTCGCTGAAGATTCTGGTCCACAACTTCGAGGTCGCAATGGATAAGAATAGGTTTATCCTTGCCATCCTGAACCTGACAATATCTGTCAATCTGCAACGCCAATTTATTATTGAGCCAGACATCATCTTGGTCACAAAAGCAGGCAAGGATGTTGTTGAGTCCGAGGGCAGATCTATTCGCAAGCATGTACTCGCAAAGCACGGAAAAACTGCCGCTTGGACCATAGTTCACCGGCTCCTCTTCGACAATGTGGAACTTTTCGGGTGAGGCCTCGGCATATTTCTGCAGTAGGAGCAGCGTGCCATCACTCGACCCATCGTCGCGCACGACGATGATGAAATTCTGATGAGTCTGTTCGAGAAGCGAATCTAGTTGCTCGGCGAGAAACGCCTCGCCATTGTAAGTGGATAACAACACTGCGACGCGCTGTGACGACTGATCACTCATTTCGGCAGAGTCCTTGCGTCGCGAATCCCGCGGCGGATGCTCGTAAAATAACTGCTACGCTGAGCCGAACTCAGCACGAGCCAAAGTGCTTTTAATGCAAACCGCGGCATGTCCCTCAGCTTCCAGCCAAGAGGGGCGTAGTCGACACCGTAGAGATGCACGCGATTTCGACTCGAATAATAGCTGCGCGAAGGATTGTGCTGAGCG
>ENA-ORDA01002513-ORDA01002513.1-marine-metagenome-genome-assembly--contig:-NODE-2513-length-13812-cov-4.043830_pt1 | contig 13812 bp, 15 predicted proteins | sample MGYA00237778_ERZ508506 | MGnify/ENA primary metagenome ERZ508506 (study PRJEB26177, sample SAMN06267891) | marine metagenome | isolation source: Monterey Bay, California, USA | place: Pacific...
TATTTTGAATGAAATTTTTTGAAACAATATCTATCAAAAAAACAGATAAACTAATTAAATATAATTTATGCATAAAGTCTTATTTCGCCATCCTCATAAAGATTCTTTATACACCTTCCACATAACTCTTTATGACTTTCATCGAGACCAACATCCTCGCAATAATGCCAGCATCTCTCACATTTTTGATGCTCACTTTTGTATACATTCACTTCAAGCTTTTCATTTTTTTTAATATTAACTTTAGAGGAGATAAATATAAACTTTAGGTCCTCAATAAATTCATTTAAGCTGTTATAAATCTCTGACGGCGCCCCAATCTCAATGACCGACTGTAGAGAGGATCCCACCATACCTTTCTCCCTAAGCTCTTCAATTTTTTTATTTACAAGACCTCTAATTTCTAAAATATTTTTCCAATCATCCAGATTTTTATCTTTTACTAAATTTTCTGGGAATTGGTACCAAGTCTCAGTAAAAATACTTTTTTTATTATTTTTAAAAATAGTTTCTGAGGCTTCGTGTGCAGTAAAGCTTAAGATTGGTGTCATAATCCTAATTAATGACTGCGTTATATGAAATAAGGCGCTTTGTGCTGACCGTCTTCCATGTGAGTCTTCCTTCATTGTATAAAGCCTATCCTTAATGACATCCAAATAAAATCCTCCTAAGTCCTCTGAGCAAAATGAAACAAACTTTTGGATGCCTAAATAAAAATTAAATGAATCATAATCTTTTATTATTGATTCTTGAAGAACTTGAGTTTGATGCAAGGCAAACCTATCAATCGATAACATTTTCTCTGGTGGCACCAATTGAGTTTCTTTGTCTATATCTTCAATGTTAGAGATTAGAAATCTCAAGGTATTTCTAATTCTTCTATAGCTATCTGCCACTCTTTTAATAATCTCATCAGAGATATTTAGCTCTCCGGAGTAATCAGTAGTGGCGACCCATAGCCTCAAAATATCCGCTCCATATTGGTTAATAATTTTTTGAGGGGAAATTACATTACCTTTAGACTTACTCATCTTATGGCCTTCACCATCAACGACAAATCCATGTGTTAATAAAGCCTTAAATGGAGCTGCGTCATTAATTGCACAGCCGGTCAACAAGCTTGATTGAAACCAACCTCTATGCTGATCAGAACCCTCGAGATAAAGGTCTGCAGGATAATTTAACTCTTCTCGGTCTTGAATAACAGATTGATGGGTAGTGCCAGAGTCAAACCAAACATCTAGTGTATCTGTTGATTTTAAATAGGCATCTGCGTCAGCACCAAGCATCGAATCTATGTCTAAATTGAACCAGGCATCAACCCCTTCTTTTTCCATCATTTTGGCAATTTTCTCAAAAAATGAAATAGATTCTGGATGCGGTAAATTTGTTTCCTTGTTTAGGAATATTGGAATGGGCACCCCCCAAGATCTTTGTCTTGAAATACACCAGTCAGGCCTCTTTTCAATCATTGATTTCAGCCTACCTTCCCCCCAATTTGGAAAAAAACTTGTTTTTTTAATTACTTCTTCAGCTTGACCACGCAACGAAATATTATTCTTATTTTTTACATCCATCCCAATAAACCATTGTTCCGTCGCTCTAAAAATAATTGGAGTTTTATGTCGCCAACAATGCGGGTAGCTATGGGTAAAATTTTCTACAGATACGAGTGCTCCATTTGCCTTGAGTGTCTCTATAATTTTTTTGTTTGCATCCCAAACATTCAGTGAACCAACAATATCAGTTTCTTTCGTAAACTTTCCATTTTTATCTACCGGACTTTCAATCGGTAGGTTATAGCGACTTCCTACTACATAATCATCAACCCCATGGGCTGGCGCAGTATGAACCAAACCTGTACCAGTTTCTGTTGTTACATGAGATCCACAAATGATAGATACATCCTTTTCCTTAAAAGGATGACGGCATTGTATATTTTCAAGCGCTGCCCCATCACATGAACCTACCAAATTGCCTTCAAGTTCGTATGACTGCAGCTTTGTTTTTGATAAATCAGTTGAAAGTATCAAAAATTTATCTTCTATCTCATATAACCCATACTCAAGTTTCGGATTGACACAAATTGCTTCATTGGCTGGAAGGGTCCAAGGCGTGGTTGTCCAAATAACAGCAAAAATATCTTTATTAATTTTACAATCAAAAATTCTTTCAATAGCCTCCCTATCAATACAATTAAAGGCCACATCAACGGCTATTGATTTTTTGTCCTCATATTCCACTTCAGCTTCAGCAAGAGCAGAACCACAATCTGTGCACCAATTAACTGGCTTTCCACCTTGATATAAATAGCCACTCTCGTAAATCTTTGCTAATGACCTTACGATATTTGCTTCAATTTTATAATCCATTGTGAGATAAGGTTTATCCCATTCTCCGAAAACACCCAATCTTTGAAAATCCTTTTTTTGACTCTCTACTTGTTCTCGGGCATAAGTTCGGCAAAGGTCTCTAAACTCTTGAGGCTTTAAATTTTTCCCATGTTCTTTTTCAATAACTAATTCAATTGGCAAACCATGGCAATCCCATCCTGGGATATAAGGAACATCAAAACCAGAAAAAGTTTTTGATTTGATAATAAAATCTTTTAATATTTTATTTACGGCATGGCCAATATGGATATTTCCATTTGCATAAGGTGGGCCATCATGAAGAATATATTTTTCCATTCCTAACCGTGATTTTCTTATGGCGTCATAGATTTGTTTATCTTCCAGGCTCTTTAACCATTCAGGCTCTCTCTTAGCAAGGTTACCCCTCATTGGAAAGCTAGTTTCAGGGAGATTTAGTTTGTATTTGTTTTGCTCTGTCATAAATTCTTCTTATCAAAAAAAAGTTTTGCTTTAATTACATCTAATTTTATTTGCTCTTTTAATTCATCAAGTGACTTAAACTTTTTTTCGTCTCTTAATTTTTTTAAAAAAATAACACTTACATGTTGGCCGTATAGGTCTGAAGAAAAATTCAACAAATGCACCTCAAGTTGCAATTTTTTCTCTCCCTTGATTGAGGGCCTGATACCGAGATTAGCAACGCCAAAATGTTTTTGGAATTTTACAGCAAAGACACCCTTTAATGGAGGACGATTATGCCGCATATGGATATTTGCAGTAGGAAAACCAATCTTTCTTCCCCTTTTTTCACCATGAACAACTTTGCCAGATATAGAATAAGGCCTTCCTATATATTTATTTGCCTCGTCAAGCTTATCGTTAGCCAGAAGATTTCTTATGAGCGTGCTTGAAATTCTTTTACCATCTATAAGAATTTTGTTTTTAATATTTAGTTCCATGCTACTCGCCGATAACTGTTTTATACTCCCTTCTCGACCCACTCCAAAACAGAAGTCTTCTCCTACAACAATTTCTTTTACCTTTAATTGTTTGATTAATACGCTAATGAATTCATTGGCTGTTACCTTTGAAAATTCCTGATTAAATTTAATAATATGTACCCGATCTATTTTTATTTCGTTAAAGAGTTCTATTTTTTCTCTTAGGCTCGAAATTCTCGTTTGAGGTTTATTCTGAGAAAAGTAATCTTTTGGATTAGGTTCAAAAGTAATTACTGCACTTTCTAATTTTAGATCATGGGCTCTTTTCTTGACTTCAGCTAATAAGGCCTGATGCCCTAAATGCACACCATCAAAATTACCAATAGTGACGACACATGGTAATTGCTCTAAGTTAGAGTTCCTTATTATTTTCACGATGAATGATGAGACTTTCTTAAAAATGAATTAAATTCAAAACCTAAGAATTTTAAACTAACAAAATAAATTGCGCCACTTAGACTAATTATAAGAAGTAAATTTGCTGCCCTTTGTATAAATGAGTAATCAACCCACTGGTCGATAGTGCCTCGAAGGAAAAACAAACAAATAATCATCAAGCCTAGAGCAATTACAATTTTGGTTAAAAATTTAAGCCAGCCTTTATTTAATATAAATAATTTCTCCTTCTTTAAAAAATAAAATAATAAGCCTGCATTGATACATGCTGCTAGTCCAATTGCAAGAGCGAGACCTGCATGTTGTAAATATCCAATAAATAAGAGATTCATTGCTTGTGTACAAAATAAAGTAAAAATTGCAATTTTGACTGGTGTTTTAATGTTCTGCTGAGCATAAAAAGCTGGAGCTAATATTTTTATTAAAATTAAACCGACCAGACCAACGCTATAGGCAATCAACGCTGTTTGAGTCATTAAAATATCATATTCAGTAAAAGCCCCGTAGTAAAAGAGCGTTGTAATAAGTGGGACACCAAGCATGGCTAGACCTACTGCTGCAGGCGCTGCCAACAAAATACCCAATTTAAGGGCCCAGTTTATTAATTCTGAATATTCTGATTTATCTTTATTAGATAAACTTTTTGATAGGCTAGGTAAAAGCAAAGTGCTTAATGCAACACCCAATATTCCTGCTGGAAATTCAAGTAATCTATCAGCATAGTAAAGCCATGAAATACTACCTACAGAGAGAAATGAAGCAAAAATTGTATTGATGAGAAGTGAAATTTGAGCAACAGACACACCTAATATAGAGGGGCCCATTAATTTCAAAACTCTCCATACACCCTCTTCTTTAAAGTTAAAGTCAAGTTTTGGTATACATCCAATTTGTTTTAAAAATGGAATTTGAAACATTAGCTGAAGAATTCCTCCAACAAAAACTGACCAAGCTAGAACATAAGCTGGCTGATTAAAATAATCAGCAAAAAATAATGCGCCTAAAATAAATGAGATATTTAACCAAACAGGTGTAAAAGCAGGCACAATAAATTTTCCAAATGTATTTAAGATCCCCCCCGCCATAGATACAAGTGAAATAAAAAATATATAGGGGAAAGTAATCCTCAGTAAATCAACAGTTAGATTATATTTTTCAGGATTTGTCACAAACCCAGGTGCAGTTATATAAATAATCCAAGGTGCGCCAAAAACTCCTAATAGCGTAATTAATATAAGGAAAAGACCTAGTAAGGTTGAAATTTTATTGATAAATGACTCTAACTCAAGAGAGGAGTTTTTTGTTTTATATTCAGACAATATAGGTATAAATGCCTGAGTAAAAGCCCCCTCAGCTGAAATTCTTCTCAATAAATTTGGAATTTTAAATGCAACAAAAAAAGCATCGCTCTCTAAACCAGCTCCAAAAATTCTTGCAATAACTGTATCCCTTATAAAACCAAGGATTCTTGATATTGTTGTCATCCCACCAATACCAAAGAATGTTTTTAATAAGTTCATAGTCGGTTACATTATACGATTAAAATTTTAGTTTAATTTTATCACGGTACCAGATTCAGTTTTTTTATGTTTAATCAATTATTTACCTATAAATATTTAATAAAACTTGTATCTAATTCATAAAATGGATAAAATACACAACTTAAAAATTGATGTAAGGATTAGCACATGGCCAATACGGCTCAAACAAGAAAAAGAGCAAGGCAAACAGTGAAGCAAAGAGCTCATAATGTAGGTCTTCGTTCAACACTTAGAACAGCTATTAAGAAAATTAAATCGGCAATTGAAGGTGGAGATAGTAAAGCTGCAAAAAAAGCTTTTGAAGAAAATGTTTCTGTTATAGACAGAATCGCTGATAAAAAAATTATCCACAAAAATAAAGCAGCTCGTCATAAATCAAGACTAAACACTGCAATTAAATCTATGTAAAACTTGGAAATGTAAGTCTCTTACATTTCCAGTAGTTTTAACCTTATTCCTTCAGCCTTATTAATTAAATCTTCAAGCCTTTCTCCAACAACTGTGATATGTCCCATTTTACGACCACTGCGTGGCTGATTTTTTCCATATAAATGTATGTTTATCCCTGGTCCCTCTATTTCTTCAAAATTTGGTGTTTTAAGCTCTCCATTTTTGAACCATAAATCACCTAATAAATTTAACATCACAGCATTTTTCTCTAAATTAATTTCTATTAAACTTTTATCTACAAGACTCAACACTTGCAGATCGAATTGACTTACATTACAGGCATCTAAAGTAAAGTGACCTGAGTTATGAGGTCTAGGTGCAATCTCATTTACATAAAGCTGACCGTCGGAAATAAAAAATTCAACTGCAATTGTCCCAACATAGTTTAAATTTTTTGCTATCTTCAGTGCATAGCTCACAGCCTTTTTTTTAAAATTTTCGCTTACCCTTGCCGGTATAATGGACAAATCTAAAATACCTGCTTCATGTTGATTTTCAATAACGGGAAATATTTCTGATAAGCCACCTGAGGATCTAGTTAAAACCACAGAAATTTCTTTGTCTAAATTTAATTTTTTTTCTAAAATAAACTCATTTTCATTTGACCCATTTAATACTGCTTTTACTTCACTGATTGAATTTACTTGATGCTGACCTTTTCCATCATAACCAAACTTTGATTGTTTAAGAATTGCTGGGAATAGGTCTTTATTTTCAAATTCTGAAAATGATTCAATAGAATTAATTGGCTCACAAGGCCCAATAGGAAGCTCGAGGCTCTTGATAAACTCTTTTTCTTGTATTCGCCTTTGAACAATCGAAATAGCTAAAGCATTTGGGTGAGTTCTAACCTTTTTTTCCAAATAACTAATAGTTTCCGATGGTATATTTTCAAATTCAGTCGAAATTGCCTCACAGTTTTTAACCATTAAGTCTAGTGAGGATTTATCTGAAAAAGAACGACAAATATGATCATCTGCTATTTTTCCAGCTGGGCTCTCTTGGTCAGGATCTAATACCGTCACCTCATAACCTAAATGGTGAGCAGCTTCAACAAAAAACTTTCCTAATTGACCCCCTCCCAACATTCCTAACATTGCAGGTGGCTTTATCGCTTTACTCATAGTTATTAGCTTTCTAGTTTCATATTAAAAACTTTTTGTTCTTGAGTTTTAGTAAACTCATTAAGTTTATTTTTTAAGTCATTATTTGCCTCTGCAAGCAATCTCACTACAAATAGAGCAGCATTGAATGCGCCTGCTTCTCCAATTGCGAATGTTGCAACTGGGACTCCTTTTGGCATTTGGACAATAGAAAGTAAGGAATCTTTACCTTCTAAATAAGTTGTTTTTATGGGCACCCCCAGAACAGGAAGATTTGTTTTTGAGGCAATCATACCTGGTAAATGTGCGGCGCCACCAGCGCCTGCAATAATCACTTTAAACCCATTAGCTTCTGCCTCATTTGCAAATGAATACATTAAATCAGGAGTTCTATGAGCAGATACAACCTCAGCTTTATAACTTATTCCAAAATCATCTAAGATTGTTGCAGCATGCTTCATCGTGGGCCAGTCACTTTCTGAACCCATTACAATGGCAACAACTTCCTTTTCTTTATTCATTCCCTCCCCCTTAAATATTATAGAACTACGAGATTATCCCTATGAATGATATTTACTTCATTTATGAAACCTAAAATAGATTCAATTTCATCACTTGAAACACCGCAAATCTTTTTTGAATCAACTGAATTATAGTTAACAAGTCCTTTAGCTATCTCAACTCCCTTGGCATTCACGCATGACACAACCTCACCACGATCAAACTTTCCTTCTACCCCTGATATACCAATCGGAAGCAAGCTTTTACCTTTATCTGATATTGCTATCGATGCACCCTCGTCAAGGATTAATCTTCCACAACTCCTTAAATTATCTGCAAGCCATTTTTTCTTTGCTATTTTTTTCTCAAGTCTAGACTCTAAAAAAGTACCGACAGGATTATTATTGAATAACTTAAAAAATGTTTCATCAATCTTCCCATTTGCAATGATCGTATGTGTACCACTCAGAGATGCTCTTCTTGCGGCTTCAATTTTTGTCACCATACCTCCCGTACCAAATGTTGATGATGTTTTTTTTGCTAATAAATCTAGTTTCTCGTCATCAGTAAAAGCCTTCTTGATGAGAGAGGCATTTTTATCAACAGCTGGGTCATCAGAAAACAAACCCTCTTGATCAGTTAATAAAACAAGGTAGTCTGCTTCAATTAAATTAGCTACCATCGCTGCAAGATTATCATTATCTCCGAATTGTATCTCTTCAGTTGAAACCGTATCATTCTCATTAATAATTGGCACTACACCATTGGTGATTAAGTTATTAATTGTTGATCTTGCATTTAAATATCTTTTTCTATCACTCAAATCTTCATGAGTAAGTAAAACTTGGGCTGCGATTTTATTATTTTGTGAAAATATGTCCTTATACGCTTGCGCCAAATCCATTTGTCCTATTGCTGCTGCTGCTTGAAGCTCACTCAACACATTAGGCTTAGCGCTAATTTTTAGTTTTCTTAAGCCTGCAAAAATTGCTCCACTAGAAACAATTACTACTCCGATACCATTATCTATCCAAGAAGAAACTTCGGAAGATAATTTAACTAAAAATTCTTTATCAAACCCATCATCATTGGTTATTGTGCTTGTACCAATCTTGATTACGATTTTTTTTGAGTCAGAGAATTTAAGCTTTTTCATAATTTTAAATTGAATCTATATATTCCATAATTTTTTTTGATAAATTATCACAGCCTTCACCATTAATAGCTGATATTTCAAAAATAGGTGCGTCCCAACCTAGTTCTTTAATAATTCTATCTTTTATATGAGCGATATCGTTGGCTAAATCAATTTTATTTAATATTAACCATCTTGGTTTTTTAAACAATTCCTCATCATATTTTTTTAATTCATTAATAATTTTTTTTATGTCTTCTACCGGATCTATTTTTTCATCATATGGGGCAGAGTCAACTAAATGAAGTAATATTTTTGTCCTAGATAAGTGCCTTAAAAATTGATGTCCTAATCCTTGGCCATCTGAGGCTCCCTCAATTAATCCAGGAATATCTGCCATTACATAACTTTTATGATCATAAACTTTCACTACACCAAGATTTGGTTGTAACGTAGTAAATGGATAATCCGCAATCTTTGGCTTAGCAGCAGATATTTGTCGTATTAAAGAAGATTTTCCGGCATTAGGCATCCCTAATAATCCCACATCTGCCAAAACCTTTAGTTCTAAATATAATTCAAATTCTTGTCCCGGCTCACCCTCAGTAAATTGTCTGGGCGCTCTATTCGTACTTGATTTGAAGTGGATATTACCTAGGCCTCCCTTTCCACCTTTGGCTAAAAGTACTTTAATGCCATGTTGATTTAAATCAGCGAGTATTTGTCCTGATTGTTTTTCTGTAATAAGCGTGCCTACAGGAACTTTTAAAGTTAGGTCTGAGCCACCAGCGCCATAACAATCTGAACCTTTGCCGTTTTCACCCCTTTGAGCTCTATAATTTTTAACATATCGAAAATCAATGAGTGTGTTTACATTTTCATCAGCTTCAAAGAATATGCTCCCCCCTCTTCCTCCGTCGCCACCATTGGGTCCGCCCATAGGCTCATATTTTTCTCTTCTGAAAGTAGCAATTCCATTCCCTCCATCACCTGCATAGATATTAATTGTTGCTTCATCAATAAACTTCATCAGATACCACCAAATAAAAAAGCCCTATCATTTGACAGGGCTTTATTTTAAATTATTTTACTTTTAAGAAGGTGAAACGTGAACCAACCTTCTCTTTAAAGCACCTTTAGTTGTAAAGCTAACTTTTCCAGCTACTTTTGCAAACAAGGTATGATCTTTACCAAGCCCAACATTTTCTCCTGGGTGCATTTTTGTCCCTCGCTGCCTTAAGATAATTCCGCCAGCTTTTACAAACTGATCGCCAAATATTTTTAGCCCTAATCTTTTAGATTCAGAATCTCTCCCGTTTCTGGAGCTACCGCCTGCTTTTTTATGTGCCATTTATAAAATTCCTTATTTTACTGTTATTTTATCAATCTTAATCTCTGTAAAACTCTGTCTGTGGCCTTGAGATTTTTTATAGTGCTTTCTTCTATTCATCTTAAATATTTTAACTTTATCACCTCTACCATGCGATACGACAGTAGTAGTTACAACTGCGCCTTTTACTAAAGGGGTTCCTATAGTAACTTTCTCCCCATCAATTACAGACAAAACGTTGTCTATGCTGTAAGACTTACCAACCTCAGCACTTAATTTTTCAACCTTCAGAAGTTGCCCTTCTGAAACTTTAAATTGTTTACCACCTGTCTTGATTAATGCATACATCAGAACGACCTTTATATCTTTAATTAGATTCGCGATTATACTGAAAAAATAATAATTTATCAATTAATTACAATGGCTTGATCATAGCATGATCTAATTTTTAACTTAAAATATGTTGATTCATTTATCTGCTCATTTTTTTTACGTATGTTAAAATCTGAGCACACTCAGTAGACTACTAAAACACATAGTGAATCTCAAAGAAATCACAAAACCTATTCATAAAGACCTTAATTGCGTTGATAAAGTAATTAAAAGCCATCTAAGCTCTGATATACCAGTTATTAATCAGATATCAACCTATATCTTGAATAGTGGGGGAAAGAAAATGCGGCCTATTTTCCACTTATTATTAGCTGGTCTAGATGGTGAAATAACTGAATCTAATCATGATGTAGCTTCCATCATAGAATTTATTCATACTGCTACCTTGCTTCATGATGATGTTGTTGATCAGTCAACAAAAAGAAGAAATATTCAAACTGCTAATGCCGTTTTTGGTAATTCAGCAAGTATCTTGGTTGGAGATTTTTTATACTCTCGTTCATTTCAAATGATGGTCAAAATAAATAACATGAGTGTAATGCAGGTGCTTGCCGATGCTACGAATAAAATTTCTGAAGGTGAGGTGCTACAACTTATAAATAGCCATAATCCTCAAATCAATGAATCACAATATTTCGAGGTTATTGAATTCAAAACTGCAAAGCTTTTTGAGGCTTGCGGGCGAATTGCAGCAATCATTAATAAAAAAGATCAAAACCAAGTTGAGCTTTATTCAACAATAGGTAAACATTTTGGAATAATCTTTCAATTAGCTGATGATATTCTTGACTATTCTGGGAATTCAAATGAGATTGGAAAGAATATAGGTGATGACCTTAGAGAAGGTAAGGTAACCCTTCCATTAATACTCACAATAAAAATGTCGAATAGTAAAGATAGGGAAATCCTTACTAGGGCTATTAAAACAGGTGATATTAATTATTTGCCAAGCATAGTATCGCTAATTGAAAAAAGTGGTGCAATAGATGAGATTAAAGAAATTGCAAAACAGCACCTTAATAAAATTGAAGCGCTTCTTGATGGAAAGCATAATAAAATTTACCAAGACAGCTTATTAAAGCTAGCTAGATTCTCATTATTAAGGTCGGTTTAAAAGTTGCATCAATGCAGTGAAATTTTTTCGCCATCATCAATGTTGTAGTAGCTTAGTTTAGCAATTGGATTTCTTTTTTCGATTAGGTCACCATCAAAAACTGGCTTTTCATCAATTAATACCAATGCATGACCAGAGTGATACAGGGTTATTTCTGCATTTTGTTTTTTAAATTTCAGATGATAAGAGACATAATGCTCACTCTCAGATTCTGACCATATTTCCCAGCCAATTCCACCAGTCAGTTGTTCAAGCCACTTGCCAAGATCTAACTCCACCTTACAGACTACTGCATCAGATAAGAGCAAATTATCATTATTAAGCTTATTATTTTTTACATTATCTTTCATATCTATACTTATAAGTTATCATATAATCATTATCTTTAATATGGGGATACTTTAAAAAATATAAAGGCAAACTATGTTTATTATTGGATTAACTGGTGGCATCGGTTCAGGAAAAAGTGCTGCGGCTAAAATACTAAAAGAACTAGGTTTAAAAGTTATTGACCTTGATCAAATTACCCATGAACTTATGATGCCAAGTGAGCTTGGTTACATAGAAATTAAAAAAGAATTTGGTGAAAAATATATAGATACAAAAGGAGCAATTGATAGAAAGCTTCTTCGAGAAGAGATATTCTCATCATTAGATTTAAAAAAAAGAATTGAATCCATCTTACATCCAATTATTTTTGAAGAATGCAATAAACAATTAAATTTATTAAAGCATGAAAAATATATAGTATTAGTCATTCCACTGCTCTTTGAAACAAAGAATTACATAAGTATTATTGACGAGTCTTTATTGATTGATTGCGATCTTGAAACTCAAATTGAACGGGTAATCAAAAGAGACAACGTTTCAAAGGCATTAGCCAATAGGATTATTAAGAACCAAATGAATCGACAAGAGAAACAGTTATTAGCGGATAAAGTAATTTTGAATGATGGAAATATTAACCATCTGAAAACTCAACTTGATATCTATTATAAAAAATTACTCAAGGATATAAAATAATGTACAAATTTGAATTACCTCTTAATGAAAGAACTCGAAGGCTTATGTCTATTGAGAATATTTTCTTGAGACTTAAAAATCAAATCAATTCATGCCGAGCAGATTTTTCAGAAATTGGATGCTTTGAATTATATTTTATTATGCGTGGGACAGCATCAAGAGCAGATATAAAAATAGAAATTACACAAGAACTTGAAAAACTCATTATTAAAAAAAAGCAATTGAAAAAAACAAAAAAAAATATAGATCAAATTAAAAAATTAATGGATGAAAAAAGAGGTTTGGATAAAGTAAATTTACCTCAAGGGAATTTTTTTGGTAATGATAAGTTTTTACAAGAGATCAAGACCTCTTCATTAAGTCCAACCGGCATTGTGAGTAGCGATCTTCCTCAGCTACAACTCTGGTTGAAGCAATTAAGTCCTAAAGCTAAGCAACAATATTTTTTAAACAAAATAGATCCTTACTTACCTATTTTTAAAAGCATCTCAATTTATTTAAATACTTTGAGAGAATCAGTAAAAAATGAGTCGGTAGAGAGTACCGATAATGGTTTAATAAGCTACCAATTAGACCCTTCCTTTAGACATGATCTGGTTCAATTACAAATTCCACAAAATTTAAATTTATATCCTAATTTAACATCAAATAAATATACGATAAATATTCAATTTTCGTCTTTTAAGAAAAATATAAATAACGTGAAAAAAATAAAGTTTAAGATGGGTGTTAGTGAACAGTAATTATTATGAAAAAAAATTGTCCAACATGCTCAAAAATTTTTAACTACATTCAAAATAATCCAAGTAATCCATTCTGCTCTGAAAGATGTAAGCTAATAGACCTAGGAGCTTGGGCTTCAGAAAAATTTATTATTAAAGGAAAAGAAAATGATACGACATCTGAAAATGAAACTTAGTTTTTTTACATTAATTTTAGTTTCATCTTTTGCTTATGGTGCTGATGAAATCACAATTTCAAAGGCATTTATAAAATTGCCAAGGCCTGGTGTTGATGTCACAGCTGGCTTTGCAACAGTAAAAGCTACAAGTGATCTTAAAGTTATAGAGGTTTCTAATAAAAATTTTAAAAAAATTGAGTTACACTCAATGAAGATGACTAATGGCGTTATGGAAATGCGGAAATTAACTGAGCCGAAATTAGGTCCTAACTCTCCTTTAGTTTTATCTCCAGGTAATGACCACCTGATGTTGTTTGGTCTTAAGGAAAAATTAGAACCTGGTAAAAATTTAGATCTGACTTTTGTTTTTAAGGATAGTAAAAATAACAAAATAACAAAAGTATTTAAGTTCGTTGTTAAATAAGAATCTACTTAGCCCATATTGCTCGCTGAGAAGCAATGCCTATCCCACCATATTCTAATGAGGATAAAATATCGCTATCAGTCATACCTCCAATTGAGTAAATTGGTAGATTAGAATTATTAACTAATTTACTAAACCATACCCAA
>ENA-ORDA01002514-ORDA01002514.1-marine-metagenome-genome-assembly--contig:-NODE-2514-length-13806-cov-3.257193_pt1 | contig 13806 bp, 13 predicted proteins | sample MGYA00237778_ERZ508506 | MGnify/ENA primary metagenome ERZ508506 (study PRJEB26177, sample SAMN06267891) | marine metagenome | isolation source: Monterey Bay, California, USA | place: Pacific...
TGCGAGAGGGGAAGCTCACCGATCACGCAGCGGTTTGCGTAGAGTTGCTATGCCAGCAGCCCGCACTGCCAGTGGATACCAGCGCTTGCCCATGCCTTCCATAATCACGTACATAGGTCCGCCATGTAAGGTGCCATCGGCCCCCTCAGAGCGATACATTACCGCCAGAGAGGCGGTGTAGAATTTGGTAGCCACCCCCACAATAGCTGTAACCCACATCCAGAACACTGCGCCCGGGCCGCCAATACTAATCGCAATCGCAACACCGGCAATATTGCCTAGACCAATGGTGCCAGACAGCGCTGTAGACAGAGCCTGTGAGTGGGGAATATGCCCAGGGTCATTGGGATCACTGTACTTGCCGCGCAGCAGTGCAATAGCATGGCCAAAATAGCGATAGGGCTGCATGCGTGATCGAATCATAAAAAACAGCCCCCCGCCGACGAGAAGCACCACCAGTGGTGTGCTCCACATTAGATCAGCCCAGGCATTAAGAAAATTTTCGATTTGTTGCAGGGTAGTTTCAGTCATTATTTTTATTATTCTTGAACTTCTGCCATTCACTTTCGTTCGAGTGCGCTAAAATAATACCCTGAAACGGAATAGCACCAAAACTTTCGGTGCCCATATAATTGCCCTCTTGCGTTGCAGTGAGTAAAGGGTGCAGCATTTTTTTAGGCGCTTTGAACATTTCGACAAATTCCAGTACGCCTTGAGTTGTGCGATTCAATCCGCCAGAAAAACTATAGGAGTCCGGGTGATCTTGACTATAATGCTCCAGTTGCCGAATATCTACTTTCCCAACCAGCGTCGAAATATCCTGATTGTTCTCATCCCCGGGCTCAACTTTAGCAACACCAATACGCCGCAATCGCGAGGGATATAATTTTACAACACAAAATTTTGATATATCGCCATCGAATTCATCAAGACGCCTTAATGCCCAGGGCGACATCAGCCCAGGCAGCCTGCGCTGAGGAATACCGTATTTATCCGCAAGAGTATCGCCCATTTTGACTGGGTCAAACAATCCCAGAGGTGACTCGAACACTGGGCTGATTTTATCGCCGGCTTTCAAAACATAGATCGGTTGATCTTCGACCAACCGTTTCAGACGTTCCGCCAGCGATGACTTGCCACCCCCTACCGGCCCCAGAAGATAGAGAATTTGTTTGCGTTCTTCCAGACCTTGTGCTGCATATCGAAAGTATCCGACGATGCGCTCGATCGTATCTTCCATACCGTAAAAATCTTTGAAGGCCTCATAATATTTTACAGTCCGATTTTGAAAAATAAGGCTTAGGCGGCTGTCTTTTGAGGTATCCACTAACTTTTCATGACCAATCGCTGTCAGCATGCGCTCTGCAACGGATGCATACATATCGGGATTGTCGCGGCACCCAAGAAGATAATCTTGCAACGGCATTTCTGTTTCGCGCGTCTCAGAATATTGTTCAGAAAACAGTGTTACGATGTCTTTCATCTAAAGATGTACTCCTTTTAAAGGCTCAGCATCTCTAGTCTGATACCTGCATTAGATATCAGCATAACTATAGGAGCGCAGAGCGCAGGATTATTGGCTCAAAGAACTGGTTCACAGCTCAGCGCAGAGCTTAAGGAGTGCTGACAGCTCTGCCTAAAGGGCCGTCGCACCCTTACGAAGCGAATGAGAAGTTTGACATCCCATTTGTCGCCATTGGTATTACTCTACACTAAAAAATGTTATTTTTCCATTAAATTTTACCTTTTTTCGTGTATTAATTTTTATATTTCACCCCAAAGGAGAGTGGGTTGTACCGTCAAAAAGAGATTAGACTAACCCATTAGAAGCAAATCACATCACACAACTAACGCGCCTGACAGGTTTCATAATGCAACCGACATTCATTGAAGTGAGATGCTTTTAAAATTCGGAAAAAGAGCACCAGATATTGACATGATTTTACCCGAAGTCTCATCAAACCAATCTAGAGGCAAGTTTGTTTGCCCCCCTTTTCAGCAGCGCCTTTAGAAGCCTGCCCCTTCTTTGGCATCTTGATTGCCTTATAATCATAATGATCAGAAATACTGACTTGTTTAAATTCTCAAATTTGTTCCGTAAGTGCTGATATCCTGTACTCAACCAAGGACGTTATTGTGTTGCCTCTAACAGAAATCTGGGGCGCAGGAAATCTAGCGATTTGGGTGTCAGATAAAAGTTTGAACTGGTTCTAATACCAGCCATCCAATAATTCGTCTAACACGTGACCTATCTTTACGCCTCAGGTTCATGATCACTAACCAGCAGAGCAATAATGCTAAGACAGCTGGGGCAAACAATACAGCTTTTAGAAAGAATCAGAAATTAATTACAACGGCCAATTATATGAGGATATATTTCCAACCCTTAATCTTAATTCGCTAGTTTCTTAAAATAAAAGGAGTGGGTTTAACGTGTTTTAACTACCGTAAATTACTTTTCTCACAAACCAACTTCATTTCTTGAGAAAACAGTCTCATGCGCCGATTTATGCGGCGTTTATCTGAATGTATGAGGTAAATAAAAAAATCTGGCACGCTAATTTCACAAAGAATGGGAACAAGTTTACCCGTCTCCAAAGCATCCCCTAATATGAAATCCGGCAAATTGGCAATACCTTGACCTTGCAAGGTCGCATCAAATAAAAATTGACCACTATTGCTATTAAGAGAAGGCGAGAATTCAAACTCATCAAGTTTTTTCCCCGATTTTGAATTGAATTTCCATGTACCGCGCTTTGCAGCTCCAAAATGAATGAGCCTATGCAATTTCAACTCTTGCAAGGTTTCCGGGCACCCGTATTGATCGAGGTAGGATTGGGCTGCGCACAAGTGATGGCGAACGGTTCCCAGTGTTTCCACGCCATAATTTCCAACAAGATTTGGGGTAATTCGTATTGCAAAATCATAATTGTCGCTTTCGAAATTAATCAGGCGATCATCAAAATCAGCAGTCAGCTGAATGTTGTCATATTTCTCTTTAAAACTAACCAACGCCTTGCTCAAAAAGGAAAGCCCAAAATCGCGGGGAACTGAGACCGTCAACGGACCAGAAATATCGGAGTGAACGCTTTTGAAATCTGCTTCAATTTCCTCAAAGTCATCCACAACCCTTGTGGCACGTTGATAAAGTTCCAGCCCAGTTTCAGTAACATCCCAGCGACCCGGCGACCGGTTGATCAATTTGGCAGAATAACGTTCTTCTAATAAGTTCAGTCGCCTACTAACTGCAGATTTTGCAATATTCAGCTGATCAGCCGCCTTTGAAATACTGCGATTTTCAACGACTAATGTGAATAAATGCAGATCTTCCATCTGGCCCATTTTTTCTCCTTCAAAAACCTGTCATTGTGTCCAGCTTGCCACAGACTGGAAAGTTTAAAAATAGACCAACTGATCATATTACCAGAACAACGGCATTGATCATACAGCACAGATTCGCAGACTTCAGTTCTAATTTAAGAACCTGTATCAGTTAAAAAATTGTATTTGTAGTTTTTTGAGAACCCTGCATGTGTTGCCGACAAAAATGGCTACTGAAGGAAAAGACCGTGAAGAGATCCCTGTCTTTACACAATTCGGCAAAAGAAACGGGCATCTCAACCGAAATACCCGCACTGTTTCCTTTGATGCGGAGAAATCTTCTATTACGAAAGGAACTCTGATGTGGGGTTGGTGTTATTAATTAATTCTACAAATGACCTATTCATTGGAAACAAAACAACCTTTGGCTTAATAAATATCTTGCCTTCCACATCACCACACACTCCGAGCATATACCAGTACCAGCCCTTCTAACACGGCAAGAGAGATATTTGTGGTAGCCTTGTGATTATATTTGCAGGGGTTCCATTTATCGCAAAGATTTGTCTTTTCCTGCATCCTGTATATTTAAAGGCCCCAGTGCGATACGGGTCTAGACTTAATTTCTGTAAGATGGTATGCAAAGGTTGAAGTGAGTATCAGTCCGAGACACATCGGGGATAGCGTCTAGGTTTATCTAGTGCTAAACTGGTACGCTATCCCCAGATGTAGCTCTTTCAGTCCTCTTAAGTGCACGCTTTAACAACGGGTTGGTGTGATTGCACAGTATAATCTTACGAAAGGTTCTATAGTCTTGGAACGTAACCGTCTGGTCTCTCCCCTCTGACACGTCTTTTGAAGGCTTGATAGTGTCCACCATCGTTAGTGGACATTTTTAGGCACTCTATGGCGGGCAAGAAGGGTCAAAAGAAACGGTTTTGGTCTAAAGACGAGAAACATTTGATCTTTGCGCAGGCGCGGGTGGCTGGTTTTTCTGTGGCGCAGGTAGCACGCTGGTATTCGATGAATGCCAATTTGATCCACAAGTGGCTTCGCGCCCCTCGGTTTGCCACTGATTTTTCGGATGATACCCTGAAAATTGAGGGCGTGGCTTCATCCCTGGTGTCAATACCACCACCGGCGCTGGAGGCTCCCCTGTCGGTACAGCGGGTGGACATCACGCTGCCTGATGGTCGGCGCATATTGGGGAGGCGCGACGGCATTGCCTGCGGTTTTGGTTTTGGTCTAAGGATTGATGGCGTGACCCCGGTCCCGGCACAAACGAAGATTTGGCTGGCGGTTGGCGTGAGGGACATGCGCAAGCAGTTTAATGGCTTGTTGGCCTTGGCGGAAGCTGTGTTGAAGCAGGACCCGTATTCTGGTCATCTGTTTGTATTCCGAGGGCGGCGCTGTGATCTGGTCAAGATCGTGTGGTGGGAGTTCGCACTGGTTCGCCAAGGGCGAGAAACCATCCGGGGGATGGTTTAAGGTAAGAACGGGCAGCGCCCTAGGGGGCGTGCATGTTTTCCAAGCGTTTGGAAAAGGGCAAATTCATCTGGCCCAGTGCTAAGGGCGGTAAGATCAGCGCGACACCTGCGCAACTGTCAATGCTGTTGGAGGGGATTGATTGGCGCATGCCGAAGCGTACATGGCAGCCTTTGACGGCTGGTAATCTATCACCAAATCCAGCAGCGTAGGATTCTCATTGCCATGCTGATCCGCTATAGGACCGGTATGCTTACAACGCCCAAATCCTTGCCGTCCGATCCCGTCGAATTGCGCATAGCGGCGGAAGGTTTGGTTGAATTGGCCAAGACGCAGGCGTGCAGATCGAGAAGCTCAAACACCAGCTTGCAGGGCATCAGCGGTACAGGTTCGGGTCAAAAGTGGACTCGGCTGACCAGCTTCATTTGCAGCTTTAATTGGAAGAGGAAGAAACCGCCGCCGCGTGAAACGCACCGCCGGAAGAAGCCTCTGCCCCAGAGCCAAAGCAGAAGCCAAAGCGTAAACTGCTGCAACCAGAACTCCCGCGTAATGAACAGGTTCTCAGCCCCGGTGAGACGTGCAAATGCGGCGGCGATCTGCGCAGCCTCGGCGAGGATGTAACCGAGGAACTGGAATATATTCCCGAACGTTTCATCGTAAATCGCATCGTCCGGCCCCGGACGGCTTGCAAATGTTGTGAACGGATCATTTAGGCCCCATTACCATCACGCCCGATTGAGCGCGGTCGGCCGGTGTCGGTCTTCTGGCGCATGTGTTGGTCATAAGTATGCAGACCATTGTCCTTTGTATCGCCAATCGCAGATATTTGCCCGTGAAGGGATCGACTTGGACCGGTCTACATTGGCAGGTTGGGTTGGTCAGTCGTTAAAGCTACTGGAACCTCTGGCCGATGCAATCGGGCGGTATGTTCGCAGCGGGCAAGCCATTTTTGCTGACGACACGCCGATCAAGATGCATGCGAGGAAGAGATGCGCGACGGCGCGCATCTGGACTTATGTCCGCGATGAACGGCCTTGGAATAGCCAAGTGCCACTGGCCGCTTGGTGTAAGTTCAGCACGAACAGGCAAGGCAAGCATCCCACCGATCACCTTAGCCGGTACAAGGGATGGATCCATGCAGATGGCCACCTCTCAAGATTTACCCCTAAATGCAACGTAATCACTCCTCTTCGCCCTTTAAGGGCGAGGAAGGGTCACACCCTTCAACCGCCTAGCTGAGTACGCATGGCTTGATAAGCAACCGTTGTAGCGACGTTCGCCAAGTTAAGTGATTTGACAAGTGAACTGCGCATGGGCACATTGAATATCCGATCGTCCATTCCATCTAAAATCTGCATTGATAATCCTTTGGACTCACATCCGAAAACTAGATACGCGTCAGATGGATAGTGCGGAGTAAAAAAACTCTGAGCCCCATGCTCCTCGAAAAAATATAGGCTTTCACGCGGTGGTTTTCTATCACCCAGAAATGTCTGCCAGCTCTCATATTCACTGAGTTGAACATATTTCCAGTAACGCGTTCCAGCCCGCACTATCGCTTTTTCATCTATGGAAAAGCCATAAGGTCTAATCAAAATCAATTCCAAATCTAACGCGACACAGGTTCGCCCGATAGCACCGGTATTGTAAGGAATTTCAGGAGCCACCAATACCAATTTCATGCGCTGATCAGACACTGGATACTTAAGCCTTCTTAATCAAGGGCGCAAACGTGGCCCGTCGTTAGCAGTCTGTTACCTAACCAAGAGGTCCTTGACAAATTTAATCTCACTGTAAAATTCTTTTGGAAAACAAATACAGACTAGGATCAATAGCGAGAAACTTACTAAAACGGTTCGAAAAATCAATTTTCGCCAGTAAGCGTAAGAATTTTGACCGAAGCAAGCGGGAATGCCAGTCAAAAGGTTGGTTGATCGTTGAAAATAATGTCTAAGCACTATCGCTCCAGTCAAACAGGCGTTAGGCCAGATGCCTGTGAACCAACAGGAGCCAATCAGACGAGACACAGTCCTATAAGGATGCACAGTGTCGTGCATTGAGGCCCATTGTCACCAATTTAACCCAGACCATTTACTCAAACGCTGCCAGGATCATAATTCAGGACAAACAACAACATTTGAGAAGGTAAGACCCGTATAATTCAACCCAACAAGGCTTTATCAGCCATCACCACAATAGCATCAGTTTCACAGGGGCCATTTGTGAAAATCATGAGCCAGATCACGGGCCAGATCACGGGCCGCCCCAAAAGCGTCATCCGATTGGTTTACGCCCACCGTATAGCAAGCCTCCATTGTCGAGGCACCTCAGCCGGCGAGAGTGCGGGCATTGAATTCAGCGTTTGAACCAGAAATACGCATAGCATGGCATATGCACCCTTTGGGATAAATATTACATGTGGTCTGTGGGGCAGACTTGTTGCCTTTAAAGAAGAATCGTCAAAACAAACTTTATTGCCTGATGAATGGTATTTACACACTCAGAACAATCAAAGTGTCAGTTCAGGGTGCGAATAGGCCTCAGGGTAGGGCATCGGAAAATTCGGCCCAATTGGGATGACATGGTTCCATGACCGACCAAAATAGCCTTGACGGCAATGTATTAATGAACTGCTGGATGCAACACCAGGCAAGGCGTATACGCGACAGAGCCAGCGCCAGAGATGGGGATAGTGCAATATCTTGGCTCCGTTTAGTTTCATGCGTAGATAATAAACAGGGTCATGACGGTAGAGCGTTGGAAAAAGCCGCAAGTCCGCTTCAGTGAAGTTTTCACCAGTTAAAAAAAACCGCCCATCTGCCAGAAGTCCATCAAGTTCTGCAAGCGTATCGAAATATGCTTTGAATGCCTGCTCATATATGACTTGGTCTGAGGAAAAGCCCGCCTTATAAGCGCCGTTGTTGATAGACACATAAATTCTATCATTTAAAATATTTATCTTAGATCGGAAATCTTTGTGTTCAGGATAGAAATTTGGGCGCTCTTTGTCTGAAAAACTACTTTCAAGGTGTCCGGCCCATCGATTGAGCATTCGGATAATGTCAGCGCTTTCGTTGGACACAATGCAGTGATTTTTCTTATCATAAAGAATTGGGACGGAGCGTTCTGTGGAACCTTCTAAATTATAAATATCGCGAATAAGCCTAAAATTATGACCCGTTGCAGTCTCATACGTGCATTCTGGCAGCGGAATTCCAGTGACCAGAGCGATACGCTCTGGTGCAAATTGCCAATGATTGGCCCCCTCAGGATCCTCATTGTCCGTGCGGTTTGGAAACACCACATCCATTGTAACACTGTTTTGCAAACCGAGCATGTTACGCGCCAGAGTTACTCTGTGACACCAGGGACAATTCAGCGCAACAAAAAGATGATAACGACCGGGCTGCGCCGGAAAATTTTCATCGCCTAAAGCATGGCGAAAGCCGCTGACACCGCGTACAAATTCTCCTCTTTTACGGCGAACAGTTGCAGAAGTTTGATCTTCTTCAACAGAGGTTTGTGAAGGTGTTTTCACCAATGGAAGGTCCACTTCATTACTTGATACATTCTTCGCTCATCACTTTTAGTTACTTACAAACGCTTTGCTAATTTGATCAACGCGCTCTTATCCGCTTGCCCACTGACACGTACGCCTCTGTCAATCAAACCCTCTCGCAATTCAGTTTCGGAAAGGGCTTCTATTTTAGAATCTGGCATATTCATAAAATTCAATTTTCGTTTCATGGGCGCATTGGTTTGGCCAAACATAATAGAGGTTTGAAATCCAAAGTCTGCTGCGTATTTCGTCGTAAAATATGCAAGAAACGTGTTCAAGCTGACCCTTATCCGGGGATCATCCGTCATATACTCTGCAGTATCATCAAGCGTCTGGACCATAAGTTTGATCCAACGCTCTGCGCCTTTTTTGTTCATAAGTTCAATGGCATTATGTTGATGGTGAAAATGCAACCTGAATTCAGCACCATGATACTTAAAACCACCGCCCATTACATCGAGCCACATTGCAGACTGGGTCCTGACATGATGAGACGTATCGCCAATCCTCGCAAAAACAGACCAGAACCAAGGTTCGTCTCGGTAAACCCTTTGGTAAAAATTTTGGACGATCCTCACAATACGCTTTTGGCCCAGAACCGAATATAATTGCCAGAACTGAATGGGCTTTGATGGGTTTACAGAGGCATCAAGCGTCACAATGTCCGGTATTCGATGGGCATTGTCAGGAAGCGTTTTGTCTTTGATCGCAGCGGCAATATACGCCCGCTGGATCTTTTCAGTCATATACCCATGGCTTGGCGTATAGGCAGGATAGGAAGGATTGGGCATTTAATATTCTTTTCACTTAATCGGATTTTTAACACAGTTGATCTGCGCAAACCCTAACACAAGGCTCAGCGGCCTCAGCCCAAACCGGCAAAGCGGATACCACTCAGGTCCGCCATTTCACGATGCCAAGTGGTGATATCACGCGGTGCGAATTGATTGATAGCGTTGTGGCCACAGGCGCGAGCCAAAACCTGCATCAAGGCGACACTCGCCCCAAAATACCGCGCCAAACGTTCAGCGCCGACCTGAACATCCAGGCGCTTTCGCAATTCAGGTTTCTGCGTCGCAACGCCAACGGGACAATTATTTGAATTACACATCCTCGCGGCAATACACCCCACCGCCTGCATCGCAGAATTTGACACCGCGATCGCATCTGCCCCCATAGCTTTAGCTTTTACGAAATCTTCTGCAACCCGCAGCCCACCCGTAATGACCAGCGACACCTCGCGCCCAGTTTTTGCGTCAAGATGCTTGCGCGCACGGGCAAGCGCAGGGATCGTTGGCACAGATATGTGATTGCGGAAAATCAGGGGGGCCGCACCTGTGCCACCACCCCGGCCGTCAAGAATAATGTAATCAGCACCAGCCTCCAAAGCAAAGTCTATATCGTCTTCGATATGGTTCGCAGACAGCTTAAAACCGATGGGAATACCGCCAGAACGTTCGCGCACCGCATCGCCAGTTTTTCGAAAATCGGATGGCGTTTGCAAATCTACAAAAGTTGCTGGGGAAATTGCGTCCTGACCCGGCGTGAGCCCGCGGACCTCTGCGATTTTACCTTCGACTTTTTCTGCGGGCAAATGCCCGCCAGTGCCTGTCTTGGCACCTTGACCTCCCTTGAAATGAAAGGCCTGAACTTTTTCAACAAAATCCAGATTCCAGCCAAATTGCGCAGAGGCCAGTTCGTAAAAGTAGCGTGAGTTTTCAGCCTGCTCCTCGGCAAGCATGCCCCCTTCTCCAGAACAGATACCGGTGCCCGCCAATTCCGCCCCTCTGGCAAGGGCAATTTTTGCCTCCTCTGAGAGCGCTCCAAAACTCATATCTGAAACAAACAGGGGGATATCAAGTTTCAAGGGTTTAAGCGCCCTCGGGCCAATGGTCACTGAAGTTGCAACATCTGTCTCATCAAGCAGCGGTTTGCGGGCCATTTGCGCGGGCAGAATTTGGATGTCGTCCCAATGGGGAAGGTCTTTGCGCGGCACCCCCATCGAGCCCATTTCACCGTGGGGTCCAACGTTGCTCAAACCGTGGCGGGCCAATTCATGTATGCGGGCTACAGTGGGTTCTTCAGGGGTTGGAACGGCAGAAGGTACCGCCGATTTCATATTAAATGCCGGAACAGAATCTCCAACTTCTACGCTCCCCAATCTGGCATGGCTACCGTCACAAAAAGGGGCATTGGCGCTGACCTTGCACTGACAAAGAGCAACGCTCCCAGTCTTTTCAGCCGTGAACTTCAGCGGTGACATACTCGCGCCACGATGAGATCCATCGCAAAATGGTTGTGACGCTGACCGGCCACACCGACACCAAGAGTAATTTTTACCAGCTTCCAACACAACTTTAATTGGTTTTTTACCAGCAATGATTGCTGCAGAACCTTTATCCATTTGAAACCCGCTCCCTAATCATTTGCGATTGTGAGGCGCCGTAAAGTCAACGACTGGACCTTTGGGAACGACTCTGGATGGGTTGATGGTCTCGTGGCTTTCATAATAATGCTTTTTAATATGCTCCAGATTAACCGTTTTGGCGATACCAGGTTGTTGGTAAAGATCACGCAGATATTCAGAAAGGTTTGGGTAATCAGCAATGCGCCGGATATTACACTTGAAATGTCCCACATAAACCACATCAAAACGGATCAGCGTGGTAAACAGACGCCAATCCGCTTCCGTGATTTGATCCCCCGTCAGATAACGCTTTGCGCGAAGCCGGTCTTCCAGCCAATCCAACGTGTCAAAAAGCGGGGTAATGGCCTGTTCATAAGCCTCTTGAGTGGTCGCAAACCCGCACCGATACACACCATTGTTCACCGTCGTGTAAATCCGTTCGTTGAGGCTGTCGATCTCGCTGCGCAAATCTGGCGGATAATAATCCCCCACCTTGGCGCCAACCGCGTCAAAAGCGGTGTTGAACATCCGGATAATTTCCGACGACTCATTCGACACGATGGTTTTGGTCTGCTTGTCCCACAGCACCGGCACCGTCACACGCCCCGAGTAATCCGGCATGGCTTTGGTGTAAATCTCATGCATAAGTGTCACAGCGTTGACCGTATCTGGTACGACGCCATCCCCCACATCGAAGGTCCACCCGTCTTCAGCCATATACCAATGCACAACCGAGATCGAAATCATCTGTTCCAGCCCTTTAAGCGCACGAAAAATCAGCGTGCGATGCGCCCATGGACAGGCCAGAGATACATATAGATGATAGCGTCCTGGCTCTGCCTTGAACCCACTGTCTCCGCTTGGTCCCGCAGCACCATCTGCTCTAACCCAGCTGCGAAATTGCGGTGCCTTGCGAACAAAATGTCCACCGTTCGATTTTGTGTCGTACCATTGGTCAACCCATTTTCCGTTTTGCAAAAGTCCCATTGAACTATGTCTCCTTTTCTAATCTGGTCCTGATCTCACGCGGATTAAAACGGCGCGACGCTTTAAACATACTCATAAACCCAGAAGTCTTGCGGCGTCAGGCACAATAATTGACCCCTATGGACCTGTTTATTAGAACGATCCCAAAACATAAGTTACCCAACCTCTGCTCAGCCGCGCGCGTGCAATTATGGTCTCGGTCAGGCGCTCTTGGGCGGGGAATTACAAGATATCTAACGCTGCATTGCTCTGTATAGCCCCGACTATGCGGCAGGCCCTGCGCTCAGAGATCGCCAAAACCTTACGCAGATTTTCAATGTACGAACAGTGACGCGAAGGCCCAGTATTCTACCCCTGCGATCCGGGTAAAGATAGTCTTATCCAGTGGCAAATCCAAAACGGACCATCTGAGACGGGTGGTCTCAATCTCAAGTAACCTCAGTCGGTTTAAATGACCGCGGCTCATACCGCGGCTCATGGCACCATACCATTTAAGCCAGCTATAATCTTCTTAACTGTGGCGTTAATCTCACGGAACGCAACCGCTAGAATGCTTCTATTGGCTTTGTTGAAGTGGTCCTGTGAATTTGGATAGCGTGCTAAATTGTATCCAACGCGAATGAATGGATGCAAGAATGACAAAGCGACGGAACTTTTCAGATAATTTCAAGGCTTCCGTGGCGCTTGAGGCGCTGCGTGGTGACAAGAGGGTGCAGGTGATTGAAGGCATGGCAGTCGGCTTTGATCCCGCAACGCTTGACCTGATGCATGAGATCGATCGAATATTTACGAAGTACCCGTTTTTTGGAAGCCACCATATCGCGGCGTATTTACCTCAATCAGGGTTCTCTGCTGGGCGACGCTGCATGCGCCACTTGATGGGCAATGGGGTTACAGGCCATCGAAAAAGGGCCAAACAAGAGCAAGAAGCCCCCCGAAACCCGCATGTTTCCCTGCCTGCTAAAGAATCTGCCAATAACGCGGCTCAATCAGGTTTGGTGCAGCAACATCACCTATATCCCAGTCGAAAACGTCTTTCTGTATCTGGTGGCGATCATGGATTGGGCGGCGCGCAAAGTGTCGGCCTGGCGGCTCTCAAATACGCTGGATGTCAGCTTCTGTATTGAGGCGCTGGAAAAAGCCATCGTCAAATATGGCAAGTCCGAGATCAAGAACACGGATCAGGGATGCCAATATACAGGCTCTGGCTGGATCACGACGCTGACCAAGACCGATATCAAAATCTCAATGGATGGCAGGGGCCGTTATCGCGACAACATCTTTATTGGAAGACTGTGGCGATCCCTGAAGCAAGAGGCCGTCTATCTGCATAAAATCACCGACGGTTTCCAAGCAAAACGGATCATCGATGACAGGATCGGCTTTTACAATTCTGAGCGCCCTCACACCGCTCTTGATAAACAGACACCTGACATTGGATGCTATACCCAAGCGAAGATACGAAAAGCGGCATAAACAGAAACCTCGTACACCTGATCCAATTCCCAAACCTATCCTAGAAAGTAGGACCACTTCACCCGCTGCTATTCCCTTACGAAAACAGCTGTTTTCGACCTGCGTCATAATGGTCGCTTGAAAGCCGCGAGCACTTGATCAGCCAGCGCTTTTGTGTTGGTGTCGGGGTTTTCAGACGTGCGGAGAACCATTTGCGTATATGGCAGGTTGGGCAGATCATCATTTGCGCAGATAGGTTGGGTGCTGTTGATAACGCGACTGGCAGGCAAAGCCGCCACTGCCAAATCTGCCCGAACTGCTCCGAGCTGAGATTCAGACACATTGGACAGATAGGCGATCCGATAGTCTATGCCCGCACGTTTCAGGGCATCGAGCGCCGCACCTCGCCAAGGGCATCCGATCGGCGCAACCGCGAGCTGCAAGGGCCGCTCGGTGATGCGCTGGCTGCTCTTATGCGCGGCCCATACCAAAGGCTGTTCGTGTAAGAGACGATCATTTTCTAGATGCACCACGCCACCGCCGACGGTCAATATAGCTATGTCCAATGTTCCACTGGTCAGCATTGCTGCCA
>ENA-ORDA01002516-ORDA01002516.1-marine-metagenome-genome-assembly--contig:-NODE-2516-length-13802-cov-4.121967_pt1 | contig 13802 bp, 14 predicted proteins | sample MGYA00237778_ERZ508506 | MGnify/ENA primary metagenome ERZ508506 (study PRJEB26177, sample SAMN06267891) | marine metagenome | isolation source: Monterey Bay, California, USA | place: Pacific...
GGGTTGCAAAAAGAGGGCGGGCTCTCGGCTCTGCAACCGGCCATGGGGCATGTGCAGAAAGCCTATGTGATTGGCCGTGAGGCGGAGGCTTTTGCGATGCAGCTTAATGTGGAGTGCGAGGTTTGCACGACGATGCAGGCGGCCGTCTCTGCCGCCTATGCACAAAGCCAACCCGGCGAGGTGGTCCTCTTGGCCCCGGCTGCGGCAAGCTTTGATCAATACGACAGTTTTGAAACCCGCGGCGAAGATTTCATTGCACAGGTGGCAGCTCTCAAAGGGACTTAGGCCTGCACGCTGTGCTTTTTTGGCGACGATTGGCGCGTTAGGGCTGAACACTTATTTTGCGTATAAAATTTTATTTGTAAGGACATATTATGATACCAAAAAAGTTGCATTTTGTATGGGTTGGCGATGAAAGCAAAAGGCCGGACAATTGCATCCAGTCTTGGGCCGAGTTGAACCCCGATTATGAAATTGTCATCTGGGGCAATACGGCGCTGTCTCAGTATTCTTGGGTGAATAAAAACACATAGACGCAATGTATTCGCGTGAACTTAATGGCGTGGCCGATATCATGCGCTACGAAATTCTGTTCAATGAAGGGGGCATTGCTTTGGATGCGGATTCCCTGTGTCTGCGGCCATTGGAAGATTGGGTGCTTGAGCCGGCCGCTTTTGCCGCTTGGGAGCATGAACATATTCGTCCCGGTCTGATCGCGGCTGGGGCTATGGGGGCGGAGCCGGGCCATGAATTTTTTGGTGCCTGTGTGAAACGCCTGTCGAAAAAATGGCGCGTGACCAACAAACGCGCTTGGAAAACCGTCGGGCGGCAATTGATTACCGATGTTCACAAAGACACGCGCTATGATCTGACCATATATCCGTCACATTTTTTCTATAAAAGTCATCATTCCGGTTGGAAATATACCGGCACGGGCCCCTGTTTTTCTGACCAATTCTGGGGGTCAACCTATGGCTATGAGGGCATAACCTGAGATGGCCGCCCTGTGACGACGCGCGGGTGTCACGCACAGGTGATCCAGGAGTGTGGGAGCATATCCTGATTTCGGGCAGCGGGATCAGCGTACCAGTTTTTTGGCGCGACGATGATCTTTTCTGCATGGCCATTCAACCAGGCACCCCACCAAGAAAAAGAGGAGTTGGCAATGATATGATGGCGGCAGCTGGACATGAGCCGCAGATCTTCATAATTTGTGGCCTCATCGTTGAGGTCGACAAAAATGGTTTCATATCCCGGCTTTAGATTTTGTTTCGCCCAAGCGATATCATCTGAAAAATATAGAAGATCGGCGCTTTTTGCGTCTTGCCCGCAATATATTCAATGGCCGTCTTGTAATATCCCAAGTCGCAGATCCCGTGATGCGCATTTGCCAATGGGTTGGTGACATAATCTCCGCGCCGCACATGCAGCGAGACCGCATTATGCGATGCGATCTGATCCAGAAGTGATTGATTTTGTGCCAATGGCGGCGTGAGGATATTTAGGTCTTCTCGGATCGTATCTTCGAATGCTTTGAAAAATTTTTCGCTTTGCCAATAGCCTTTGAGCCGCGCATGCGGCCCGAGGGATGCAAACCGCGGATCATAGCCGAGCGCGGATTCGCGAAATACCCGCGCCGGTCCATATTGCAAAAAACTCTAGATCGAGCGCAGCCCCAATCGGCGCAAAGGCTTGGGTGACATTATGATCTCTGATCGAATATTGAAATGCCCAAGGTCAAATGCGCGGGTGGTGGTATTTTCCTTCTCTCGCCCATCCCATAGGAGCCGCAATTTCACATTATGGCGCAAGGAGAGCGCCCGGCCGCAGCAGTATTGAAACAGTTGATTCCCAAGGCCTCCAAAGATATGAGTCGTAATCATCTGGTCAGTCTCCAAGTCTTATATTTTTTTGGGCCAGTGCGAAATTGCACGATGCAGCGGCTGCGCTCGCGACCGGCATTTTAGGGGCTATGCGTCTTTTGAGATAGGCGGGCTGCAAAAATTATTTATCGGCTGCGGCTTTGGTGGCTGCAAAAGGGTTATTATAAGAGATTTCTCCAGTCTTGGGAAAAAAGTATAGGAATCTGCGTGATGGTTTTCGCCGCAGGGCACAAAACAAACTTCTTGGACAACGTTGGGCAGGCAAATCGCAGCTGCCACCGGTCGCGAACACCAATGGCCATCCGGGCTTGAGCGCTGTGACATTCACTAAATCAACCTGAACCATCGCGCGGACCGTCGCGCGGAAATGCAATCTGAATTTAAAGCGCTCGGCGTGACCCAGTTTGCCCGCTTTGAGGCGATTGCAGATGCCAATGGCGCGCTGGGCTGCGCCAAATCTCATGAAGCTGTGCTTTCATCGGCGTCAATTTCAGAAGATCAGCTCGTCATGATCTGCGAGGATGATTGCCAATTTATCGCCGATCGCGCAGCAATAGACGCAGCGATTGAGGAATTTTATTATAATCCGCATTTGAGCGTGCTGTGTTTGGCTTATAATGCTGAAAATGAATTTTCGATTTCTCAAAATCTGATGATCACCTCTGACACGCAGACGATGAGTTGCTATATTTTAAAAGCCTCTGCAATTGCTGAGCTATTTGAATCTGTGCGCTTCAGCGTGGACAACCTATCGCGCGGAGGGGCGGGGTTTGACTATGCGATTGACCGGGTTTGGAAGCGATTGCAGCAGCGGATGTTTTTTGCCCTAACCAAAGGGCGTCTCGCCCGGCAGCGGCCATCTTTTTCAGACATCGAAAACAGTCACCAAGATTATGGCTTATGAAACACGGCGATGACACTGGGCGATAAGTGCCGGGCCGCGGCTACAGCCCTGCTTTAATCGACTGGCCAGCCACCCAGCCAGAGGACCAAGCCCATTGGAAGTTATACCCGCCAAGCCAGCCTGTCACATCCACACATTCGCCGATGAAATAGAGACCAGGTTGAGTTTTTGCCATCATCGTTTTGGAGGAGAGCGCAGCGGTATCCACCCCGCCGACCATCACTTCTGCCGTGCGATACCCCTCGGTGCCTGCTGGGGTGAGCTGCCACTGGGTGAGGCGTTTGGTGAGTTGGTCCAGCTGCGCGGCGGTGAGATCGGCAATACGTTCGGGCAATGTGAGATCGTGTAGCACTAAGGGCACGAGCCGAGCCGGCAGAAGGCGTGCGAGGATGCTCGAGGGTGATTTTCGCCCTTCGGTTTCCTTGGCGTCCCGCACAGCTTGGCGCAGGCATTCTTCTGACAACATTCGCAGAGTGAGCAGGTCGCCCGGTGCCCAATAGCTCGACACTTGCAGTGCCGCAGGCCCAGACAGGCCGCGGTGCGTGAACAATACAGCTTCCTCAAAAGCGGTGCCATTGGTCTGCAAGAGCGCGGGGGCGGAGACGCCACTTATGGACTTAAAGGCCTCCTGCTGCGCGCCGGAAAAGGTGAAGGGCACCAATCCCGCGTAGGTTTGCGTCACGGGAATGCCGAATTGCTGGGCCAGGCGGAGGGCGAAGTCGGTGGCCCCCATCTTCGGGATTGGCTTGCCGCCGCAAGCCACCACAAGATTACGCGCTGTGACCGATCGTGACCCCTGCGCTCCGCTGAGCTGGATCGCATAGCCAGCTTCAATCGCATTGACCGATTGCACAGAGGTGTTGAGCTCGACCTGTCCACTTGCCTCAGCCACGCCTTTGAGAAGCATGGCGACAATCTCTTTGGCAGAGGTGTCGCAAAACAATTGTCCCAGTGTTTTTTCGTGATAGGCAATGCCGCTGCGGGCCACCCAATCAATGAAATCCCATTGCGTGTAGCGGGCCAGTGCGGATTTGGCAAAATGCGGATTGCCGCTGATATAATTTTCGGCTGAGGCATATAGGTTGGTGAAGTTACACCGACCACCGCCGCTGATGCGAATTTTCTCGCCCGCGGCCTTTGCGTGATCAATCACCAAGCATTTGCCAGGCGCTTGCGCGGCGCAGATTAACCCAGCCGCTCCAGCGCCGATAATGAGTGTGTCAAAGTCCATAGGCGATGACTTGCCTGTTGCGGGGCAAATGGCAAGGCAATTGGTACTGGAAAAATGCGCAAACTCCGGCTAATGTTGAAGGAGACCTCAAAAATGGGGCGCAGTACAGGCGGTTTTAAGATGACAGAAATGGTACATGGGCCTTTGCCCGTTGAAGTGCGCGATCCAATTTTGCCTCGGTGGTGGCGAACCGTGGACCGTTGGACGATGGCGAGCGTTCTGTTTTTGTTTATTTTTGGTTTGATATTAGCACTCGCAGCCTCGCCCCCATTGGCAGAGCGCAACAATCTTGAAGCGTTTCATTATGTGCACCGGCAAGCGATCTTTGGGGGTTTGGCCCTTGTGGCCATGACCATCACATCCATGATGTCGCCCGATACGGTGCGGCGCTGGGCCACGGTGGGCTTTGGCTTTGCGCTTTTGGCGCTGATCTTATTGCCGATATTTGGAACAGATTTTGGCAAGGGCGCGACGCGTTGGTATTCTTTTGGGTTCGCCTCCGTGCAGCCTTCTGAATTTATCAAGCCGGTCTTTGTGGTGTTTTCAGCTTGGTTGATCTCAGCCTCCTTCGAGCCTGGCGGACCTCCTGGGCGGATGATGTCTTTCGCCGCGGCGGTGGTGATTGCCGGGTTTTTGGCCCTGCAACCTGATTTTGGTCAGGCCAGTTTGATCCTCTTTGCTTGGGGCGTTATGTATTTCTGCGCCGGAGCGCCACTTTTGTTCATTCTGTCCATGGCCGCAGCAACGGTTTTGGCCGGTTTTGTGGCTTATAATTTCAGCGAGCATTTCGCACGACGCATTGACGGCTATATGGCCGCTGATGTGGATCCAAATACCCAGCTTGGCTATGCGGCCAATGCCATCCAAGAAGGCGGGTTATTTGGTGTCGGTACCGGTGAAGGTTCGGTGAAATGGTCCTTACCCGATGCCCATACGGATTTCATCATTGCTGTGGCAGCTGAGGAATATGGCGTGTTGATGGTCTTGGTCATTTTGGGGCTATTTGCCGTTATCGTTCTGCGAACGCTGGCCCGTTTGGTGCAAGAGCGGAATCTTTTTGTGCGTCTCGCCGGGACAGGTTTGGTGTCGATGTTTGGGGTGCAAGCGATGATTAACATGGGGGTTGCGGTGCGTTTGCTGCCGGCTAAGGGCATGACTTTGCCTTTCGTCAGCTACGGTGGATCTTCCTTGATCGCTGGCGGCGTTGCTTTGGGCATGATCCTGGCCTTTACGCGCAGTCGTCCCCAAGGGGCTTTGAGCGCTGTTTTGCGTGGATATTGATATGACACAATCTCCCCTTTTGGTTCTCGCGGCCGGTGGTACTGGCGGGCATATGTTCCCGGCGCAGGCCGTGGCAGAGGTCATGTTGGCGCGCGGGTGGCGGGTGGTTCTATCGACTGATGCGCGCGGTGCACGCTATACGGGCGGGTTTCCCCCCGAGGTTGCGATAGAACAGGTTTCCAGCGCCACTTTCGCCAAGGGTGGGTTGGTTGCCAAAATTCTCGTGCCGATCCGCATAGCCCTTGGCATCACAGCTGCGCGGCGAAAAATGCGCCGGGACCGGCCAAAGGTTGTGGTGGGGTTCGGCGGTTATCCAGCCATACCGGCCATGGGGGCTGCAACTTCGCTGGGCGTGCCCTGTCTGTTGCATGAGCAAAATGGGGTCCTGGGGCGCGTCAATCAATTGTTTGCGCCAAGGGTCAATCAAATCGCCTGCGGTACATGGCCCACTGAACTGCCTGCGGGGCTGACCGGCCATCATGTGGGCAATCCGGTGCGCGCGGAGGTCTTGGCGCGCCATGCTGCGGGCTATAGCGCACCTGGCGATCATTCCATGAGCCTTCTGATTATCGGGGGCTCGCAAGGCGCGCGTATTTTGTCCGACGTGGTCCCTGCGGCTATTGCCTTATTGCCCAAGAGCTTGCTCAAAAATTTGAGCATTGCGCAACAGGCCCGCGAAGAGGATCGCGCGCGGGTGCAAGCGGCCTATGAAGATATGGGTCTGCGCGCCGATGTCCGGCCGTTTTTCGATGATATTCCCGAGCGCATGAGTGAGGCGCAGCTGGTGATTAGCCGCTCCGGCGCCTCCTCTTTGGCGGATATTTCGGTCATTGGCCGCCCATCAGTTTTGGTGCCCTTGGCAGCGGCCATCCGTGATGAGCAAACCGCAAATGCCCGCGCATTGGTCGAGGCGGGTGCCGCGCGGCTGTTGACCGAAGACGCCTTTACGCCCGAGGCTTTGGCCCGTGAAATTCAAGATATATTAACCAATGGCCCTCAAGCCCAATCTATGGCCGAGGCGGCGCTGAGCTGCGCCAAGCCCGAAGCAACAAAAACCCTTGCCGATATGATTGAGGCCTTGGCCGGAGCGACGTGATGAACAAAGTAACCAAACTGCCTGGAGACATCGGCGCGATCCATTTTGTCGGGATCGGCGGCATTGGCATGTCTGGCATAGCGGAGGTTCTGTTGGATCAGGGCTATCGGGTGCAGGGATCTGACCTGAAAGCCTCTGAGATCACCCGTCGGCTTGAGCGTTTGGGTGCCACGGTATTTTTGGGGCAACGGGCGGAGAACTTGGCGGGTGCTGAGGTGATTGTTGTCTCGACGGCCATTAAACCGGACAATCCTGAACTGGATGAGGCGCGTAAAGCCGGCCTGCCGGTGGTGCGGCGGGCCGAAATGCTGGCCGAATTGATGCGGCTCAAGTCGAATGTGGCCGTCGCTGGCACCCATGGCAAGACCACCACCACAACGATGGTCTCAACTTTGCTGCATGCAGGCGGATTTGATCCAACGGTTGTGAACGGTGGTGTCATCCATGCTTTTGAATCCAACGCCCGCACGGGCCAGGGAGAATGGATGGTGGTCGAGGCCGATGAGAGTGACGGCACATTCAATCGCCTGCCAGCAACCATTGCCGTGGTCACCAATGTGGATCCTGAGCATATGGAGCATTGGGGCAGTTTCGACAATCTGCGCCAGGGATTTTTCGAATTTGTACATAATATCCCATTTTATGGTCTAGCGGTCTGCAACACAGATCACCCCGAAGTGCAGGCTCTGGTCGGACGAATTACGGATCGCCGGGTTGTGACCTATGGGTTTAACACCCAAGCCGATGTGCGGGCTGTCAATCTGTCCTATGCCCAGGGCGCGGCCTATTTTGACGTGGCGCTGCGCGATGGTCGTGTGATCACCGATTGCACCCTGCCCATGCCAGGAGATCACAATGTCTCGAATGCTCTGGCGGCAGTGGCCGTGGCGCTGCATTTGGGTATGAGCGCGGAGGCGATCCGCGAGGGTTTGAAGAGTTTCAAGGGCGTCAATCGCCGCTTCACGCGGGTGGCTGAAATTGACGGGGTTACAGTGATTGATGACTATGCTCATCATCCGGTGGAAATTGCCGCCGCGCTCAAAGCGGCACGTCAATCCCATTCGGGCCGGATCATGGCCGTGCATCAACCGCATCGCTATTCGCGGCTGAATGACCTGTTTGAAGAGTTTTGCACCTGTTTTAATGATGCGGATGTGGTTGGAATTATGGATATTTTTGCCGCAGGTGAGGCGCCCATCGAAGGGGCTGATCGTGACAGCCTTGTGGCTGGGCTGACCAATCACGGGCATCGCAACGCGCTGGCGGTGGCTGATGAGGCCGCACTTGCCGCCTTTCTCACTGAGCAGTGCAGACCGGACGATATGTTGATTTGTCTGGGTGCCGGTTCGATTTCAGCTTGGGCGCATGGATTGGCAAAGTGAGCTTGGGTGGGCGCTTGGTTGTTGGCATCAAGACCTCAGCAAACCAAGGTGAAGAGATCTGCTTAGGGCTTTGACTTGGCGGCCATGATCCGGTCTAAAGAAACGGAATTCTTGAGGCGCAGATGATGTCTATTCCAACTCCCCGCGGGCGCTTGACGCTGAACCGCTCTTTGGCGGATCTCACATGGTTGCGCGTGGGGGGCGCCGCAGATGCAGTGTGCCAACCAGCTGATCGGCAGGATTTGGCCGAGTTTTTGGCTCAACTGCCACAAGAAATTGCGATTTTTCCGATGGGTGTTGGGTCAAACCTGATCGTGCGAGACGGTGGGTTGCGGGCGGTGGTGATCCGTCTGGGCCGCGGTTTTAACGCGATTGAAACGGATGGTGACATGATCCATTGCGGGGCCGCGGCTCTGGACAGCCATGTTGCGCGCAAAGCGGCAGAGGCCGGGCTTGATCTGACCTTTCTGCGCACCATCCCTGGAACGATGGGCGGGGCGCTCAAGATGAACGCAGGCTGCTATGGCGCATATGTCGCTGATGCTTTTGTCTGCGCAAGCGGCTATGGACGGGCGGGCCGTGCGGTATCTTATGATGCGAAAACCCTCGGATTTTCCTACCGCAGCAGTGATTTGCCGCAAGATGTTGTCATCACTGACATCACCCTGCGCGCTTTGGGGCGGGATACGCCGGAGAGGCTGCATCAAAAGATGGCGGACCAACTGGCCAAACGCGATGAGACACAGCCGACCAAGGAGCGGACCGCGGGCAGCACCTTTCGCAATCCAGCGGGCTTCAGCTCGACAGGCAAGGCCGATGACACACATGATCTGAAGGCCTGGAGCTTGATTGACGCGGCCGGGTGCCGGGGGCTTGAGCTTGGCGGCGCGCAAATGTCACCCAAACATTCGAACTTCCTCATTAACACAGGCGCGGCCACCGCCATGGATCTCGAGGCTTTGGGGGAAAAGGTGCGAAAAAAGGTTTACGATCACAGTGGTTTGACGTTAGAGTGGGAAGTAATGAGGGTCGGAGACCCCAAGGACGACTAAACGCGATTTAAATCGCGGCAACAAAAGCCCCTGAAGAGGGCGAAATATTGAGCGAGAACAGTGGGTATGTCGAGCAGGACTCCCGAAACTGTGGCCGTTTTGATGGGTGGGCTAGGCGCGGAGCGCGCTGTCTCCCTATCGACAGGCCAAGAATGTGCCACCGCCTTGCGGCAGGCGGGCTATCGGGTTGTTCAAATTGATGCGGGCGCGGATCTCGTTGCACAGTTGCAGCGGGTGCAACCGGATGTTGTGTTCAATGCTCTGCATGGGCGCTGGGGCGAAGATGGCTGTGTCCAAGGTTTGCTGGAGTGGATGCAAATTCCCTATACGCATTCAGGCGTGCTGAGTTCAGCGCTTGCAATGGATAAAGAAAAAACCAAAGAGGTGTTTCGCGCCGAGGGGCTGCCTGTTGTTGAGAGCTTATTGATTGCGCGGGCAGATTTGGGTGATACACATCCCATAGCGCCGCCCTATGTCATCAAGCCGAACAATGAAGGATCCTCTGTCGGAGTTTATTTGGTAGAGGCAGGCGCGTCCTGCCCGCCGCCCATGTCGGAGGATATGCCTGATATCGTCATGGTAGAGACCTTTGCGCCGGGCCGCGAGCTGACCACAACCGTAGTCGGCAGTCGTGCCTTGACGGTCACGGATATTTTGACCGATCGCTGGTATGATTATGAGGCAAAATATGTTGAAGGCGGCTCAGAGCATGTGGTGCCGGCCAATTTGCCTCAAGATATTTTTTCCGCCTGTCTCGACTATGCGCTTAAAGCGCATGAGGTTTTGGGCTGCCGCGGGATTTCGCGTACCGATTTTCGTTGGGACGAGGGTCGAGGGCTGGATGGTTTGATCCTGCTGGAAACCAATACCCAACCGGGGATGACACCCACCTCGCTCTCACCGGAACAGGCCGAGGCGGTGGGGATTTCTTTTCCAGACTTATGCAAATTTTTAGTGGAGGATGCCTCATGCAACCGTTGAGTGCGCCAACTCCACTGATCGCGCCAAGACGTGGCGAGGATCGCACGGTTGCGAGCGACCCTGCGCCGTCTGTTCTGAGCTATCGGCTGCAGCGCCTTTGGCTCACGCCGATTTTTCGCGCATGTGTCCGGGTGGGTCTGCCGGCCTGTTCAATTGTGGGTTTGGTTTGGATGTTTTTATCCCAAGATGAAAATCGGGCCTATCTGCGCGGTTTGGTCCAAGAGGCACAGGTCAATGTGCAAAACCAGCCGGTTCATCAATTGCAAACCTTGACCATTGAGGGGGCATCGCCCCTGTTGGCGCAGGAAATCCGGGCGGAATTTGGCGATCTTTTCCCGATAAGTGCGTTTGAATTGGATCACGAGGCTATGCGCCGCTGGATTATGGACATCCCTTCCGTGGCGCATGCAGCGGTGATTGCATCCCCCGGCGGTTTGCTTTCAGTGCAGGTCAGCGAAATCGCACCAGAGTTCATTTGGCGCACAGTCGAAGGGCTGCAACTGGTCTCTGCTGGCGGTGAGCTATTGCGCCGGGTTGATCGGCGAGCCGATTTTCCGCATCTTCCCTTGATTGCCGGCGAGGGGGCTTTGGAGGCCCTGCCAGAGGCGCGCGCTTTGCTAAAGACTGCCGCGCCGGTCGTCGACAGGTTGCGCGGTTTGGTGCGGATTGGCGAGCGGCGCTGGGATGTGGTGCTGCTCGATGGGCAAACGATTGCCCTGCCAGAGGCCAATCCGGATCCTGTTTTGGCGCAAGTTCTCGTGCTGAGCGCGGCGCAGGATCTGTTTGAGCGCGATATCTTGATGATGGATTTTCGCAATCCACGCCGTCCCACTTTGCGTCTGCGTCCGCAAGCTCTGGCGGGGTTGAAGCAGGTTAAGGGCGTGACATTTTCGGAGTTTGCCAAATGAATGATTTTTATCAAGCCCAACGGGCGATGCGCGCCTTGCGAACCACCGCTATTCAACGCGGGGTGATCGCGGTGATGGATGTGGGCAGCTCAAAAGTGGCCTGCCTGATTTTGCGGTTTGATGGGCCGAGCGAGATTTCATCTGGTGAGGTCATTGGCTCTATGGCCGGACAAACGAGCTTTCGGGTGATTGGCGCGGCCACCACAAAATCGAGGGGCATGCGCTTTGGTGAAATTGAATCGATGGCAGAGACCGAACGGGCCATACGGACTGCGCTGCAAGCCGCCCAGAAAATGGCCTCGGTGCGGGTGGACCATGTGATTGGCTGTTTTTCTGGCGGTGCGCCCCGCAGCTATGGGGTATTTGGCGAAGTTTCCATTGCTGATGACGCAGTGCACTCACAGGATATTGGCCGCGTGTTGGCGGCCTGTGATCTGCCTGATTTTGGCGAAAGCCGAGCTGTGATGCATGCGCAGCCGATTAATTTCACACTGGATGATCGTGCTTGGATGACCGACCCGCGTGGTCATGTTGGGCAAAATCTTTCTGCTGATCTGCATATTTTGACTGTAGAGGAGCGTGCCATACAAAATCTCAACCAATGCGTGAAACGCTGTGATGTTGAGCTGGCGGGCGTGGCCTCCTCGGCCTATGTTTCGGCGCATGCGGCTTTGGTTGAAGATGAGCAAGAGCTTGGTGCGGCCTGTATTGATATGGGTGGCGGGGCGACGGGCATTTCTGTTTTCTTCAAAAAACACCTGATTTATGCCGACAGCGTGCGGATGGGTGGGGATCATGTCACCAGCGACATCTCCATGGGTCTTCAAATTCCAACGGCGTTGGCCGAGCGGCTCAAAACACTTCACGGGGGGGCAATGGCTATGGAAGTGGATGACCGCGAAATGATTGAAACCGGCGGCAATAGCGGCGATTGGGAACATGATCGCCGCCAGGTGAGCCGGTCGGAACTGATCGGAATTATCCGCCCGAGAATTGAGGAAATTCTTGAAGACGTCCGCGACCGGCTTGATGCGGCAGGCTTTGACAACCTGCCTGGGAAACAAATCGTTTTGACCGGAGGGGCCAGTCAGCTCCCTGGGCTCGATGGTCTGGCGGCGCGCATTTTGGGCCAACACGTTCGTCTCGGTCGTCCCATTCGGGTGCAGGGTCTGCCGCAAGCGGCCACCGGACCGGCCTTCTCTGGAGTGGTGGGCTTGGCGCTCAATGCGGCTCATCCGCAAGATGAATGGTGGGACTTTGAGGTGCCACAACCCCAATTTGTCGGTCGTCCGCTGCGTCGCGCCCTGCGTTGGTTTCGCGACAATTGGTAAAAGGCCCCTATGGTGAATAGCAAAATTTAGCGTAAAACGACGTTTTCTATGCTATATTTTGTAAAAATAAAGACTTTTTTCGTGACGCGAGTCAAAACTGGCGTTACAGTAGTTCAAAATTGGTGTGCCGCAGAGCAGTGCGGACAAAGCAGGTGGATAAAATTATGGCTCTAAACTTAACCATGCCCGAGCAAGATGACCTGAAACCCCGTATCACGGTCTTCGGTGTTGGCGGTGCCGGCGGTAATGCTGTTGATAATATGATTGAAAAAGAGCTTGAGGGCGTGGAATTTGTGGTTGCAAATACCGACGCGCAAGCTTTGCAGCAATCGAAAGCTCCAGTGAAAATCCAAATGGGCCTGAAAGTTACGGAAGGTCTAGGTGCCGGGGCGAAAGCCACCATTGGGGCTGCGGCTGCTGAAGAAAGCATTGAGCAAATTGTTGACCAACTTGCCGGCGCGCATATGTGCTTTATCACCGCTGGCATGGGCGGTGGCACAGGTACGGCGCGGCACCGATCATTGCGCAAGCGGCACGCGAGCTTGGTGTTTTAACCGTAGGTGTTGTGACCAAACCCTTCCAGTTCGAAGGCAGCAAGCGCATGCGTCAGGCTGAAGAGGGTGTTGAAGCCCTGCAAAAAGTTGTCGACACTCTGATTATTATTCCAAATCAAAACCTGTTCCGCTTGGCCAATGAAAGCACCACATTCACTGATGCGTTCAGCATGGCGGACGATGTTCTCTATCAGGGTGTTAAAGGTGTGACAGACTTGATGGTCCGTCCGGGCCTAATTAACCTTGATTTTGCCGATGTGCGCGCCGTTATGGACGAAATGGGCAAGGCGATGATGGGAACAGGCGAGGCCAATGGCGAAAATCGCGCAGTTGAAGCGGCGGATAAAGCGGTCTCTAATCCTTTGCTGGATGAGATTAGCCTGCGTGGCGCAAAAGGCGTCTTGATCAATATCACTGGTGGTGCCGATTTGACCCTGTTTGAGTTGGACGAAGCGGCCAATCGCATTCGCGAAGAGGTCGATCCAGACGCGAATATTATTGTCGGTTCCACTTTGGATACGACTTTGGAAGGGGTGATGCGGGTTTCTGTCGTGGCGACGGGCATTGATGCCGAGCAATCCAACCACGCCTCTGCAATGCCGACGCGCCGTGTCGCGGCACAGGCGGAAGCTGTGACACCAGAAGCTGATCAAACGGCGGAGCAGCCTGTGGCGCTTGAGTTCCCATTTGATACGGAGGCGGAAGAGCCAAGCATTGCTGCGACAGCTACAGCCGAGGATGATATTCCTGCACCGGCCTATCAGCCGCAAATGGAAGAGCCTGAGCAAATTGTTGTGCCTGAGCCAGCGGCCCCGGCGGCTTCTGCTCCGGTTGCACCAGGAACGCCAACACCCGAAGCAATGGCTCGGTTGCGCGCGGCGGTCGAACGTGTGCCAGAGACGACTGAACCGCGGATGTCCCGCCCCTTTGGGGAGCCTGCCGCGCCTGCGAAGGGTAAATTTGGTATTAACTCCTTGATAAATCGGATGACAGGGCAGGGCGACTCAGCCGCTTCAGAGCCCCGCGCCTCTGCGCCTTCGCTGAACCAACAGAGCTTTGAAACCGATGAGACCGGGAGCGAAGCGGATGAGAGAATTGAGATACCGGCGTTTTTACGCCGACAGGCCAATTGATCCAAAGATCCTCATGACCTATAGGAAAGGCGCGAAATGGCGCCTTTTTTATATTTAAAATTAATA
>ENA-ORDA01002521-ORDA01002521.1-marine-metagenome-genome-assembly--contig:-NODE-2521-length-13787-cov-3.979066_pt1 | contig 13787 bp, 10 predicted proteins | sample MGYA00237778_ERZ508506 | MGnify/ENA primary metagenome ERZ508506 (study PRJEB26177, sample SAMN06267891) | marine metagenome | isolation source: Monterey Bay, California, USA | place: Pacific...
GAGGTAGTCACTAAGCCTGTTGAAGTTGCTACTAAGCCAACTGAGGTAGTCACTAAGCCTGTTGAAGTTGCTACTAAGCCAACTGAGGTAGTCACTAAGCCTGTTGAAGTTGCTACTAAGCCAACTGAGGTAGTCACTAAGCCTGTTGAAGTTGCTACTAAAATAGATAAAAAGACTGACTCTAAGACTTCAAAGAAAACAGCTCGAAAACCAGCAAGAAAGACGACTTCAAAAGCTAAACCTAAAGCTGAGGATAATTCTGAAAATTCAACAGAGAGCAATTCGAAATCAATAGAAAAATTAGACGAAAAAGCTTCTTAAGATTTTATGAATAAATTTGGTGTAATTGGAAATCCTATAAACCATAGCTTGTCGCCTATGATTCATCAAGAATTTGCAAAAGAATTCGGCATTGATTTATCTTATGAAAAAATTCTTTCGCCGGTTGAAGCATTCAATTTGACGGCAGAAAAATTTATTAGCAGTGGTGGCCTTGGATTCAATATCACTCTTCCTTTTAAAATCAATGCATATAGTTTTTCAGAAAACTTAACTGAAAATGCAAAAGCTGCAGGTGCTGTCAATACCATCAACATTGATAACAATATCATCTATGGAGAAAACACTGATGGCGCTGGACTTGTTAACGACCTTGAAAACAATTTAGAACAAAAAATTAAGGATAAAGTAATCTTGGTTATTGGGGCTGGTGGCGCTACTCAAGGTATTCTGAAGCCAATACTGGACAAAAACCCTGAAAAAATTTTATTAGCTAATCGAACTAAAGAAAAGTCATTGATATTGGCAAATGATTTTTCAAAGTATGGAAAAGTTTGTGGATTTGGTATTGATCAAATCAAATCCAATCCTGTTGATATAGTTATTAATGCAACCAGTACTTCCATAGATGGAACTATGCTTAATTTGCCGAAAGGTCTCTGTGAGGGTGCTTTGTGTTATGACTTAATGTATGGATCTGAGACGCCTTTCATGAAATGGGCTTTAAAAGATTCAGCTCTCATCATTAGTGATGGGTTAGGAATGCTGGTTGAGCAAGCTGCTCTTTCATTTGAATTTTGGCTTGGTCAGAAACCTTCAACTAGGGCTGTAATCAATCTAATTAGGGAGAGAGTCGACTTATAGTCCATTCATTCTCTTGACGTTCGTAAATAAATCGATCATGAAGCCTATTGGCTCTGCCCTGCCAAAATTCAATACTTTGAGGCACAATCCTATATCCTCCCCAAAACTCAGGCAAAGGAATCTCACCCTTTGAAAATTTCTTTTTCATTGAAGCAAACTGTTCAATGAGTACTGACCTTGACGAAATTCTTGAAGATTGCTCAGAAGCCCAAGCACCTATCTGAGAGTCTTTAGGCCTTGAAGAGAAGTACTTAAAAGATTCTAGATTTGAGATTTTTTCAACTTTACCAATAATTTTGACTTGTCTCTCTAAAGCAAGCCATGGAAAAAGAACAGCAGCCTGTGGATTTTTTTGAATTTGTTTTGATTTTTTAGATTCGTAATTTGTAAAAAAAACAAAACCATTCTCATCAAAGTACTTAAGAAGTACAGTTCTGATTCCAATAGAATCATCCGACGTTGCAAGACTCATTGCAGTTGGCTCAATGATTTCAGCATCCATTGCTTGTGAGAACCACAATGAAAACTGCTCAACTGGACTTCTTTTGAGATCTTCTCTTACAATACCACTTTGAAGGTACTCTTTTCTAAGACTACTTAAATCACCTGCTTTTGCCATAATAATATTTTTAGAAAGGTAAGGTACTTTTTAGAGTAAATTTATAGAAATGATATTTCATTAAATATTTTTATAAATAAAGATGCAGACAAAACTGAAACTGGTGGATAAAAAATCTAATGCTATAAACTATCCAAATCATTCAAATAGTTGTTTGCTTGTTTTAAAATATCTGCTCGTTTGTCTCCATCCATTTTATCCCACAATCGATATGCCATTCCGATCCTTGGGTTTTTTTCTAATTTCTCTCTATGTCGATCATAAAAATCCCAATACAAACTATTAAAAGGACATGCTCGCTCCCCTGTCTTTTCTTTTTTGTTGTAAAAACAAGTTTTGCAATAATGACTCATTTTATCCACATAATTTGCAGTACTCACATAAGGTTTTGTTCCTACTATTCCTCCGTCCGCAAACTGCGACATGCCTCGAGTGTTGGTAATTTCTACCCACTCAATCGCGTCGATATAAATTCCCAAATACCAGTCGTCCAATTCGTCGGGAGAAATTCCAGCTAACAACGCGAAATTTCCGGTTACCATCAACCGCTGAATGTGATGAGCATAAGCATAATCCAATGACTGCTGCACGGAATGTCTTATGCAATGCATCTTAGTTTTCCCAGTCCAAAAATAACTTGGAAGCTTATTATTGTGTTCTAAATAATTCAACTTTGCAAATTCTGGCATTTTGGCCCAATATACTCCTCGCATATATTCTCGCCATCCTATGATTTGACGAACAAATCCTTCAATTTGCGCAATCGTAATTTCATCTTGATTTTTCTCCCAATGTGCAATTGCCGCTTTAACTACCTCCAAAGGCGATAACATTTTGACATTCATACTAAAAGAAATTCTAGAGTGATACAACGACCAATAATGTGGCGTCATTGCATCTTGGTAAGTACCAAAAAGTGGAAGACATTTTTCAATAAAAAAATCTAATACTTGTAAAGACTCTTCGCGGCTAGTTGCCCAGATAAAATTCTTCACATCAATATTTCCAATAGTTTTTACGCCTGCATCCACAATGCGTTGATGTATTCCAGAAATATCTTTTTCGAAAACTAAAGGTTCAATTGGAGTATGATCCTTAGGTAATTTTTTTCGATTTTCTTTATCGTAATTCCACTTACCAGTCAAAGGTTGATCACCGTCCATCATCAAATCATACTTCCGCCTCATGCTTCGATAAAACGATTCCATAAGATATGTTTTTTTTCCTTTAAAAAAATCATGTAACTCAAACCTAGTACTCATAAAATGCTCTGAGTCAAATACCTTGGAAGAAATTTTTATGGCTTTACAAAAATTTTTTAGTTGTTCATCTAAGCGATATTCATCGGGTAGTTGATATTCAAAATGTTCAATTTTGTTTTCGTCAATAACTAATTTTAAATTTTCGACAAGACTTCCAACATTCTTTTTATCATCTAATTTCCAATATATTACTTGGTGTGTTTTTCCCTTTAGCTGCTTCGCAAAATTCTCCATACTGGCAAAAAACGCAACAACTTTTTGAATGTGGTGGTGGACATAATCCGTTTCTTGCCGCATCTCAAAAAGGATATAAATGATATTCTTATCTACTTTTTGAAACCAAGAATGTTGTGCGTTTAATTGATCACCAAGAATTAATCGTAAAGTTTTTTTCATCTCTATTTTTTTTTATTTTTATTTCTTCGACAGCGTTCACTACAAAATTTTACATCCTCCCAAACCCTTGCCCACTTTTTCCGCCACTTAAATGGACGTTCACAGACTATACAAATTTTTTCGGGTAAGTATTGTTTCTTCATATCTTATAAACAATACTTGTTGCTGGTTGTTTCGAAAAAAAGTAAAACAACAAAAATGAAGATTTCAGAAAAATATAATTTAAACGAAAGAGATGTAGATCGCATTGTTGAAATGGGTTGGGAGGATCGTACAACATTCGATGCGATCGAGATGCAATTTGGTGTACCTGAGAAAGATGTGATTAAATTGATGCGCGAAGAAATGAAATTGAGTAGTTGGAAAATGTGGCGTAAACGAGTACAAGGCCGTTCGACTAAGCATTTGAAAAAAAGAACTTTCGCGGAAGGTCGTCACAAGTGTTCTCGACAAAAGGCGATTTCAAATAATAAAATTTCTAAGAGATAGCTAATTGACTGAAACTTGGTGTTTTAACATTGAGTCATGAGAGTTCTCAAGGCACAATAGAACAAATATAAAATCATTTTTTCTTGATATTCCTAGAGTGAACTACATGTTTAATTAGAATACGTTTTGCCTCTTTCTTCACACTCGGGTCTTTTCGATGCGCCCATATTTTATCCCTTGCAATCTTGGCCGTTATTTTTAAATCTACAATTGGTTTTGGATAAACCTTTCCCAAATCAAAATTATAAAACTGCTGCTCAAGCATCGTCATCTTCCAAGGTTCGTGAATGAATTCTATCGGAATATTCCTTAACTCTTTAATCCATTTTCTAATAAAAACACCATTTGGATCATGGTCTTGAGATTGTTTTATAGGGTTATACATTCTTATAGTATTCAAGCCGGTAACACCTGCCTGCATTTGAAATTGTGGATAATGAATCCCAGGCTCAAAATCTAAGAAAAGCTGCGCCAACCAGTTTGATCCTTCCTTCCAATGTTGCCATAAATTTTGCGTCAAAAAAGAAACTAACATTGCTCGCATCCTAAAATTAATATAGCCTGTAGCTTTCAAACATCGCATACAAGCATCAATTAATGGGAAGCCAGTTTGTCCCTTTTTCCAAGCTTCAAAATGCATCTGATTTTTATTCCGTTCCAATGAATTATAGCCTCGGTTTAAGTTTTCAAATTCCATTCGATCTTCCATTTCAAACTTTTGAATAAAATGACAATGCCAATGTAATCGAGATTCAAAATTGGTGAAATTACGTTTATACGATTTATTAGCTTTAGCTTTTCTTGATGCTTGATAAACTTGCCGAAGACTTAGATTACCCCAAGTGATATAGGGTGAAAGCCGGCTACAACCTTTACGACTTTCCAACGGTTTTGAAATATGACGACTATAATTTTGAATTCGATTTTGAAAAAAGTCATGTAGATATCGTACACCAATCGAGGTACCTCCCTTTTGAAAATCAGAATGTGATTGAGTAAATACGCCAGGAATTTTTTCTCCAAAAAAAGATACAGATGTATTTTCGAGAAGAATCGTATCCAGTTTTTGTAGATCAGGATTTTGCACTGGAGCAAGCATATATTTTTTCCATAAATTACTCCACTCGAATCTATTTTTTAAACCTCGAACAACTGCATTAGTTTGTGATTCCACCCACTCAATATTATTTTTCTTACAAAAAACATGAACTAATTTATCCCGATCGTAAGTGGTCCTAATCCCAGTTTCCTCGTGTGAAAATATTTTTTTTATGGAAAATTGAGTTTGGATTTTTTCGAAAACATTCAACACTTCATTATGAAAAATATAAACTTGAGCATTATAATTTTTTAACAACAAATTTAAATCAACAAGAGATTCCCAAACAAATCTCCAATGTCTTAAATCGTACTGAGGTGCAGCAATTACCGATGGTTCAAAAACATAAATCAATACAATTGGGTCTCCTGTTTCAATCGCTAATTTTAGTGGTTGATGATCGGTGAGACGGAGATCTCTTTTAAACCAAATTAGGTTGATTGGCTTCATAGAATTAGAACCAAGTTGAAATATAAATTGTTTTAAATTTATTTTTAATCTCCAAAATAAATTTCGGGAGCATTAGCCACCTCTTCTATTTTTTGAAAATAATATCCCACATGCCTTCCATCCACGACCGCATGATGCACTTGAACGGAAAGTGGCATTTGCATTCTTCCATTAGACTCAAAAAACTTGCCCCAAACAATTCTTGGAACTGAATCTGAAGGATGAAATCGCATCGCATGCTTAAAACTCGTAAAACTCACCCAAGGAATCGAGGATAAAAAAAGAAAATCATCTCTTCCTATTTCATCTTCGAATGAAGGGTCTTTTTTCATTTTTTCACTTTTTTCAAAAGCTTTTTGGATGAAAACTTTTGCCTCTTTTTCATATTTGACGGTGCAAAAACTAAATACATCAGCCACATCTGTGAACACAGTAAATGAAGGTTGAACAGTATTATGTTCAACAACTTTCCCCTCTCTAATGCGCCATTTAAATTCTGAAATTTCATTTGCCACTCTCGAAACTAAATAGACAATACTAGGAGTGATTGGTAGTTTATTTTTTTTCAAATAAGGTAAAAGATGAGTGATATCTACATTTGCTGTAATATTAAAATGCGGGTGATTCATACTGTTAAAAAATTCAAAATGTTTTTGTCGATGTGGATTTTTGAAATTGATTTCGCGCATTTTTTTTGGTAAAAATAGTTTTTTTGCTCAATTTCTTTATTATTGTATGGATGAGCAAATACATATTTTATCTTTTGAAAACAAAAAATGGTATTCTATGTTTTAAATTTGAATAAAAGTGTTAAAACTTCTACTTATTTTTGCAAGCTTAATATTCTTCAAATCTACACATTTCGTTTCCACACAAACATGGCTAAAAGAACAACTACCAAAGAAAATAATAATAGCATAAAATCAGTCAATGATAATATTAATGTGACTGGAGCTAGGGTGCATAATCTTAAAAATATCGACGTTCATATTCCAAGAAATCAGTTTGTTGTCATAACAGGAATTAGCGGTAGTGGAAAATCTTCATTAGCCTTCGATACAATCTATGCAGAAGGACAAAGACGATATATGGAAACATTTTCGGCTTATGCTCGACAGTTTATTGGTGAGATGGAACGGCCTGATGTGGAGAAAATTACAGGATTAAGTCCAGTAATCTCTATTGAGCAAAAAACAGTTGGCCGGAATCCAAGGTCAACTGTCGGAACGATTACTGAAGTCTATGATTTTCTAAGATTGTTATTTGCCAGAGTCGGCGAGGCATACTCACATGTTACTGGAAAGAAGATGGTGAAGTACACCGAGGAGCAAATGATGGAAAATATTTTTAAAACTTTTGGAGGAAAAAAGACACTCCTATTAGCACCTTTAGTCAGAGGCCGAAAAGGGCATTATCGAGAATTGTTTGACCATGTTCGTAAACAAGGTTACACTAAAGTTAGAGTGGATGGAGAGGTACAAGATTTGATTCCAAAGATGCAAGTTGATCGATATAAAGTTCATGATATTGAGTTGGTTATTGATCGTTTAAACATGACCAAGGATCGCAAAGAACGTTTTGCCAAATCATTGCAAACTGCATTAAAAATGGGAAATGGTTTAGTATTCTTAGCAGAGCAGGGTGCAAAAAAAGTTTTACCATACAGTAAGCATTTGATGGATGCTGAAACTGGGCTTTCATATGAAGAACCATCACCTAATGCATTCTCTTTTAACTCACCATATGGTGCTTGTTCAAACTGCAAAGGACTTGGTGAAGTGATGAAAGTCGATTTGAAAAAAGTAATTCCAGATGATTCAAAATCTATAAATGAGATTGGATTTGTTCCTTTCGGCGAAGTGCGTGACAATTGGACATTTAAGCAATTAAAAGCTATTGCGAAAAAGTTTAAATTCACCTTTTCAACACCGATTAAAGATATTCCTGAAAAAGCGTTAGATATTATTTTAGAAGGAGGTGATGAGAGTTTTGAAATAAAAAAAGACTTCAAACATGACCTTTTGTACAATTTAGCTTACGAAGGTTTAAACAACATGCTGGTTCGTTGGTATAAAGAATCCTCTTCTGAAAAAATAAGGCGTTGGACAGAGGACTTTATGGTCATTGACAAATGCCCAACATGTAATGGTCAACGCTTAAAAATCGAATCACTCCACTTTAAATTGGATGAAAAAAATATTAGTGATTTGGCAGTAATGGATTTTACTGACTTGATGAGCTGGGTGGAAAAATTAGAGCGTAGTTTGACTAAACGTCAAAAAGCTATTGCCCATGAAGTAATCAAAGAAATAAAATTACGTATTGGATTTTTACTTCATGTAGGCTTGGATTATTTAAACCTAGATAGACCTGCAAGAACTTTATCAGGAGGAGAAGCACAAAGGATTAGATTGGCAACTCAAATTGGTTCTCAATTAACAGGGGTAACTTATATTTTAGATGAACCAAGTATCGGTCTTCATCAAAGGGATAATCAGAGGTTGATTGAGGCATTGAGGGAATTGTCTGAAATTGGGAATACAGTTTTGGTTGTAGAGCATGATAAAGACATCATGTTAGCATCTGACTTTTTAATTGACTTAGGACCTGGAGCCGGAAAGCATGGAGGTGAACTAGTGGCTGCTGGAATTCCAGAAACTTTTTTGAAAAAAAATACTTTAACTGCACTATACTTGCGCGAGAAAATGAAAATTAAAGTGCCTGCAAAAAGGAGGAAAGGTAGTGGCAACTTTTTAGAGTTAAAAGGTGCAAATGGAAATAATTTAAAAAATGTAAATATCAAAATTCCTTTAGGTACTTTTTGTTGTGTGACTGGAGTTTCTGGGAGTGGAAAATCTTCTTTGATCAATGAAACGCTCTATCCTATCTTGCGTCAACACTTTTACAAAAGTATTAAACGACCAATGGAATATAAAACTATCAATGGGTTAGAGCATGTAGACAAAGTGATTGAAATTGATCAATCTCCTATAGGTAGAACTCCTCGATCGAACCCTGCGACCTACACTAAAATGTTTGATGAAATCCGGAAGATTTATGCCAGTCTGCCAGAAGCGAAAATTAGAGGATATAAGCCCGGACGTTTTTCATTCAATGTCAAAGGTGGTCGATGTGAGGAATGCCATGGTGCAGGTAAACGAAATATCGAAATGAATTTCCTTCCTGACGTGCAGGTTGATTGTGAACGATGCCAAGGTCGAAGATATAACCGAGAAACTTTAGAAATTCTCTATAAGGGAAAATCCATCAGCGATGTGTTAAATATGACAGTTGAAGAAGCCGTTGATTTTTTTGATAAAATCCCAAGAATCCATTCAAAAACTAAAACCTTAAAAGATGTTGGATTGGGCTACATCACTCTTGGACAACAAGCAACCACACTTTCAGGCGGAGAAGCACAGCGGGTAAAACTTTCCGAAGAATTGTCAAAGAGAGCAACCGGAAACACCATTTATATTCTGGATGAACCGACAACAGGTTTACATTTTGATGATATTCGTCAATTACTTAACGTACTTAATAAATTAGTGGAAAAAGGAAATTCGATTGTGATAATAGAGCATAATCTTGATGTGATAAAAGTAGCCGATTATGTAATTGATATGGGACCTGAAGGTGGAAATAGAGGGGGAAAAGTAGTAGCTCAGGGTACACCTGAAAAAGTAGCAAAAGTGAAAGAAAGTCATACCGGTCATTTTTTAAAAATGGAATTTTAATTTATCTTTCTTATGATAAAGCAACATCCGATTAGACAAAATTGTCTAATCGGATGTTTTTTGTTAAAAAAAGATACATTTCATCCAACAATTCAAGTAACTCTTATCGTTTTTAATATTTTTAGAGTGAATTCTCTCTCATTAATCAAAAAAAGGTTTTTACTTTGTTTCTAGTTGTAAAATTCCTTAATTTTAGGATCGTAACTAAAACATTAAACTTTCAACCATACATCATGAAGAAGCTGATTAACAAGGGAATGCAATTCTTTTTCCAGCAACGCTACAAGCGTATTCTTCATTTTATGGAGCATCCTCATGAAGCGCAATCCGCTGTACTTAAGGAGCTCATCCAGTCTACCAAACACACCGAATGGGGTAGAAATCATGATTTCAAATCTGTCAAAACTCAAGCTGATTTTGCCGAAAGAGTTCCGATTCAAGATTATGAGTCGTTGAAGCCTTACATTGAAAGAATGATGTTGGGAGAATCAGATGTATTGTGGAGCGGTAAAGTTAAATGGTTTGCAAAATCTTCAGGGACAACTAGTGATAAGAGTAAATATATCCCAGTTTCCAAAACGAATTTAAAAAAGTGTCATATTAGAGGGACTTGGGACACAATGAACTTATTTTATCATAATCGTCCAAATGCTCGCCAGTTTGAGTGTAAAAGTTTATTGATGGGCGGAAGTTTAGATAGTTTTGATACCTACCCTGAAACTTTAATTGGAGATGTTTCTGCAATTATGATAGAAAATATGCCATACATAGGTAGACCATTTTTCACACCAGATATTGAAATTGCGACGATGCCTAAGTTTGATGAGAAGCTTGAACGAATGGCTCAAATCACTAGTAAGGAAAAAGACATGGTCATGATAGGTGGCGTTCCAACTTGGACAATGGTTTTCCTTGATCGAATTTTAGAGTTGACTGGTAAAAAAGATATGTCTGAAGTTTGGCCTGACCTAGAAGTTTATATTCATGGAGGCGTTAGTTTCGAACCTTACCGAGAACAATTTCATAAATATTTTTCTTCTGGAAATGTTCAATTCATGGAAATTTATAATGCAACTGAAGGTTATTTTGCTATACAAAATGATTTAAATACAAGAGACATGTTGTTGTTATTAGACAACGGGATTTACTATGAATTCTTGCCGGCAGAAGAGTGGAACAAAGATAACCCAAAAGCAATTCCACTTTCGGAAGTTGAAATAGGTAAGAATTATGCAATGGTCATCAGCACCAACTCAGGCTTGTGGAGGTATGTACCCGGAGACACCGTTATGTTTACCTCTACTTCTCCCTATAAAATTAAAATTACTGGTCGAACGAAGCAATTTGTAAATGCCTTTGGTGAAGAAGTAATGGTCTCAAACACGGATAAAGCGTTAGCTCAGACTTGTCAATCAACAGGGACTGTTGTCCTAGAATACACTGTTGCACCAATCTTTTTAGAAAAACAAGGAAAAGGTGGCCATGAGTGGTTAATTGAATTTGAAAAAACACCAGCTGACTTAAAAACATTTAATAAATTACTGGATGAAAACTTGCAAAAAATCAATTCTGATTATGAAGCAAAAAGATTTAAAGGTATGGCTCTCAAGCAACTTAAAATGAGGCCAATGCCCAAAGGTACTTTCCACAAGTGGTTAAAATCAAAAGGTAAATTTGGTGGGCAACACAAAGTTCCTCGGCTAGCCAATCATCGAAAATATGTTGACGAGATTTTAGATTTTTCGAGCGGCGTTGCTCAATAAAAAAAGGATCGCCCAAATGTAATTGGACGATCCTTTTTTGTGTTTTTTGCTAAAATTTATCTTTCGAAGCACTATCCATAAAATTCAAAAGATCAGGAAAGGATGTTGATTGAGAAATAGATTCACTTTCAGTCAATCGAATACCATTAATATATGCAACTACTTCTGCTGTTGTAATTCCCTGGCGTTGGAGTTCTTTTCTTAGATAATTGGCTGACTCGAAAGTCTTGTATAAGCCAATTGTGTACCTATAAAATTTAGAGTCGGCACTACTCTCCACCATCGCATCAGGATAATCTACAATCACTCGGCTATTATAATTATGTTTGATTTCAGCTACTTGAACTTTGTATGAAAGTCCCTTGATAACTTTACTGTAGTAGAGACCTTTTGATCCAATCATCCCTTGTTCCACATTAGCCTGTTTTACGATAAAATTGACCGGCACTCGCTGCGTATTAAAGATTTTAAAATCAATCCTCCGATTTAATCTCTGTCCCAATAAATTAGGGGTATCACCAAAAATATTTTTTGCAATAGGGAAATTTGACCCACACCCTTTCAATAAAATATTAGATGGTTTTACACCACTTTCGATCAAATAATCTGCTATTTGCTCTGCTCTTTTGATAGAAAAAAACAAAGAAAATTGTTTTTGAGCTTGATTGTCTATATTACCAGTAAGCTCAATTTTTAGTTGAGGATACTTCTCCATCAACCGAATGGTTTTATTCAATATTGCAATATTATTAGCATTTAATAAATCATCATCTGAATCAAAATAAATTGCTTCTACTTCAAATTCACCCATTTCACCTTTGAACGCATAATTATTAGTTTTTGCATAATTAGCGTCATATTCAAGATTTAAATTTTTAAAAGCTAACGTATGGAATCCAGGAGGAGTTGAAGAAATTAGTTGTTCTAAGTTTTGAGTTTTAAAATAAGCCACATATAAATCTTTCCCACCATATCCTTCAATTCTTGAGGAAGAAAAATATCCCAACGAACCATCTCGACTCAACCGGAAATAATTATCATCTTTAGGTGAGTTAATTGGTAAGCCTAGGTTTTTTGGTCTACTCCATTCTTTCTTAAAATCATCAAAATCCGCCCTGTAAATATCAAATCCTCCAATCCCTTTTGCACTATTGGAACTAAAATATAAGGTCCGTCCATTTTCTGCCAAAAATGGAGTTGACTCATCATAAGCCGAATTTATTGTTCCACCTAGATTTAATGGTGGACACCATTTTCCGTTTGATTTTTGAGTGATATATAAATCGCTTCCTCCAAAACCACCTTCTATCCTACTTGAAAAAACAAGTGTTGAATCGTTAAAAAAGTAAGGTGAGGCATCACCTCTCTCTGCAACAATGGAGCTTTGAAATTTATGTGGATATAATGGTTTTTCTTCAATTGGTGTAAAAGAATCAACTAAAATATGCCCGCTAAATAAATCAAAGCCTTTGAATATTAACATAGCAGTTCCATCTTCATTAAAATCTAAAATGACATCATTTTGAGTACTATTCAATAAATTATTCATCCGTTTAGGGTTTGTCCATGCACCGTTTTGAAGAATTATCGAAAAAATATCACTTGAGTATTTTCCTTTTAAATCATCCAATTTTCCATCTTTATCTCTAAGACCCCCTAAATTGCCTGTGCGGGCAGAGGAAAAATATAATTTATTTGGATTATTTGGACTTTCAACTGTAGTAAAATCATCAAATCGGGTATTTACATTTTCTCCTAAATTTTCAACTACAGCTAATTCTTTTTGATATTTTATTTTTATTCCTCGTGCACACCTTTTAATTTCATCTTTAACGGCTGAACGGTTAGAATCGTTAGTAGAACTAAATTTTAGGTATAATTTATAATTCTCTATTGCTTTCTTAAATTCCTTTTTTGAGTGATAAGCACAACCTAGATAAAAGTAAGGTAAAGCTTTAGGCTTCTTATCATTGGAAACTATTGCCGATAAGTAATCAATACTCCTATCTATCTCGTTATTGAAATAATAGCAGATTCCAAGACGAAGTTTGACTTCCCTATCTTTACTTTTTATTTTATCATACTTTTTATATAAATGTAGTGCTTCAAAATACTTATCATTTTTGAAGTAAAGGTTGGCTTTATCTTTTAATTTTTTTCCTGAATACTGTCCTATTCCTATTAGACAGGAATAAAAAATGAAAAGTGTTGTTAATAAAAGCTTAGTAATATTCATAATCCACAGTTTTGAGATCAGCCTAGGTTATTATAGGCTAGCTTTAAAAAAACTATTTGAATTATCGTTTAACGCTTTGAGAGGATTTTTGTGTCCTCTTTTTCGAGATAAATTAAAAGAAAAGAGGTATCTCTAATGCGAAACACCTCTTTTTAATATTTTAAATTGTTCTTTGTATGAATGGAGGAAATATGATGATAAATTATATGGATTTTTATCACGAATGATAAAAGAGAAATTAGAGGGTAATTAATTCATTCTTTGTCTCAGAAGTGAAAATCTTAACGATATTACGAGATGGATTCCGGATGACACATATGAATGTATGTCCTTTGAATGATAATTGAGTTCTGCTAATAGTAAATCCATCTTTTTGTGGATAGTCAACTTTGCATCCTCTTATTTTATCTAATCTTTTACAGCGCTTATCAATCTCATTATTAGGAATAAGATGAAGACTGCGGACATATATGTCGGGTACCCAATATAGAATGATATCTTCGTATAATGTATTCTTTATCTTAAATGAAGTCTTTGGTGGCGCTGGAGTCATATGAGGTTTATAGTCTTCAATCGTGATAATTCCAAGGATA
>ENA-ORDA01002523-ORDA01002523.1-marine-metagenome-genome-assembly--contig:-NODE-2523-length-13778-cov-3.826582_pt1 | contig 13778 bp, 17 predicted proteins | sample MGYA00237778_ERZ508506 | MGnify/ENA primary metagenome ERZ508506 (study PRJEB26177, sample SAMN06267891) | marine metagenome | isolation source: Monterey Bay, California, USA | place: Pacific...
TGTAGCTCAGCTGGTAGAGCAATTGATTTGTAATCAATAGGTCCGCGGTTCGACTCCGTGCGGGGGCACCATCACTCTTGAAAATAATAACGTAATCACTTGGTCTTTGTTATTTCTTTCTACGTTTAGATTATCAATGTTTGTGGAATCCGTCCACATTAATTGCGACCAGAGTGCGACCCAAAACAAGAGTCAAAAAACGTACGTTGGACTCGTCTTGTTAGACTCGTCCATGGTCCATCAATAGAGGTACCAGAGTCATTTTGGAATTCGAACTAAACGTTTAGGGTACCTTACCTGATTTCAAATTAGGTACTTATAGTTAGTCTATAATACTAACGTTTAGACAGTCGTAGGAGTAATTTTGAAAAAAATTTTTCAAAAAAATTATAGAAATTAATAACCATTCTCTTTAGCAATAAAAATAACTGACAAATTAACTAAATCTTAACTTTTTAATCTTAGATTTTTAGGATCAAATGCTGGTTCTTCAATAATTTTTGCTTTTATTTTTTTTCCCTGAATATCAATTAAAAATTCAGACCCAATTTTTATTAAGTTAGCATTTACATATGCAAAAGCTAAGCTTTTATTTACTCTAAATCCATAAGCTCCAGAAGTAGTTAAGCCAACTCTTTCATTGTTATAATACACAGGCTCGTTTCCCAAAACATCTGCTGTATTTGCATCTACTTCTAGATAAGCTAATTTTATTTTAATTCCTTCTTTTGATTTTTTATCAATAATTTTTGATCCAATGAATTCACTTTTTTTATTTAAATTAAAAAATCGATCTAAGCCTGCTTCAACTATACTAATTTCTGGGGTTAATTCAGTTCCCCAACCACGATATCCTTTCTCTATTCTCATTGAGTTCATAGCATGAGATCCAAAATTTTTAATTTTTAAATCTTGGCCTGCATCCATCAATAAATCATAAAGCTCTTCCATTTTATTCATTGAAACATGAAGCTCCCAACCTAATTCACCCATGTAATTCACTCTTAAAGCTAAAACTTTTATATTATTAATTTCAATTTCTTTTGCTTTTAACCAAGGGAAATTTTCATTTTCAATATTTTCCTTTGTGGTTTTTGCTAACACTTCTCTTGATTTTGGACCAATTAATCCAAGAACACCATATTCATTGGTAATATTTTTAATATCAACTTTTTCATTTTTTAATTTATTTTGATTAAACCAATCTAAATCTCTTATTTCAGATAATGCTGCAGATAAGCCATAGTAATGATTTTCTTTTACTTTAGTGATAGTTAGCTCACTTTGAATTCTGCCAATTTTATTATGTATATGTGTTAAGGCTATACTGCCATTTTTTTTTGGAATGCTATTTGAGCAAAGTCTATCTAAGAAAGCGAAGCTATCCTTCCCTGTTATTTCATACTTAGAAAAAGTGCTTAAATCTATAATTCCAACATGTTCTGAAACATGTTCACATTCTTTTTGAATTATAGAATGTATGTTGTTTCTACTATAGCTTAACTCTTCTGTTATATTTTCTTTATTAAACCAAGCAGGTTTTTCCCAGCCATATAAATCGTAATATTCGGCTCCTTGATCTTTTAATTTTTTATAAATACCTGATGTTTTCATTGGTCTTCCAGCTTCAACTGTCTCGTGAGGCATAGGCGTTACATACATTCTTCTGTATTGCTCTTTTGATTTCTCAATTGAATAATTTTTATTAACCCAACTCATGTATCTACGGGGTTCAAATTCAAGCATATTAATTTCAGAGTCTCCATGAACAATTTGTTGCGCCATATATTTTCCAGCTCCTCCACCATGAGCTATTCCGATACTAGCTGCACAAAACATCCAAAAATTTTTAAGACCCGGTGCAGGTCCTGCTAAAAAATTGTCATCTGGTGTGTGTGTGATTGGTCCACAAATTATCTTTTTAATACCCACATCTTTAAATTCAGGAATTCTATCCATCCCCTTTTCGAGATGCTTTTCAATTCTATCTAGATCAGGCTCAAGTAACTCCATGTCAAATTTCCAATCCATTCCATCTAAAGCCCAAGCTTCTACATCTTGTTCGTAAGGACCAATTAATAATCCTTTTCCTTCTTGTCTTAAATAAGATGAGGAATCTGGATCTCTTACAACAGGAAGTTCTTTTTCTAATTTTTCAATTGCTGGATGAGACTCAGTTACTAAATATTGGTGAACCATATTAATACTTGGAATGTTTTTTAGTCCAGCCATTTCACCCACTTCAGGACAAAAACTTCCCGCAGCATTTACAACGTGCTCACAAGTAATTTCACCTTTTTCAGTAATTAACTTCCATTCCTTTGATGGTAATTGTTTAATGTTTGTTACTCTATTGTTACGATAAATTTTAGCACCAGCATCTCTTGCACCTTTTGCCATTGCGTTCGTTGTGCTTGTGGGGTCTGTATATCCATCTTCTGGTGTGTAAAATGCACCAACGATTCCATCTAATTTAATAAATGGATGATATTTTTTAATTTCATTTGTGGTAATAATTTCACAAGGAGAGCCTACTACGTCTAATATACCTTTAGTGTGATGGAACCATTCAAGGTCTTCTTTCTTATAAGCAAGCCTTAAACTTCCCGTTTCATGAAAACCTGTTGCTTGACCAGTTTCTTTTTCTAAAGATTTATATAAGTTTGTTGAATGTAAATGGATTTTTGCAAGGCTTAAACTGCTTAACATATGAGGACATTGTCCAGCTGCATGCCAAGTTGATCCTGACGTAAGTTCACTCTTCTCAATTAAAACAATGTCTGTCCAACCTTCATTAGTTAAATGATATAAAAGACTAACACCCATTATACCACCACCTATAATGGCTAATTTTGCATGAGACTGAATTTTATCCATGATTAATAAAAGATATCATTCAAGAAATGGATTTACTATTTAAATTTTATTTAGTGCTCAGCTCTAAATTTCGAGTGACAAGATTTACAACTACTCCACATATATTTTCCAAGAGTTGCTTTAACATCATCTGCTCCATCAATAGCAGATGTTAACTCAATCATATTACTTGAAGCTTTTGTCATTAATAAATTAAATTCATCTTTATTTTCCCAAATAGAAGGTAGTGCTTCTGTTTCAAATCCAGTTTTTGAATTTTCAGGGAAGAGATCTAATAATCTTTTATAATTATCACTCATTTCAATCATTAATATTTTTGCTTCATCTAAACTTCCATTAGATGAAAGACTATTAATTCTTTTTGCCGTTTTGTAATTTTTACTAAAAATAGATTGTCTTTCTTTGATGATCTCTTCTACTGTTTGCTCAGAATAAGCACTGAAAGTATAAAATAATATAAAGATAAAAAATAAAGTGTTTTTAATTAATGTCATAATATGTTTAATTTAAACATGTCTATATTTAATAACATATCAAAATATGGATTACTTGCCAAATTAATCCATTGGCTAACTGCCGCAGGATTACTAATTCAAATACCACTAGGCTTTTACTTGGTAGATTTAGACTTTGATCAAACTAGGGTTGATATAGAAAATTATCATATATTATTTGGATTAATCCTATTTTACACAACTCTAATAAGGCTAACTTTTAAACTATTATCTCCTACACCAAATTTCAATGACAATGCTTTTCCTGGTCAAAAAGTTTTAGCAAAGTTAAACCACTTTTTTTTATATTTAGCTTTATTAACAATAACTATATCGGGTATTTTTAAGAAATTATTTAATGGTGAAAGTTTAGTTATTTTTTTCAAAAAAGTTAATCTAACTTATAATTTTGAACTCTCAGAACAGTTTTATTCAATTCATATATTAGCAAACTACATTCTAATTGGTTTAATAAGTCTTCATATTCTAGCGGTACTGTTTCATAAATTTTTATTAAAAGAGAATATTTTAAAGAGAATTTTATAATTTTTAATTATCAAATGCACATCTAAAACCAACATAGATTGCATAAAAGTTCGAGGGTTTATATTGAGCTCCATTAATACTGGTCTTTGAACCTCCATACCACCAGGAGGCCCCCGCTGTTAAAGAATTATTTTTTTCTTGATCATCCACCCACTCCCAAACATTACCACCCATAGCAACTAATCCATTTACGCCTTCTGGCAATATTGTGACATCTACATGCTTGTCATAATTTAATAAACCTTGGGAGTTCATTTCTTTAGCTATATCTCCACTAGGGTATCTATAAGTTTTATCTTTAATAAATTTATCAGAGTCAAATATTTGAGTGTAAGCAGCATAAGACCATTCCTCAAATGTAGGTAATCGGCCATTCATAAATTTACAATAATTCTCAACTTCAAATCTACTTAGATGAACAGCGGGCTCTAATTCACTATCAGGTTTTTTTCCATAAGGTGTTTTAAAATTCCAATTATCACGTTTAACCCAACCAGCACCCCATTCGTAACCTCCACCATTTTTTTCAGCTTCTGTAATGACTTCGTTTTTAATTGTATAATTATTAAACTCCATAATTGTTACTTCATATTTATTTAGTGAAAATTTTCCAAAGTTAATTTTCTCATTTTCAAAACTAAATACTTTAATTGGCAAGATTAATATAAATATCGAGAAATACTTTATACTTTTGTAAATATTATGCATTTAAGCTTATCGTTGAATAAAATATTTTTTTTATATTTTAGGTTAATTTCATTAATACCATTTAAAATTTGAAGTGAACTAAACTTTAATAAAGTTGATATATAACGTTGTCTTATCATCTTTAAGTAAATATTTTTTTTGATATTAACTTTAAAATTAAATTTGATGATAGTTTTTTTAATATTAAGTTGAAGTAGTTTTTTCCAAATAAGATTGTCTCTTTTAAATGATTGAGTAAGTTTTTGTTTCATCAAAGAAAATGTGGGTATTTCATTATCTTTTGTATCTAAGGTTAAGATTAAAATAATTCCTCCAATGTTCAAACTACAATATGAGTAGGCTAAAATCTTCTTAATATCCTTTAAATTAAATAAATGAATTGTTTGCTTGATCAGTATTAAATCAAATTTTTTTTTATTATTTTTGAGATATTTGATTGCATTTGTTTTTCTAAAAATGATTCTTTTGTCAAAATCTTTGTGATTTTCAATATCAAGTCCAACAGGCTTATTAATTAATTTGAGTTTAGAGGATAACGAACCCATTATCTTACCTCGGCCACAACCAATATCTAGAATTTTTGAGTGTTTAGTTAGTTTTTTTTGTTTTAATAAAAAATTATTGAATGATTGGATATATTTAGCTGATGAAATCCAAGTTTTATTATCCCAATTTTTTATACTTAACATTACCTAATTTAAAACATTTTAACTTATATTTAAATAAAGTATTAGTAACTCATGTTTAAAAAGTTACATATATTTCTTGGCGCAACTGTTGCAGATGCAGCAGCCCGACCTTTGCATTGGGTCTATGATGAAAAAAAACTAAAATCTTATATTAATGGAAAAAAGAATATTGCCTTCTTTAGTCAAAATAGATCTCCATTCTATTCTATTAAAACTGGAGAAGTTTCTGGTTACAATGATGTAGGTCAAGTAATGTTTAGAACATTAACAAAAACTACTAATCACAAAGAGGTCATTAAACTTTTTAAGAAGAATATTGTCAAAAATTTTGGGCCAGGCTCAAGATATTGGAGAAATTTATCCATAAGAAAAAAATATAAAAAGATTAAATGGAAAACAGCCATGAAAGGTCCATGGATCCATCAAAATATTTTAGAAACTATCAAAAATATTAAATTAAAAAAAACTATCACAGGTGGGACTAAAGTTAACGAGTCTGATGGGTATTGTGCAAGCCTACCCTTTTATTTTTCAAATAATTCAGAGCAGAAAACAAAACAAGTTATAAAAACGGTTGCTAATGGTAAAATTAGCGAACAATTTGCATTGGCAAAACTTAAGATTATTGATTTAGCTGATAAGGGGGACAAGGATCCAGTTAATAGCTTTTTAAGAAAAAATATAAAAAATAAATACTTTAAAAATGTCATTGAAAACATCAAAAAAGTTAAAAAGATAAAATCAAAACCCCACAATTTTGTTGTAAAGAAATTTGGTAAAGCATGTAGTTATCCAGGTACTTTTAATGGAGGAATACATGCAATCATAACCTCTAAAAGTTTTAAAACTGCGGTTATTAAAACAATTAAAGCTGGTGGATGCAATTGTTCTCGTGCTAATTTTGTCGGTGCTTATTTTGCAGCTTATAAAGGTTTAAAAGGTATTCCTCAGGATTGGATAAAAAAAACAAATCCTGCAAAATCTATACTGAAATTTATTGCTTAAATGCAAAACCCATCAATTAAATACATTTTAAAATTATCTATTCCAATTTTCTTTGCAAATTTGGCTATTCCATTAGTTGGTATTATTGATACTGGTTTAATGGGTAATCTTGGTAACTTATCATACTTATCAGCAACTTCTGTTGCTGCTAATTTATTTTCTATGATTTTTTGGAGTTTTGGTTTTTTAAGGATGGGAACTGTGGGTCTGGTTTCACAAGCTTATGGTAAAGAAGATTATACAGAAATATTTAATATTGTTGTTCGAAATTTAGTTTTTGTTTTGCTAATTTCATTGATCTTAATTTTATTACAAAGCTATATATTCAATCAAAGTGTAGGTATTTTTAATTTATCAGACACTACTAGGGAATTTTACCAGGATTACTTTCAAATAAGAATTTACTCAGCGCCTGGTGAGTTAACCCTTTACATTATAACTGGTTTATTTGTTGGATTACAGAAAACTAAAATTTCAAGTTTAGCTGTTGGTCTTTTTTCGATTCTAAATATAATTTTAAGTATTATTTTTGTTTCAAAATTTGATTTAAATATCAAAGGGGTTGCTTATGGAACTTTAATCTCAGCACTTATAATTTCAACCACTTTTTTAATTTATACATTTTGGTATCTAAATAAAATGTCTAAAATCAATATCAATATTAATGAATTAATAGATCTAAATAAACTTAAAAACATTTTTAATATTAATCTAAATATATTTATTAGAACCATTTTATTAACTTTTTCATTTTTTTGGTTTACTTACCTTGGCAGTCAAATAGGTGAAGATTACATTGCAGCAAATGCAATTCTTATTAACCTGGTCTTTTTGTCTGCTTTCATTCTTGATGCTTATGCATTTTCAACCGAAGGTATGGTTGGTTATTCCTTAGGTAAAAAAGATATAAGCTTGTTTAAAAAAATTGTTAAAAACTCTTTTATTTTAAGCACCCTTACTGGATTAATTATTTCGATCATTTATTTTTTTATTAACAAACACGTCATTACACTAATGTCTGATATTGAAACTATTAGAAATCTAAGTTCTTCTTATGCAGTATGGCTAATACTAATGCCTTTAATTTCATCATTTTGTTATCAATTTGATGGAATATTTATTGGTGCATCACAAACAAAAGAGCTTAGAAATGCCATGATTTTTTCTGTATTTTCTTATCTATTAATGTCTTTATATTTAACAAAATTAATGGGTAATACAGGTATCTGGATATCTTTATGCTTGTTTATGGTGCTAAGGGCTTTATCTTTATTTTATTACTTAGACAGAATTTATTTAAGATTTCGTAAAGTTAAATAAATTTAACTAGCACCAATATGATGATATTATAAATAAATGTTATTTCGACAACTCTTTGATAAAGCTTCAAGCACATTTACATACCTAATAGCTTCTGCAAAAGGCAGAGAGGCACTTATTATTGATCCTGTGTTAGAAAATGTTGCACAATATATTAAGCTTCTTAAAGAACTAGATTTAAAGTTAGTAAAAGTTATTGATACTCATATCCATGCTGACCATATCTCAGGGATTGCCGAACTTAGAGATAAAACAAATTGTGTTACAGTAATGGGTGACAAAACCCCTGCTGATGTGGTTGCAATGCAAGTTGCCGATGAAGAAACAATTAAAATTGATGGCTTGGAATTACAGGCAATTTATACCCCAGGTCACACTATAGAAAGTTTTAGCTTCTTAATGAATGATAGGGTTTTCACTGGAGATGCATTGTTAATTAGAGGAACCGGTAGAACAGATTTTCAAAATGGAAATGCAAGAGATTCGTATAATTCTATTTTTAACAAACTTTTAAAGCTACCAGATGAAACATTAGTTTACCCTGCTCATGATTATAAAGGAGAGATGGTCAGTACCATAATAGAAGAAAAAAAATTCAACCCAAGACTTCAAGTAAGTTCTGTAGATCAATATATTGAAATTATGAATAATCTAAATTTACCCAATCCAAGCATGATGGATGTTGCAGTTCCTAGTAACTTACAATTAGGGATAGATTTTAATAGACAAAAAGTAAATAATGGAGTCGAACCAGAAAAATTTAATGAAATTAAAAATGATGCTCAGTCGATTTTGATCGATCTTAGAGAGCAAAATGAAATAGATAAAGATGGTATGATTAAAAATAGTACAGTGGTTCGTTTTCCAGAAATTAACGAGTATCTACAACAAAACAAAAATACTTTAAAAGATAAAAGAATTTTATTTTACTGCGCACATGGTCATAGATCAACACTCGCAGTTCAATTATCTAAATCTTATCAATTTACCAATTGCGTCCATTTAATTGGTGGCCTTAAAAACTGGAAAAAAGAAGGTTTAGAATTATAAAAAATTAGTTTGTTAATTGTTCAACAATAATAAAAAAACCTATAACTAAAGTCATATAGCCAAATATTTTTTTAGTAGTTTTTTCTGCTACCTTTTTTGAAAGTATTTTTCCTACAAAAACACCAACAAGCGTAAATAAACAAACATATAATACAAAAGTCCAGTCTGTAACAAAGCCATCTGTTATATCGCTTAAAAAACCAATAATAGATTTAACAGCAATAATAAATAAAGAAGTGCCTACAGCAATATTCATGCTCAAACCTGTTAACAAAACTAAAGCTGGTATAATTAAAAAACCGCCACCTGCGCCAACAAATCCTGTAATTTGGCCAACAATAAGCCCTTCTAGAACAATGATTAAATTTTTTTTTAATGCACTTTTTTGCGAACTCTTATTCTCAATAGGTTTTTTACCTCTAATCATTAATATAGAAGCCAAAAGCATTAATACTGAAAATAAAATCATTATTAAAAAACCTTTTTCAAAAGTGTAATTTAGAAAATTAAATTGATCAGGCATGATAGGTAAAATTACTTTTCTTGCTAACACAACACCAATTATTGAAGGTATTCCGAAAATAATTCCTGTTTTAAAATCAATAAGTTTGTCTTTGAAACTTACAATGCAACCAAAGAAAGCTGTTAAACCCACTAATAATAAAGAGTATGTTGTGGCATCTACAATATTAACGTTAAACAAATATACTAAAATTGGCAAAGTTAATATGGATCCACCTGCTCCTAAAAAAGAAAGCACAGCACCCATAAAAAAAGAAGCTAGTAATCCTGTGATAAACATAATTTGTAATAACTTTTAATTTTTAAATTATAAAACAGGTAGCCCAGATGTTTTCCAACAGTTTGGCTCAACATCATCTGAACAAATAAATCCATTTATTATATTAAAAGTTTTAAAACCTTTCTTATCTATTAATTCAGCGGCCTTGAAAGATCTAAATCCACTTTTACACATAACAAAAACAGCTTTAGATTTATCTAGTTTTAACTCTTCAAATTTTTTTTCAAATTCAGAGTTAATAATTCTACCCTCTGCAACATCAATCATGAATGAAATAAAATATGTGTTTAACCCAATTTCTTTTCCATTAGGTTTCCCGTCTTGATCCCATTCGGCTTGAGTTCGAACATCAATTAAAGAAGCACCTTCATTAGTTTTGACGAGCTCTACAAGTTCTTTACAATTAATAGCTGTCAGCATAAATAAATTAATAACTTAACTTTAAATTTAATCTTTTAAACTTATTTTTAAAACTAAAAAATAATTTATTATGGTTTCCTGTATCTTTTTTAATCGTTTGTTGGTACAAATGAACCATCTCATGAGATAAAGTATTTAAAAACTCCATTTTATTTTTATACTTAGGCATCATCTCAAGTACAAATTTATTTGTACCTTTTCTATAAGAGATATATTCAACACATTGCCCTGATCCTCTTACTATTCTTTTAATCATTACATCATTAAAAGGATTGAGTTTATTATTAAATAAAGATTTATTAAAAATCTTAAAGTAATTTCTAATGTCTTTAAAATTAGTAGTATATTTTTTTTCTGTTTCTATTGTGTCTCTAAGTATTCTTTTTTTTGTTCTTACAATGTAGCTATCTTTAACAATTTTCTTTTTTTTCATTTTTATAGAGTATGTAAATAAGTGTTATTAAATGCGTATAATTTCTGATTATCTACTACTAAAAATGGAATATACAAGATAATAAAATCTTTAAAATACGATTGTTTTTAACTTTATTATGATGATGTTGTTTAAAAATTAAAGAGATTTTATAGCAGAATAAATTTTGTCTTTATTCATTTGACCAATGCTTCTATAGACCTCTTTGTTATTTTGGTAAATAACAATTGTTGTCCAATAGTCAATTCCTAATTGTTTTGCAATAGTCTTATCCTTTTCTTGCTCAAAGCTTAAAAAGAGGATGTCCTCAAAGTCTTTTTCGGCTTGATTTAGGATCTTAATTTGAGCCTTACAGGTTGTGCATGTTTCATTCCAAGAGTTTATGACAACTATTTTTCCATCAAGTTGCGCTTTTTCAAAAATTTCATTATTAAAAGTAGTACTTTTATCTACAGCAAATGAGTTGAATGAAATCAGTGTAAAAATTATGATGAATATTTTTTTCATAGTCTTAATATATAAGATACAAGATTAATTAACAACTCATTGTTTTATTTTATAACTCCAATTTGTTTCTGTCTCGATATGATAATTAAACCACTAATTATAATAATTAATGCACCAATATAACTATTAGTCGAAGGAACTTCATCAAATAAAAAATATCCATAAATAATGCCCCATAAAATCACTGAATATCTAAAAGTTGATGTAACAGACACAAGAGCAATCTTGATAGTTGCAATTGAAAAAATATAACCCATTGCTAAAAAAAAAGCTGAAATGAATAAAATAAAAATATCTTTTAAGGTAAAATCATAAAATTTGTAAATACTTAATATTCCAAAAAAAATAGTCACAACAAAACACGTCATAAATGCAATTTGAAGACTATGATAATCTTTTTTAAAATTTTTTGTGTACATATCTCTAATTGAAAGCATGATTGCTGCTAAGATTGGAAATATAAAATAATAACCAAACTCTAATTTCCCTGGATTAACAACTACTACCACTCCAATAAAACCTAAAATTACAGCACTCCATCTTCTCCATCTTACTTTTTCATTCATAAAGATTGCCCCAAATGCAGTTAAGATAATTGGCGCCATACTTAATAGAATATAAACTTTTGCAAAAGGTAGTAAGGCAATACCTATAAAAAAAAATAATGCAGCTAAAGATTCAAGAAGCCCTCTTATCTTTAGTTCTGTTGAAGAAAAAATTAACTTAAAATTTAATTGTTTTTTTATGTAAAGAAATAATACAATAAATAGTAGTGTAAAAATCCCTCTTATAAAAATTATTTGATTTAAAACAAATATTTCATCGAAATGTTCATATATGTTTTTTACAAAAGCATCATTTGTTGCAAATGAAAACTGACATAAAAGCATATAAAGTATGCCCAATAACTCATTGTTAATTTTAACTTTAGGAAACATTTTGTGAGTAAATATAGGCTTTTTTATTGGTAATATACAAAAATCAAGAACCAATATGAGGCAAGTCCAACAAGAATAGTTGCAATAATACTTCTACTAAAATATCCAATAATTATCGCAATTATAGCTGCTAGTATCTTGGGATTACTATCAATATCTATAGATCCTGTGGCATCAAGAAATATAGGAGGGAATATTATTGCCGGAAAAATGGCTGATGGAACGTAAGACAAAACTTTTTTTGTCTTTTCGTTTAGAATATCTTTCCTTAAGAAAAAAATCATAGAAAATCTTGTTAGGTAAGTCAAAATTCCACAATAAATAATTGTCGTCCAATGCATTATTTTTTCTTCTGGTCAATTAATGTGATTATAGTAGCAACCGATAAAGCTGACAGTGTTGCTATAATAATGTAAGCTTGAAATGGTATTGTATTATACCCAACAGTTGCAACAATTCCTGAGACTAACATTACAATAATATTTTTATACTTTCTAAAATCATTAATTAACAAAGCCAAAAATGTTAAAGAAATAGTAAAACTTAAACCTAACTCTTCAGGTACTACTGATCCAAGAACTATACCTAAAATTGTTGATATCTGCCAAATAGTCCAACAGGTAAAACCAGCTCCTAATAAATGGTAGTGTTTAAATTTATTTTCTTTATTTTTTTTAAAATAAATATTTGAAACAGCAAATGCTTGATCAATTAATACATAGGATAATATAATTTTCCATCTCAGTTTTAAGTGAGAAAGATATTCAGAAAAAACCGCACCATATAGTAAATGTCTAGAGTTTACTGCGGTAACTGATGCGATTGCAACTAATGGTGATGCACCACCAGAAAATAATTGTAATAAAACAATTTGAGAAGCTCCACCAAAAATTATGATAGACATGCCAAATGTCATATAGGCACTCAAACCCACTTCCATTCCAATAACTCCGTATATAATTCCAAACGGAACTACCGGTATCATTAAAGGGCTTACATCAATAATCCCCCTGGACAATGTTTTAAATCTTTTATTCATTTTAATTTAGGATTTTGTATTAGAAACAAACTATATGATCAATATTAATTGGTCTCTTTATACCAAATTTTTCATCAACTTCATGTTGATGAATATGATGTGAATGAACAAAAACAGGTATTAAATCATTGTTTTTTGTTTTTAAATTTATAGTTGATTTTTTGAAACGATCAAGCTTCATATTTAGAATGCTGTTTATAGTTGTTTATTTTGAATAGATGCTAACAGAACGCTGAACTCAAACTAGCATTCTCTTGTCACATTGGTTTTGAGTCTATTTTTATAAGACTCAAAACTTCCAACTAAACTGTTTTTTGGGGCGGAGGAACTGATTGTTTAAAAAAGACATCATATTCATTAAAGACCACAGTGTCAAAATTGAAAATTATGGCAACAGCTGGTACTGTTTTAGAAAATTCTAAAACAGTTTTTAGTCTGGTATATTTTAAGAGGATTAAATTGGTGGCGACCACCAGAGAGTTGGAGGTTTCAACTTGTGTCGTATAGACCACTTGTGCGTTGGAGGTTAAAAACATACTAGCTTCTGTACCCAACACAATAGCAGTGGGATCACTGACACGAAGGTTGTAAAAAAGAGTGAGCTGCCCAGTATCAATAAGCAGTTGGTGTTGGAGCGCTAAAGGGGTGTCTATAAGTACCAAGTTTGCATTTTTTAAGTGCAGTGTTGGAAGTTTCAAAATAGCTTGTGTACTTGTCAATTGTTGTTTGGAAGTACTATTTAAAATTATAGCACCGTTACCCAGCACAGGAGCATTTATTTGATGGAGTGTTTCTTGAGAACTTAAAATGATTTCGGAAGTTTGTAAACTAAATAGGGTGCCTTCAGTCACATAGAACTGAGCAAACCCACTAAGGCTGCATAAAAACAAAATAATGATTGCGATTGGGCGCATGTATGGTAATGGTTTACCATGCAAAGATTGTTACAA
>ENA-ORDA01002525-ORDA01002525.1-marine-metagenome-genome-assembly--contig:-NODE-2525-length-13775-cov-3.013433_pt1 | contig 13775 bp, 11 predicted proteins | sample MGYA00237778_ERZ508506 | MGnify/ENA primary metagenome ERZ508506 (study PRJEB26177, sample SAMN06267891) | marine metagenome | isolation source: Monterey Bay, California, USA | place: Pacific...
GGGTTCCAATTACTGGACATCCAATCCGTCAGTATGATCCTGTCGTTGTGGGTTATTGGCGGCATCGCGGCACTCTGCGGGGCGTTGACCTATGCAGAGCTTGGCGCCCAGTTGCCGCGCTCCGGGGGCGAATATAATTTTCTTGGACGTTTATATCATCCGTCTTTCGGTTTTGTCTCCGGCTGGGTTTCAATAACCGTTGGGTTCGCCGCGCCGATCGCGCTGGCGGCGATGACCTTTGGGGCCTATCTGGGCGCCGTGCTACCGGACATTAACCAGCCGCTTGCGGCATCGCTTTTGGTGGTTTTGCTAGGCTTGATGCATTGTTATTCGCGAACGGTTAGTGGTAAAACCCAGTTGATCTTTACCTTGCTCAAGGTGATCCTTATCCTGATCTTTAGCGTTGCGGCACTTACCTTTTCTAATCATGAAATGAGTTTGCCAAAACTACCGGTGGCCAGTGATCTAGAAAGCTTGTCATCTGGCGCGTTTGCGGTGGCGCTCATTTACGTGAACTACGCCTACACGGGCTGGAATGCGGCAACCTATTTGATCGACGAAATTGATCAGCCTGCAAAGCGTCTTCCATCGATCCTGATGATTGGCACTTTGATGGTGATGGCCTTTTATGTGTTGTTGAATTATGTGTTCTTGGCGGTTGCCCCCATCGAAGCCTTGCAAGGGAAAGTTGAGGTTGGTGTGATTGCCGCAGAATATGCCTTTGGAAGTCTGGGTGGCCAGTTAATGGGGCTCATGTTATCGCTATTGCTGATTTCAACCGTGAGCGCGATGTTGATGGCCGGACCCAGAGTGCTGCAAGTCATTGGGCAGGATTTCTCCATGTTTAACCGATTGGCTAAAACCAATGATGATGGCTTACCGCAGATTGCGATTCTCACGGTGGTGGCCTTGTCAGTTGCATTTGTTCTGACGTCTAGCTTCGAGTCGGTGCTGGTGTTTAGCGGCTTTGTGCTAAGCCTGAACACGCTCTTTACGGTCGGCGGCGTTTTCAGATTGCGCGCCAAAGGATTGCTTAAAAAGGATACCTATCAGACCTGGGGCTATCCGATCACGCCGCTGATCTTTCTGGGATTAACGCTGTGGACTTTGATCTATATTTTGATTCAAAGGCCAGAGGAGGCCCTTGCAGGGCTCCTCGTAGTGGCGCTTGGCTTTGGATTTTATTGGCTGTCTGGTCGCGTCAAAGCCTAGGCTTTGCGCATCTTTGGAAGGTCGGCGAACTGACCGGGACGCTTTTCAGCATTGGCTGTCATCGCTTCTTGAATTTCCTCAAGCTTAAAGTGTGAGGCGTTCCAGATCGCGATATAGTCCAAACCGTCGGCGGTAGTATGGTCTCGCGCGTAGGTGATCATTTTTTTACAGCCATAGACCGCGAGCGGCGCTTTGCTTGCAATTTCGGCAGCGATTGCCATGACCGCCTCCAGCATTTGCGCTTGATCCTCAAAAACACGGTTGATGAGGCCCATTGCCGCGGCCTCGTGGGCGGGAACGCGCCGGCCGGTATAAGCCATTTCTCGAACGAACCCTTCGGGGATGAGTTTTACCAGCCGTGGAAAGGTACCAACGTCTGCTGTCATACCAATGTTGGTTTCGAAAATCGTTAGAAAGGCATCACTGGTTGCGTACCGAATGTCGCACGCGGTCACGAGGTCCACGCCACCGCCAATGCAGCCGCCTTGAATGGCCGCGAGCACCGGAATCCGGCAGGCCTCTATGGCATTAAAAGCACCTTGCATCACCAAGACGTTGTCATAAAAAGCGGCGCCGGCGGTGAGCCTCCGCTGCTTTTGGTCTTCATCAGGAACTTGACCCACGCCGGCAAAAGAGGACACATCTAAACCGGACGTAAAGTGGGGCCCGGTCGAGGAGATAACGATTACCCGCGCTGTAGCTTCTGCATCGATCTCTTGAATAATGGCCGGTAGTTCAACCCAGAATTGTGGAACCATGCTGTTCCGTTTCTCAGGGCGACTTAATTGGATATGGGCGACGTTGTTGTCAATCGTCACATCAAAGCATTCGTGGGTCATAGTGCTTTCTTCTCGTTTTGAATTCGATCAAGGGTGGGATAAATCGCCAGCGATAGGTTGACCTTCCCAACGTCTTCCGGGTGCTTTTTAACGGACCTGTGCCGTCGCCACGACTTTGCCAGAGGGCGATGATTGACGTCAAGCGCGCAGTTTAGCGCAGCAAAGTCAGTCATTGTGCTGCGCGCCCCCGCGATGGCGCAGGTCGTTACTCTATGCGCAGCTTGAGTCCAAGCCGAGCGGTTCTGCCAGATCTTTGGTAACCAAATACCTCTTCAAACTGCGTGTCTAAGAGGTTTTCAATTGCAACGAACGCCTCGAACTTTTTGCTAATTAAAACGTTTGATGTGACAGAAACCAATGTAAAGGAATCCATTTGAACGCGTTCTTGGAAGGGCGCGACGGGCGGGAAAAAGATATCTTCGCTTTTGCCTGTATAGGCCGCAGAGAGTTGGTGTTGCCAGTTCTCCGCGCGATAGGCGATGGCGAAGAAGCCTGTGGTTCGAGGTCGCCTGAGCTCGTCGAGGCTGTCGCCATCGGTTGCTTTGAGCCTTCCATAGAAAGCCTCAACCGTGAGCGCGTCGGAAGCCTGCCAGTTGATTTTGGCGTCATAGCCGCGTTGTTTACTGCGGCGCGGATCATTGTTGGCGGTGAAAACGAAATCGACCGGATCATAGACAAAGCCGTTGATTTCGTTTTCAAGGTGCGCCGCGTACCCTTGTAGTGCCATCGTGATGGGTAGGGCTGAAAAACGGTGAGAGATCCCGAAGTCCAAGGCGAGGCTGTGTTCGGGCTTCAGTGCATCATTACCTTTGAAGTTAGTGTAATAGCCGAAGCGCTCGGTAAAGGTTGGGTTCTTGGTAGATCGCCCGATTGCGCCGAAAATTTTGGTCGCCTCGGTTAGGAAGTAAGCGGCATTGCCGCGTAAGCTATGGCCTGCACCAAAGTCTGAATTCTGTTCGAGCCTTGCGCTCAAGGATCCGGTCCAGTTGTCTTGGTCGAGCCGGTACTCTCCGCCAAGTGCCAGTTGAGTCAGCGAATGGTCCTGATTGGGGTCTCCAAAAAAACTGCTCGGGCCACGTTGCTCGAAGTGCAATGACTCGTATTCCATCAGACCGATCCAGGTACCCGTATTGATGGTTTTACTGATCTGATAGTTGACCTGATGTTTCGCACTATCGGTTTGAGTATCCGCATTGGGTGTCGTTCGGTTGTCATTTTTATCCCGGCTAAAGTTGAAGGATAAAGATTGTTGTAAATCCTCATGATCCGACACCATGCGCACGCCAGCAATCCAGTTTTGATGGGCTGTTGTAAAGTCAGCATCCGTCGGCAGGCCGGTCAGCGCGTAGTCGACATCATCGAAGTCGTTCTGGCTTTGCTGTAGTCGAAACACACTACCAAGACGCCAATGTTCGGATACTGGGGAAGACGTGCGCAAGTAGGCCGCCCGCTGATGAGAGCCATCGCGTTCATCGCCTTGACGCGAGACGTTATAGCCTTGCGTCTTAAAATGGCTGATGCCGAGTGCCAACTGAGTCTCCCCAAGCCTTGTTGCGCTGTCAATCGCGAGGTTCTGGGTTTGGTTACTGCCAGCGCTCAACAAAAATGTTGTGCTGGGCTGACTTTCGGGTGACCGGGTCATGATGTGTATCACGCCTGCGATGGCATCGCTGCCCCAAATGGCACTCTCTGCACCGTGCACAATTTCAATGCGCTCGATTTGTCGCACGGGAAATTGGCTGAAATTGAACTCGCTGCCCTGACCAATATCGTTCGCCTCAACCCCATCAACGAGAACCAGAACATGATTTGCTTCTCGGCCTCGCATTCGAACTTGGGTCAGGCCGCCAAGGCCGCTTTGTTGGCTAACGCTCAGGCCAGGCTGTCCGCGCAGTAAATCCGGCAGTGAGTTAGGGTTTCGAAGATCGATGTCTGCTTTGGAGATAATCGTGATTTGACTACCGGATCGAAGACTGTCCATAGGCAATCGAGAGGCGGTTACCGTGATGGTTTCATCACTGGGTTGCGCCCAGAGGGCGCCAGAACCGGATAAGAGTAATAACGTTAAAAGCACTTGGGCCAAAAAAGTGGGCTTGGCCCGAGTTTGGGTTAAAGTTGTTTGATAAAAGAAGGGCATATTGAAACATCTCCTGCTCCCGCCGAGCAATTGGGTCTGGTTATAGCGCGCAGGAGTAGTCAATGGTCATGACCCGCCCGCCGCAGTTCATTGCCGCATTGTTGTCAGGCCGGTCTCCGGGCTTACGAGCGTCGTGCGAACACGTTTGCACTGCAACCTTCCCATGCTCTTGAGCACAGTGGTATTAAGCAGCGCACCTCGCTTACCGTTGCGGGGGCAGCACCGGAATTGAATCAATTCTCACCGGTTTCCCGTTTCATTTTAGGGTTTTAAGCTAAAACACCTGACGAAATGAAGTGACGAGAGGTTAGCCGGTTCCTTGTGATGGCGTCAAGAATTGATCAATAATTGTGTTAAAAATACGCGCCGAGATTAAAGCGGCGCGCCTAAAGGGAATGATTAGAAAAGGGTTTTCTTGTGCTGGTGCGTGCTGTTGTTTGGGCCTTTTGCTTGCCTTTGTTACCGGTCTGTTGGCTCCAGTTGAAGCTGATTCGGCGACAACCTCCAAAAATCGATGGGGTAACGTTACTGGGTGCTTGGCCGGATAATGTATCAACGTCTAGTGTCGCGCGTCGAGTATTGGGCCTTGGGGATCAGGCCATTGTGCCCGGGGATAGCCTTAACTCTGGTCAAGGTATAACGGCCTATTGCACAGAATCTTTAATCGGCCAAGCTGACCGCGAAACCACGTGGCAAGTGGCAGGACAGGCGGGCGCCACCGCTGGCGACGTGCTGGCGACCTGCCGTGGAATTGATGATTTAAAGGTTGACTTGATTCTGATCTCGATGGGGATCAACGATGTTTCAAGGCTGACCTCATTGATGCGGTGGCAGGCTAGGATCTTCGACCTAATTTTTTTGATTCGACAAAAAGGCACGGCCAAGATTATTTTTCTGGGGCTCCCCCCGATGGCGCGCTTTCAAGCTTTGCCCCAACCTTTGCGTGCAGTTTGTGGTGTCCGAGCGCGGCTAATGGATGCGGTCCTGAAACGATCGGTTAGTGGGCTCGACTTTGCGGCGCATCTCGATTTTGAGACAGGTGCGCCGGCGGGCGCCATCACTGAAGACGGTTATCATCTAACTGCCGAAGTTCAAAAGGCGCTTGGGGCGCGCGCGGCAAGTTTGGGTTTGCACCTGCTGCGGGTTTAAACTCGCAGGCAGATTAGTGATACATGCTGGTTGCCAATTCAATTGCTGCGCGCGCGAGAACAAGGGGCTATCGGGTTGAGACTTCAGGGTAACCTCAGGTTTTAACGAAGCCGTGGCCGAGCTGCGGTAACCATTGAGATTAAAAAGTTTATTGAACAAGTACTATTTCAAAGAAGAGGATCACGGAATGCAATCGAAGCTGATCGAATATTACGACGGTGACATTTTGTTAGAAGGCTGCTTGGTTCAGAGTGAGGATGACGGACCAAAACCGCTGGTACTGGTCGCCCATGATTGGACCGGACGACGGCAATACGCAATCGATAAAGCGCACGAGATTGCGGGGCTCGGGTATGCCGCATTTGCGATTGACATGTACGGCAAAGGCGTCTTTGGCGCCGATGGTGATGTGGCCTTAAACACCGCGCTCATGGCGCCCTTTGCCTCCGATCGAGGCTTGTTGCGGCAACGGATAAACGCAGCACTGAAAGCCGCGAGCGCACGACCCGAGGTCGATGCAACGCGCATCGTCGGCGTGGGTTACTGCTTTGGCGGAATGTGTGTGCTTGAATTGGCGAGAATGGGCGCCCCGGTTCAGGGTGTTGCAAGCGTTCACGGTATTTTTAGCGCAGGCAACGCGGCTAATGCGTCGATTACCGCAAAAGTGCTGTGCTTACATGGCCACGATGACCCCATGGTTCCCCCTGAGCAAGTACTCGCGTTTGAGCAAGAAATGAGCGCGGCAGGCGTGGACTGGCAGATGCATGTCTACGGTGGCACAACCCATGCTTTCACCAACCCAGATGCCGACAATCCAGATTTTGGAACGGTCTATTCCACAACTGCGAACGCACGTGCCAGTCGGTCGGTTAAGGCTTTTTTGGAAGAGCTGTTTGGCGCTGAGGGTTAATCAGGGCGAGCGCGAAGATTGGGCTAAAACGAAACGGCAGTCGATTCGATGTGATGGTCGACCAAATGCTCCCCATCGAAGTAAAACCAGCCACAGATGGATTCATTCTGAAGGATTTGGGGCAGCCAAAATTGATCATCCGCCCACATTTTATCCAGCGGTAGATTCGCCATTGGACACCAAAGCGGCGCTGCTTCGCGGGTCTCGGTTGGCGTGCCCACGAAATGATCTGTGACATACACGTAAACTTTTATTTTTGGGGAAGCCAAATCGTGAAAAAACAATTCGGCCATTGGTTGAAGGTCGTGGGGGGTAATCTCTAGCTCTTCCTCGGTTTCTCGGATGGCGCAAGCGAGCGGGGTTTCAAAAGGCTCGAGCTTGCCGCCAGGACCCAGTATTTTGCCAGCACCGAGACCGGTTTTTTTGTGGATCAAAAGTACTTGCTGTTGCTGCCGAATAAAAACAAGTGTCGTCAGTAGATCGGGCTGCCAATGGGCCCAATCGATGCTCGAGATGGTCACGGTCTGTTGCTTCATGGGTTGTTTAGCCGCTCATAATTTTTGATGCGTAGGACAAGGATAGTATGTTTTTAGACTAGCGCTCAATCTGAGGCATTGTGCCCGATTTTTGAAAAAAACGGAGTTGGGGCTTGATTATGCCCAAATCAGCCTTAAGTAGACTGTACAGCGTTAAAATACACACCTCTGGAGGTGTTTAATGGAGTTGAGTCTAAGGCCGCAAATGGTCCCGGTATTGAGTGGGCAGTCCTTATATAGCTACTTGGACGCGGTGCACCGGGTTCCAAAATTGTCCCGTGAAGAAGAAGTCACCTTGTTTGAGCAATACAAAGATGGGGACAACGTCAGTGCCGCTCGGGCATTGGTTCTGGCGCATCTTCGTTATGTTGTGTACATCGCCAAACAATATTCAGGGTATGGATTGCCGCTTGAAGATCTGATTCAGCAAGGGAATGTGGGTCTCATGCAATCGGTCAAGAAGTTTGACCCCGAACGCAAGTTGCGATTGTTGACCTTTGCCGTGCATTGGATCAAAGCCGAAATACACGACTATATTTTAAAAAACTGGAAGCTGGTGAAGGTTGCAACGACCAAGGCGCAGCGAAAGTTGTTCTTTAATTTGCGCAAAAATAAGCAGGGTTCGGGTTTCATTGATGCCTTAGAGGCAAAGCGCATTGCAACCTTGCTCGATGTATCCGAGGCCGATGTCGTCGAGATGGATCAGCGCCTGAGTCGACAGGATCAACCCTTTGAAAAAAAGGATGATGAGGACTACGGGGCCCCAGAACTGTATTTACACAGTGATAGCCTGGATCCGTTAGACATTGTGGCGGATTCCGAGTCCGAGGCGACTGATGCGGGTGAACTTAGGCAGGCCTTAAAGCAATTGGACGAGCGCTCGCTTCAAATTGTGCAGGGCCGCTGGCTGAGTGATGAAAAGTTAGGACTTAAAGTGTTTGCAGAACGCTTTGGTATCTCGATTGAACGGGTTCGGCAATTAGAATCTCAAGCGCTAAAAAAGCTTAAGCACAATATGGCGGTCTAAAAGCTTTAGGGCTTGGTGAAGTCGCGGTAAGGTGTTGAAGTACCCTAAGGAATCGCGCGCCATGACAGATCAAATCATCTCTACCAACTTGGCTTTTGACGGCCCAACCGTCGTTGAAGACCTCAACCGGCTACTCAGACTCCGAACCACCCCTATCGGAATGAAGCTCTTTCCCAGCCGAGCAGAAATGGAAGCGATTCCTAAAATCAGACGACCCAAAGAGATCCACACGACGGATCAAATTGTTGGGCAAGCCAGCCGTAATGGTTGGACCGTTGGCATTACGATGGAAGACTTGGTGGGCGCGCAATGCGGCACGGTGATCGGACTACATCCACGCGATGAGCGCTGGTTATCGGGCGATAAAATGGCAGGGGTTTGGTTCAAGGACCAAGCCGAGGCTGCAAAACACCAAGCCAGTATGGATGTCGTGGCCTTTGGGCAGTTTGAAGCTATGGCGGTCTCACCACTGGCCTCGGGCCGGCTGAACCCGCCGGACATTTGTCTGATCTATGCAACCCCCGCCCAAATGATTCTGTTTATTAATGGCTTGCAATGGACTGGCTATCAAAAATTGGATTGGGGTTGTGTGGGGGAGTCTGCTTGCGCGGACTCCTGGGGTCGCGCTTTGAAAACAGGTGAGCCCAGTCTTTCGATCCCATGTTTTGCCGAAAGGCGCTATGGCGGCGTGATGGAGGATGAGTTGCTGATGGCAATACCGCCGAGCTTTCTGCCAAAGGTTATTGCCGGGCTTGAAGCGCTATCCAAAAATGGTCTGCGCTATCCGATTCCACAATATGGCGTGAACAATGATGTCCGGGCAGGAATGGGCATCAGTTACTCCGACGCTTGAGGACGGCGAGATGGCCAAGTTAATGTGCTGGCAATGCCAAAGCGACTTGAGCGATGAGCCAAGGCCGATCTCGAGGCAAGCTGTGTGCCAGGGCTGTTTCGCGCCAATTCGGTGTTGTTATATGTGTCGATCCTTTGACGTCAGTCATCGCTCGACGTGCCAAGAAGATCGGGCGGATCCGCCGCTCGAGAAGACCAATGCCAATTTTTGTGATTTTTTTCGACCCGGGCAACCGGTTCGGCGAGTCGCGCAAAGCCGGGATCAATCGGATGCGAGTGCGGCCTTGTCCGCTTTGTTCGATGAAGCACCAGCAGTCACTGACTTTGAGGAAAATCTCAGCGATGATGGCTCTGATGATCTCGATCAGAAATTAAAGGATCTGTTTGGCGATGATTAGCGCAATAAACTGGCTCGGTTGAGAACTCAAATAACGCCTAGCGATCGGAGGGTCTCGATCTGCTTTGACGTCAGATCCAGCGCTCGTAAAATTTCGTGAGTATGCTCACCAAGCTTGGGTGGTGGCCGCGTAATGGTAGGCCCATCCTGATCGGTAGAATACCCGGCTTTAACGATATGAATGGCGTCGGCATTGGCCTCAGTCGGCGCTATCTGCTCAATCACCTCCCGCTCAAGTAACTGCGGGTCCGCAAGGACCTCAGGGATCGACTTAACCTCGGCCGTGGGGATGCCTTGCTGAGGCAGAATGGTCATCCAAGTAGCGGTCGTTTTGCCTTGGAGTTTTTCACAAAGCAGGGCGTTGACCACCTCCGGATTTTGTTTTCGTTTTGCCGGGTCATGAAAGGCAGCTTCCTGAAGACGTTCCGAGCAGTCCAGCGCCATAAAGAGTTGCTCGACCTGGTTTTGTTTGAGTGCGGTGATTTGTATGAACCCATCTTGGGTGGGGAATACATTGGCGGTGGGTTGTCCGGTTGGAGAGACATTGCCTTGAAGTCCCAATAGTTGGCCCTGATTCAAATAGTTACTAAATTGCGACGCTTGCATCACGATTGCGGTATCGAGCATTGCGCTATCAATGTGTTGCCCGAGGCCGGTTGTGGCCTTGCGATGCAGCGATGCCGAAATGGCAAAAGCCGTGCTCAGCGCGGTTGCCATATCAACCGGCATAAAGCCGGTTCGAGTGGGGCCAGTACTCATATGCCCGTTCTGGGACATCATGCCTGAGGCCGCTTGAATTGCACCATCGTAAGCCGCCTCGCCTGCTTTTGGGCCTGACTGGCCATAGCCGGTAATTGAGCAGTAAATTAGATCCGGTTTTAAGACTTTCAGGGTTTCATAATCTAGACCCAGTTTGGTCATGGTTCCGGCTTTAAAGTTTTCAACCACAACATCCGTCGTTTCAATGAGCCGTTTGATCAAGTTAACGGCTTCAGGCGATTTTAAATTGAGCGTCAAACTACGTTTATTGGCATTCATGGTCAGAAATGAGGGTGATTGGTTTTGATCGGTACCCGCATTCATCAGGCCACGGGTCTGATCGCCTGTGCCGGGTTGCTCTATTTTGATGACGTCTGCTCCAAGTAATGCCAATTGCATCACGGCAAAGGGGCCCGCAAAAACCTGGGTGAAATCTAAAATCTGAATACCGCTGAAAGCTTGGGTCATGGGGTTTGCTGCCAATACGTGTCTTTTAAGAGTCTTTTATAGAGCTTACCAGTTGGGTGCCGCGGCAGGGCTTCAAGAAAGTCGACGCTCTTCGGGCATTTTAAATGGGCGATTTGTGATCGGGCGTAGGCAATGAGCTCCGCCGCAAGCTCCGGGCCTGCATCATCCACGTTCATGGGTTGGACGACAGCTTTGACTTCCTCGCCAAACTCGTCATTTGGCACCCCAAAAACGGCGACATCAGCCACTAGCGGGTGCGTGATCAGGACATTTTCAGCTTCTTGCGGGTAGATGTTAACGCCGCCGGAAATGATCATAAAAGACTTTCGATCGGTGAGGTACAAGTAGCCTTCGTCATCAAGATAACCAATGTCACCCAAGGTCGACCAACCGTTGGCATGATGGGAGTTCGCTGTTTTTTCAGGATCGTTGAGATACTCGAACTGGCCGCCGCCTTCAAAATACACGCCACCTTGCGCGCCCTTCGGCAGTTCTTGACCGAAATCATCGACGATATGGATTTGGCAATCATTCGCCGCTTGGCCCACCGAGCCCGGGTGCTTGAGCCATTCTTCAGCGCTGATAAACGTCGAGCCATTGCCTTCTGTGCCTGCATAGTACTCGCAGATAATGGGTCCCCACCAATCGATCATTTGATGCTTGATACTGACAGGGCAGGGTGCGGCGGCATGAATCGCACAGCGCAGACTCGCAAAGGTGTATCGGCTTCGTGTGTCGCTCGGTAATTTGAGCATGCGGACGAACATCGTGGGCACGAACTGGGCATGGGTGACGTTATGATCTTGGAGCAGTTGTAGTGCGGTTTCAGGATCAAACTGGGGCATAACGATCACACAACCGCCATAGCGCAGGACATTCATGGTAAAGCCTAAGGGGGCTGCATGGTAAAGCGGAGCCGGCGATAGATACACGGTATCTTCGCCAAAGTCATACCGACTTTGCGCAGCCTGAAAGAGGCTGGTTTCGGCGCCAAACGGTGCTTCGAAGAGCGGTTTCTTAACGCCTTTAGGCCGCCCAGTGGTGCCGCTGCTGTAAAGTAAACTTTGCCCGTAGAACTCATCGATGATGGGAGTTTTAGGTTGGTCCGCCAGGGCGTCCAGAAGCCTCGGGGCATTCGGGTGTTCTCCATCGAGCATGAAACAGGCGGGATCCCCAACCAAATCGGGATAAAAGCGCTCAAAAGTGTCCGTCAACAACTTTGAGGTGATTAGCACCTGCGCTCGACAATCGTTAACGATATACAGCACTTCGGCGGCCGCTAACCGATAGCTGATAGCTGTAAAATACAAGCCAGCTCGGAGTGCACCCCAGCAGATGGGTAGAAAGTAGGCGTGGTTTTCAAGACACAGCGCGATCGTGTCACCGCGCTTAAGGCCATGGCTGCGCATTAAGTGTGCGAATTGATTCGAGATGGTTTCAACTTCTCCGAACGTGATGGTTTGCCCGGAACCAGCCATAATAATGGCCGGTTTTTCAGATGGGTAGTGGCTGGGGATCATGACGCATGGCTCCATAGATGAAGGCGAGGATCGCGCGGCGGCCCTAAAACGCGTTAAATGAACATACTGATCTGCCGCGCTGACCGGGATAGGGAACTTTCCAATGCGAAGTCTGCGGGATGTTAGGGCCGGATTTCGGCCTCCCGCTAGAAACCGCCATGGTCGTTATTCCTCAAACCGGTCCATCAAAAGGTAACGCGAGTGACCTAGCGGTTGCAAGCGGGTTGATTCACCCTTTGTGCGCCATTCTGGGGCAAATAGCCTAAAATGTTTCATCGTTGTGCATTCTTATCGTGCCTTAAAAAAGCCTATGGGCCTACAAGGATGGTTATACCGCATGATTGCTTTGAGTGAAAAGTTGGCCTGACGATTGCTTTACCTAGTGTGGAACCGTGAGGCGTGCATGCCGATCCGATTCGTTCACCTCGAAGAGGGTGAGACTAAACAGTTAATCAATAAAATGGAGAGAATTGATGAAAAATTTTACACGCAACGTCTTGGGTGGCCTGATCGCTGTCAGTGCTTTTGCTGGTACGCATGCCGTTGCTGCAGACGTGTCTTATAATATTGGTTTTGCCAGTGAATATTACTATCGGGGAATCCTTCAAAAGGAATCGAGCGCTAGCGCAGGCGTTGATCTTGAAACCAACGGCTTTTATGCGGGTGCTTGGACAGCGGATGTCGGTGACGGCCTAGAAGTCGACTTGTATGGAGGTTATGGCTTTGAGACTGAGGCGGGATTAACCGGCAGTATCGGTTTTACTGGGTACTACTACACCGGAGACTTTGATGACACGTACGAGGAAATCAATCTTGGATTGGGTTTCGGTGCTTTCAGTTTAGGCTACTCGTCCGGCGAGTGGGACGGGAATGGTGCGCCTGCCGATTATGATTTCTTAGAGTTAGGATTTGAGACCGAGGGTGGCCTTTACGGTACGTACGGATCATTCGGAAAGGACTTCGATGGCGATTACGTTGAACTGGGTTATGGAACAACCGTCTCGGATATCGATTTAGGCGTTGCATTTATCTTCTCCGATGATTTGGGCGACCAAGCCGACGGAGAGAGCCAAGCGCTGGTCTTTTCCGTGGGCAAATCTTTCTAAGGATTCATCACTCAGGTTGTCGATAAAAAAGGGCGCTTAGGCGCCCTTTTTTTTGCGTGCAAATTGCGAAGCGCGTAAAAGGCCGAGCGCCCAGCGGTGAAGGACCGCACGCACTTAAAAAGGTTTGGGTTGTTGGGCATTTAGATTACGCGCAAACAGGACCAAAGGTTGTTCAGTCGATGTCGGTAAGGCGAGCAAACAGTGTTCAGTCTCTAACCCGAGCAGCATCAGGGTGCTGGGTGAAATGCGGGCTTCATGATGCTGGCAGGTTGCCCAGCCTCGGTCAGTTCCGAGCGATAGGGATCAGGTTGAGCAAGCGTTATCGTTTCTTGGTAGTGGCTTTTATTCCCGAGAATGTCGAGACTCGTAACCCCGCTGATCTGCCTGTCTGCCTCGACGTGTGATCGGTAATGTAAAACCGTATAAGGCATGTCCGCTGCAACGAACACGCCTTTGATGGCGTTGCTCGATGGGTCAAAGTACTAAAGATCTTTGGCGCATAGGGATTTTTCGCCATTGTAGATGACAAAAGAGTCTCCGAAGACGGTTTGTTGGTTGGGCTCCCAGATGTAGGTTTAATAGGCGCTGCCAAGGACCCATTGGCCCCTGATCAAGGGTCTGAGTCCTGTCATCGTAGAGCTTGCTGGCGCTGCTTGAACTGTGTGGGTCAACACCAGACTAATGACCAGCAGGTGATTATAAGCTAGACGCTTGAATGATGATGGCGCCGGTTGTTTGTTTACCGTCATAACGCGCGCCTTAACTGGGTGTCATTAGCGTTGGTCGGCTAAGGCGCGAGACCATCTAAGATAGCCGAAAATGATAATGACCAAGTACACCATAAAAAGTAGGGCGGTGAAGTA
>ENA-ORDA01002529-ORDA01002529.1-marine-metagenome-genome-assembly--contig:-NODE-2529-length-13767-cov-2.816070_pt1 | contig 13767 bp, 15 predicted proteins | sample MGYA00237778_ERZ508506 | MGnify/ENA primary metagenome ERZ508506 (study PRJEB26177, sample SAMN06267891) | marine metagenome | isolation source: Monterey Bay, California, USA | place: Pacific...
GCTGCAACAGTTGCTCGACCAAGGTATTGAGCAAGACCTAAACTTTGAGTCCACACTAGATACAGGCTATGGGTTTATCGACGGAGCATCTGATAAATTTAAGAACATCTCTGACCGCTTGTACCAGACAGCGCGTTACGTGGAGGCATATAACCGTGTGTCCGTTGCCGTCGCAGCTTTTGAAATGGCTAACAAGAACCGATCCAAACTAGCCAAGATGAAGATGACAGCACAGGAGTACGCAACAGCCGTCGTCGAAGACACGCAAGGTAACTTCTCAAGGCTCGACTCGGCCCTGATGTTTAAAGCCCTGCCAAAGCTGATGACGCAGTACCGCAAGTACCAAGTTATGATGATGTGGTTGTGGGCGGGCGCTTTTAAAAAGGCTTTCTTCGGTGCTGATATGGGCGAAAGAATGGTAGGCGCAAGGATGCTGGGGTACTCAGCTGCGCACACGGCGCTCCTCTCTGGGGCTAGAGGGCTTCCGTTCTTGGGTACGTCGGCGATGCTGCTGCCAATGTTCCTCGGCGTCGACGAAGAGGAGAAAGACCCCAAGTTTGACCTAGAGCGCTACATCCGAACTGAGGTTTTCCCTGACGACCAACGCATGGCTGACCTGTTTAGTCGAGGTGTCCCATCGTTCTTCGGCGTGGACATGTCTCAGAAGCTCACACAGGCCGACATCTTCTCGCCGTTCCCATACTCAGAGTTTGAAGCCACCGACGAGGGTGCTAAGAAATATGTGCTGGAAGTTCTACTAGGACCAACGTCTAGTCAGATTGGCCGTGGCGCTAGGATGATAAAGTACGGTCAGAACGGTGACTATCTTAAAGCTATTGAGGCCATAGTACCAAAAGGCGTTCGCACCATGATGGAGAGCTATCGCTTGGGCACTGAGGGTTACACGCTAAATAACGGCGACAAGATACTAGACCCTCGTGAGTTTGACTTGACGAGCTTGATGGTGAACGCGCTTGGCTTGCCAGCGACTGACGTTAGCAGGGTTAAGTGGACACGTGGTCAGCAGTACGAAATCACTCAATACTTCACCAAAGAGAGTGGCAAGATTAGCTCGGCGTACATCGAGGCGACGAGAGATCGTGACCGCGCTGCGCAGAAGAAACTGCGTAAAGAGTGGATGGATTTACAGCGAGCGAAAGACCGCGTCCGCCCGTTCTTTAACAACGCGCCGGGAACTCTCAACCGTCTGCCAATGACTGACCTACTGAAGAAGCCACTGGGTCAAAGAAAACGTGAGAACAAATACAAGAGACAGATTATCGGTAATTAAGACTTTCTCCCTGACCGCGCCAACCTCCTCCCAGCGCGGCACCTCCCCTCAACCCGGCTAGGATTCGCACTGCAAAGGTTGGGGGGTTTTTTTGCTCAAACTGCGGGGCACCCTTATCATAACCTATTGATATGTTTAGAGCCGTATTTCTCTACTGCGGGGCACTCTATCGTTGATTTCATTGGATTTTTTTATGAATTGGTGGGCGACCCTGCACTACCAATGTGTACGTTTGAGCTATATTTTGTTGACCAAAGTGCCCCGCAAAAATATACTGCGGGGCACCTACCAGTCTAGGGCCGCTAGAGATTTTAGTCCGTCCGCTGCCAAACCGCGTCGTTCGACGCCCTTGGTATATATCTCCGACGTCCGCGCTTCTTTGTGTGACATGACAGACATCATCTGATGTTGAGTGCTACCTGCCTCGGCCATTAGCTCAGCCACTGCTTTGCGTACTCCGTGGGATGAAAGTCCATCTAGCCCTGCTGTTTTACACCAACGTTGAACTCTTACACGTAGCGCTTCGACCGACGAGAACGGCAGTCCTTTTTCGTTAAGGATGTAGCTCGGTCCTATAACTGTGGAGAGGCGCGTGGCTTCAATGAGCGGTGGCAGCATGGGGATAGATACGAAAGCTGAGCCTTTTTTACGGGGTTGGAACTCCAACCACAGCTGACCATTTCTAGTCTTTTCTTGGCCGCGTCCTATCCATAGTGCGTCGCCGATCCTGCACGCAGTAAACGCTTGAATCGTCAACCATAGATGAGCAGTTGTTCCTTTGGGGTGAGCTTCTTTAAAGGCTATGATGTCGGCGGGGGTCCACGGCTTGGCTCCACCCTTTGGTTTTTTGTTTATGGCTCCAATGCCAGAGGCGGGGTTATGTCCTATCTCGCCGCGCTCCATAGACCAGTTGTACACAGCTTTGATTGATTTAATTAGGTTGTCAGCTGCGCCGGGGCGACTAGCCCACGCGTCCCGTATCTCGACGAAGGCCGACGTAGGAGCATCCATATCGCAGTCTCCGTAGCGAACGCCGTCGTCTCCGCGGTAGTCACACATGCGAGCGAGCACACTGCGACGTTGTTTAAGCGTATCTGCCGACATTTGACCAGCGGCAACCATGTCTTCAATAAACTTTAAGTGGCGCTTCACGAGCCAATCTATAGAACGTACTACTTCTGGCTTTTCTTCGACAGGTTTCCACTCGTCTCCTGCTCGCGCTGCGTAGTAGTGGTGTAGAAAATCTGGGTGGGTTGGTCCCACAGGGATAGACGTCTTGACGCTTTTATCGCCTTCTTTGCGAACGCGGTAGCGCGGTGAACCGTTACGGTTTTTTTCTTCCCACAAACCGGGAAACTTTAGTTTCACCTTTACCTCCGTACAGCCCACTGTTTGGGCTTCGGACCTTGATCCAGAACGGAGTCGGTGTCTAGTTTTTTCTGATCTGTTTCGACGCGGACGCTGCCGTCCTTCCCCACAGACACGGCGCAGATAGATAAACCTGCATCCTGTGCCGCTTCAATTGCTCGCTTAATCGCGGCTTTGGTTGTGGCGGCGGCGGGCATCAGTTATCCCTCGGAAGTCTATAACGCAGCACGATCTGCTTAACAGCTTGTTGCGATGTGTCTAATATATCAGCGATGTCACGCTGGCTCAGTCCTCGCTGAACCATTTTGTTAACCCTTCTGGCGTGGGGTGTCAGCGGTATGATGGGTATATCTATTCGCGGTCTTCCGCCCAAAGCGCCGTTACTCTTGTGGTTTACGGCGGCAAAGTTTTTGGTAGCTCCCCACAGCTTTTGGGCGCGTTTGTTCTCAACGCAAGCTACACGCTTCATGGCTTCGCCTAATTTCTCTTCAAACTCAGGTGTCAATGCGCTGCTCCAACATGTCGATAAGGTGTTGTAGTTCCTCTAGTTGCTGTTTGTTTCCCGGTCGCTGTCGCATCTTCGCCTCTTCGATCATGCTCGATACGCGATTTTTCATCGCTTTTAGTATCTGGTCTATCTCTGCCATTAGTCGGTCCCGTCCAGTTGTGTTTCAGTTACTACCCCTGCGTCTGTCTGCACGATGGCGAGCGCCTTACCGTCAAAGAGCTTGTGGTATTTTATTTCGTAGCAACGCGCCTGTCCGCTTGGCACTGTAGTGCCGCTACCTATGTAGACCCGATGACTTGGATTACCGTCGTGGTCGTAAACAATGTAACCAGCGCGATCCATTTCTTCACGTATGGCCGCTGGAGTTACACCATTATCTTTGCACCAATCGGAGATTGCCTTAGCGGCGATGTAGACTTTTTTGTCTTCGGTGCAGACACGACCGATAGCTGGCCCGCGTAGTATTTCCATGGGCGCTTCTTTGTGTTTAGACCGCGCGTCACCGAAGTGTTTGGTGATGATGAGTCGTCCTTGTAGGGTACTAATGAACTGAGCTAGATGCTCGCCTATATCTGTGTTGGCGTCCTTGCGGCTCTCACGCATAAGCTGCACTTGTTCCAACGCCCACTTCTTCATAGCGCCTATGTCGAACTGTATCAGACCTAGCTTCTCGGCGATCTTACCCGCGACTAACGCGGTTACGATAGTATCTCTGTAAAAGCGCTCCTTGTTGTCCTCTTCGGACTTAGGATTAAACTTGCTACGAGCAGCGACTATCTGGCGGCGAACCCAGTCACGGTTCTTGATGATAAATTTAATATAGGGGCGAAACGGTTCTCCGTAGACGTGGTCCATGTGGTGTTCGATGAACTCTTGAGTGATGTCTGGGAACACTTTGTTACGATAGTCTTCGGGTAATGCCACCTCAAAGAAGCGTAGCTGCGTAGCCTCAACACGGTAGCCCGCTGGCAGTTTGGATATGCTCTCCAAGATGCTGTCGTTAGATGTGATAAAAGAGTTTTTAAACCACTGCCCGCCGACGGTGCTGAACTTCGCGTTCGAGCCTAGTCGCTCTTTGTCTCTGCCGTTTGCGAGAGCATAGCCAGTACGAGATAGCTCGTCGGGTGATCTGCCTGAGAACTCGTCCAGTAGCATAGGCACACTGCCCATGATTGCGATCCGACGAATAGCTGCGTTTAGTGTGGAACCTTGTTCCCCTGTTTGGCGCTCCATGTACTCTGGTTTTCCATAAAAACCGCAAGCAATTTTCGACGCCGTTGACTTCCCGGTGCCGCCGTGACCGACGAACGCTAGGGGGAGGCCGTGCCAGTTGGACGAACCCATTAACTCAACAAGAACTGATCCCATTGAATGACATAGTGCAAACTGAAACGGTTCTGCGCCGGGGCGGTTGTAAAGTTTGTCGATGTTGGCGATCCACTCTTCAAGCGTACCGCTCGTACCGAAGTCGACAGAGATGTCCTGCGGCATGTCGGGGTCACACAGTACGTCCATCTCGTCGTCGGCGGTAATTAATTTCGTTCCCATGACGAAGCCTGTGCGGTCGGGTAGCCAACCGAACTGGGTGAACGTCTTAGTTTCTATGCGCCACTCTTGAAGTGTTTCTATAAGTCCTTCTGCAAACTCTGCCATGTCGTTCCTCGCTTTTGCTGTACGCATAAGAAAGACTTCGTTCGCGGCGAACGTCTTAGCCATCAGATCGGTGGAGGCAAGCTCCAGAGTAGGCATAAAGAACTCACGCCACTTCCCGTTCTTTTCTTTGGCCCGCCAGTGCACAACCCATGTGCCCTCGCTGTCTTGTATGCGGTTGATAGGGTAGATAAATGAGCGACAAAACGGTCGCCAATGCACAACACCGTCGTCGTCGGTAATAGCGCGGGCTAGTGCCGAGCCGTTCCATCGGTAGCCCTTCTGGGGCCAGTAAGGAATGTTTTGTCCCTCGACCATTACAGGGGGTTGTACCGCCGCCGTAGGGGCAGGGTTCGATGCAGAAACAGCGACGACGGTCTCTTCTTGAACTGACTCCGCGTCTTCAGTAAAGCCCAGCTGGATAGGAAACTTTGTTTTGTTGGCGAACGGACAGTCAGCCATGCACCCTATGTGCTTGTCCATCTCCACGCAGGAAGTAGGTCCGACCGTCCACTCGTCTATTTTGTCTTGAGTTTCTAAGCGTGAATAGCCGTCGTATTCTTGGCTCCATTCATGGATTACATCTTCGCCGTTGGCGCAAAACTTGACGACGCCAATAGCACGGTGCCAGTGCGGCTCTGATATTTTACCGCCTGTCTCTTTAAACTGACGAACAGCTAGGCAGTTGCGAGCAACTACGTCGGCGTCACTCTCTGGGTAGTCACCAAGCGCAGCGGCGAAGGGGTTAACGGCCCCTGTCTTTTTGTTCGTGGGGGCAGGGGCTACGTTGTTGGCTTTTATGTACGCCTCTAGGGTCGAACGTATTTTTTCATATGAGTAAGCCTTGCCCAGCTTAACTAGCTCAACAGGTTTTGGGGGATCGGACTTACGGTTGTGGGTGCCAACAGGGCGGAGGATACGAGCGCTGTCCATGTCGACGGCGCGGTCAGCTTTGATTTTGAGGTGAGTGATTACATCACGCTTGAGCGCAGAAAGCTCTGACCACTCATGTACGTTGGTGTCTTCGTCTAAGTGAAAGTAGCAGTGGTATCCACCACCGGACGATGTAATCGTAGGGGTCAGCTTTAGTGTCTGTGCTAACCGGATAATATCTTTGAGTGCGTCCTGTCTCGTCGCATACTTCTTGTCATCGTCGCCGTCGACGTCGAAGTCGTCGTACAGGCTGCGGCACGCTTCCACATTTGTTTGTGTGCGGATGCGCTTCTTGCCCTTTAAAGGGTCATCATACCAATCGCCAAAAGAATTTACTGCGAAGTAAACTGTTTCGCCTTGCCCATCAAAGAGCAATGCGGCCTGTGCTGCCTCTCGTGCGGTTGGGTAACTTTTATATTTGAACCAAGTGTTGCCGTTCGCCGTCGGCTTAACAAGCGTAATGATCTTGTTGCCTTTGGTTGGCAGGACTAGCTCAAGAAATTCTTGCGTACCCATAGCTTTTCCATGTGTTAACTTGTTTACAGATAGAAACGGGGCCGAAGCCCCGTCACGCGATCACTATGAATTACTCGTCGTCGTCGAAGTTGATATTATCTAGCGCGACTTGGATGTTGTCGTAGTCATCTACACTGGCCGTTTGAGCGGGTTCTTGGTCAACCTTTACGGCAGCTTTTGGAACGACCGCCGCCTCTTCCTCAGCTTCCACGAGTGTCTCTGACTTTACGGGCGTGGGCGCTGCAACGGTCGTGGCCTCTTCTTCCTGCCCCCACCCGCCGCTTAGGCCGGTGATTTTGTCGATAGTTTCGCTCTCGGACACAAGGACATCTTCAATCGCGGCCAGTTGTTCTTCTGTAACAAAGTCTACAGCCTTAAATGTCAACGCAGGATACGCCATGCTGTGGTCGAAACCGATACGGGTGATAACGTGCTTAGGCTCTACTTCCCGCTTGGCTAATTGCGACCCGTACTGACCTAAAGTCTTCAGCGAGGCCGCAGGAACGCGAATTAACATGGGGTCGTTGAGTTGATCCACCGGAGAAATAGCCAACCGCATGGAGTCGCTACATGCCTTACCTTTACCACCGTTGTCGGTGATGCGTGATCCCCACTGGGCGTGTGGGCAAACCGCACAATTTTTAGCTTGAGGGTTCTCGGCGTCTGATGCTGGGGTTAGACTGTCATTAGAGTAACAATCTGGTTTAGTGGCGCTTCCCTCTTCGAAGCCGCCCGCATAGTAGACCTTAGACTTGACGGGGTTAGCGGCGATAATAACAGCTGTGAGTGACGCTGCTGGCTCGTTGTCGGCGTTTGTGACAAGTTTCTTCTCGTCACCACGAGTGATGTGAAACACCTTCCCCTTGATAGATACGGTGGGGAACCCACCGACGCTTACCGCAGCGGCGAACTTGTTTTCTTGTTTGACTTTACCCTGCAAGTGAGCAGGAAGTTTAGATGCTTGAATAGCTACCATATCATTTGGCATGATTTACCTCTATTTATTTACGGCGAAAATTTACGACCTGCGTTGCAGAGTGGTTAACACCCGGCGGTAGGTCTTCGTGAACTTCTTTATACTGCTGCGCAGCGGTTTTGTTGACGCGGCTCTCTATAAGCTCGTAAGCGTCGTGTTGTTTGACGTGCTCAATGAACGCGTCTTTGTCAGCCACGGTGAAACTCTCCCGCTCTGACATATAAGCAGTTCCAATGTCGCGAGCAGACACACTATCTACACCACGGCTTTGGAACCGGCGCAAGAACTCGATTTCAATCTTGTCTTGCTTACTTTTATCTGAGCTGTCGTCATCAGTGTACGCGGATTTCCTTTGCGTACGACGGTCGCGCAGAGCGATGAATAGTTTCAGTAATGAAACGTCATCCAACTTTCCTATTGTCGCCATTGTTGCTCTCCTTTTGGGCGGTTAACCAGTTATCAATATCTTCCTCGTCCCAGCGCAGAACTTTCTGTGAAATTCTTATTGGCTGCGGGAAGTTTGCATTTCTAAATCGCAGAGAATGCAGGGCCATTTTGGACATGCCCAGCTTCTCAGACACTTCATCGGTGTTAAGTAAATTCATTGCATATGCCTTCAGTTGTGTGCACGTGTAAACACATTAATGTTTCTGTGGCCGCTCGTCAAGCAATCACTTTTCCACGATGCGCTTTTACTTCGTCGAGTAATGCACCCTGCATCTTTTGCTTGTTCCGCAATCGACTGTAGATACGTTTCTCAACAGTTGTACCCTCAAGCATGATAATAAAGTTATTCATTTTCTGGCCGGGTCTGTTGATCCTGCCGTTTGCTTGCTCAAAGGTTTCGTTGGACGTAACGCACGAGTACCAGACTATTGTACTGGCGGCTGTAAGCGTTAGCCCGTGGGACATCGCAGCGGGTTGCGCCACTAAGACTTTTAAATCTCTGCCCTTTTGAAACGCGCCGAATATACGGTCACGCTCGTTCTTGTTCACCCCACCGTGGATGACTTCGACGGTGAAGTCTTTGGCTAGTTCTTGTGCTACCATGTTAACAGATGAAACATAGGGCACGAACACGATCACCTTGCCTTCCGCTTGGCGCACGATGTCTCTTGTCTCTTCGATGCGCGGCGTCGACGGTATGGTAAGTTCTTCCTTGTCGTTGGAGTAGACAACACCACAGGCGATCTGCACCAGCTTGCCCATTTTCACAGCTTCGTTGACAGCGGTAATCTCCCCGTCGTCAGCCTCAGTACGCATACGAGCCATCATCTCTTTGTAGGCTTTGTTCTGTTCTTTGGTCAGCGCAACCTGACGTGTCTCATACATCAGTGGCGGTAGGTCTACACACTCGTCACGGGTAAAGCGCACCGACGGTTGCATAACAGTTTTAACAGTGTCGGCGGCGTCGGGCTTGGGTATCCATGTGAACTGCGATAGCTGTTTCATCACTTGCCCTTTGAACCTGTTGAAATAGGGCGGCACACTATCTGGTACAAGTAATCGACACTGCGCCCAAGCATCCGTAGGGGCGTTCGGCGTCGGCGTTCCTGACATACCCCAGCAAGCTCTCGACGGTTTATGCTTGTTGACCACTTTGTTAATAGACTTCCAGCGATCAGTGCCAGCGTTACGCGCTGCTTGTGCGATCTCGTCGACGATAATGAGGTCGATGTCGGGTCTGTCTTTGAGGTGTGGTTCGATGATCTGAACGCCGTCGTGGTTTATGATGTAGACGTCGGCGTCGGTGTTGAGGAGTTTGACGCGCTTGTCGCGTGTGCCGTGCAGTACGGCGTAGTTAAGGTGAGGGAAGTGTTGGAACACCTCGTCGGCCCACGTACGCTCCAGTGTCGAGAGCGGAGAAATCACCAAGACCTTATTCAGTTGACCTATACTACGCAGGTAGTCGTAAGCCCAGAGCGACGCGAGTGACTTACCTGTACCAAGCTCGGACAAATTAAACGCCCGTCGGTGCATAGATAAGAACGCAGCGGCCTCGCGCTGTGCGGCGAATGGCTTGAATCGACCCGGCCATGAGTAGTTAGATCGAATAGGGGCAGGGGCTTTGAACCCCAAGTTGCGCAGAAGTTTCGTCTCGTCGGTCTTGTGGGGGACAGCAACGTACGACGACCCCTTTACCTTGAACTGTTTGGCGGACGGGATGACGTTAAGGATGTCTAGGGGTTCGCGCAGCTTTAATATCAGCGCGTTCTTCTCAGGCCATAATAACATTGTTAGCTCTCCTCGGCGTCTATCTGTCTGATGCGTTCATCGCAGATGTGTTTAATTTTTTCGTAGTCCAAACGACGTTCGCCTTTGTCGCGCAAAATACGTTTAATAATGTCGGCATCCCAAGGGTTCAGCTGGTATTCCAACCAAATGTCCCAAGGCTGTATCTGTCGTTTGGAGTAGTCGGAGTGGCCGACGTTGTAGTCACGTGGGTTCATGTCTTTCCCTTCGTGTACATGCCGGGTTTTTTACCCCGCCATCCTTTGTTGGTTTTGGCACTGACGACGCGACGGTTTGACTTGGCGTTGCTGCCACCTGCGTCCAGTGGGGTCTTGTGGTCGACGTGCTTGCCGTCACCCTTCTTTACTTTACCTGCCGCCATAGCTTGACGACGGGCTTTGTTCTGTTCGACGCGCCTGTTCATAACGTCTTTACGGGCGTTATATTTCTTCTTCGTCGCTAATTCCTTCTTGGATGATTTTGTCACGGATGGCCTCCTTTACTTGTTCAACGTCGTCGACAACAAGTGCTAACCCGTTAACACGTTGTATGTCGGTTATTTCGCGCTGCTGGTTAGCAGTTACGTTCTTAATTTTACCCGGCGCTTTAGTCTCGAACGCCATAAATAAACCTTTGTAGCACACCAGTATGTCTGGGCATCCTACGCGCCCCATACCGTTGGTCACTGGCATATAGTACCAAGCACCTATGGACTTGAGGTACTCTTTGACGGCCTTCTTAACCTTGCCTTCAGGTGTCATTCCCATACTTAGTCACGCTCTCTAGCTTTAGGGTCTAAATAGTCACCGTAGATGCTGATGAAGGTTTCTAGTCTGTGCAGTAGCTCGTTTTCTAAGATAGTAATGTTCGGCTGAGCCGTCCCGTGAGCAAGAAGTTCTTCATTTGACATCTCAATAAGATTGTAACTGTGGTCAGGGTCTGAGTATTTATCTTCGTACATTTTAGACCCCACAAAATTCACAGAGGTTGCGACCTACGGGGCACCAGTTTTTGCACAAGCCGCTGGGGTTTGGCATCCATTTATCATTGTCATGTGCGAGTGCTAACCGCTCTAACCGTGGGGCAAATTCGTTCCATATCGTTGGTAATTGTTCACGTGTGAACACCTCCTTGTCGAACTTATTTACCTTGAGCCAGATGAAGCCCGTGACTACTTTTTCTACCCATGGATACAGCGCGAACGTAAGCGCCGCGAACAACTTTAACTGGTCGGAATCGGGCCTGTGTTTGCCCGTCTTCCAGTCGAGAACATACGCGGTCTCGGAGCCTACGACCCCGATGTCGATTATGCCCCGTACCCACACATCCTTTGCCATCCACTTGGTGGGGCGCAGTTTGCTGTCGAGGGCGACACGCTCTTCAACGATACGCTTACCCTCAAGGGATTGTATTTTCCTGACGTACTTCTCATACGCTTGTAGATCAGGGGGGAGGGGCGCATCGCCTTTGGCGAAACGCTCCAGTGCTTTGTGGACTTTGTTGCCCCACAGGGTAGCCTGTGTCTGTGGTTCAACGACTTGTTTAGTCACTCTTGTTAATTGAAATCGCTTTGGACATGTTTCAAACGCAGTAAGCGCCGAATATGACCATGGCTTGTTCAGTTCCACGGGGGTATTTTCCCTTCATATATTTCCATATCTATCGTCTCCCAGAACTCTAATAAAAGCTCGGCTCTGGTTTCCGTGTCGATACGGTTATTGGTTAATTTTTCGCGGGCCGCTTCAAGAAAACTTAGGCGTCGCTGTGCCCAGCCATGTTCTAGGTTGGAAATCCATTGTAGTCTCACGTGGTACGTGGGTGGGTTTCCGTATAGTTCTTGTGCTTTTTCCACTGCTCGTTTCGACCGTTCACGTCGTAGCTGCTGAACATAACGACCGTTGATACGACGATACACCAGCTGCGCGTCTTCCCACGCATTGTCTCCTTTTGCGAACGAGTCTCGCACCCCCATAATATACTGCAAAAATCCATCAGTATTACGGGCGTACACTTCGATTAACGGCTTCAAAATCTCATGCGCTTTCGGTAGTAGAAAGTTGTGTGGGTCTTGTGTAAAAGTCTGCATGTACTTATCCGCTAGTGTTAACCATTTCTTGACGCTGCTTGGGTTACGCAGCAAAAAGTCTGTTGTGCTTTTCAGCTCGGGTTCCATCCCGCGTCTCCTATAAAATATCGTTTTGGTGTTCCATATTTTAAAGGATCATGTGGCGGGGCCAACGCCACTATTGGACTGGCCCATACGTTAATTCCTGTCCAATCAGAGGCGGCTTTAGTCAGTGCTTTGCTTAATACTCGCATTGCCTTTCTGTAGTGCCGACCGCTGTTTTGAATGAGATATGCTCCGGACCATGTATGAGAAACAATTCTTTTCCACTCTTCGTAAATATTGTATTTTCTGCGCAACATGATTTTCCCCCGTAAAACTTACTTACATGTATATAACATAGACTGACGACAGATGCACACAATTTTTAGATTCGCAAGCCATTATTTGGCATCTCCATATGTGTCCGCAATATCGCCTTCTGACCATGTTACTAGCTCAGGCCACCACGTAGGTGGTGTCCGCATTACCTGTTGTACTACATTTAGTGTCTGCTCTGCTTTCGCCTCGGGTACGACGTACACTAACTCATCGTGTACCATCAGTGCAGGGTTTAAGCCGGTAACTTGTTGTACCGTTAACGCGTTGTCGGCGATGACGCATCGAGCCAAGTGCTGCACGATGTTCTCGTCGATCTTCCCTGCGTATATTCTAGCTTTGTTTCTACCGTGACCGTAGACGAACTCTAAACGGTTGTCGTCTTCGTTGTGTTCCTGCCGCAAGTCTGGGTAACGGATCATACCTTTGGGCGTCTTTAGCCCTTCGGGTACGGGTATAACCATGCCCCATGGGTCAACGGCTTTACCTGTCGCACCGCGCATGATGGCTGGCAGTGCTTTGTGGCACGTGCGCCACCCACTGGTAATTTCGTAGTATTCGCTGCGCCACTTCTCAACGACGTCGCGGCTCTCCTGCTCCGTGAGATCGACGCCGCCCATGGTCTTGGCAACCTTCTGAAACGCCGCCCACGCCGCGCCGAACCCTAGTCCTAAGTGGGCAACCTTACCGACTTGTCGTTGTTGTTTGGTCACGTCCTCGTAGTCGACGTTGTAGAGTTTACTGGCGAAGTCCTTGTACAGATCAGCTTTCTCTGGCTCGGCCTGATACATCTTCACGCTAGACGGTACTTTCCACAGGAAATGGTTCACACGTAACTCGATGCCTGACAAGTCGGCGACGACGACCTTATGTCCGGGCGGTGCCGTCAACGACTTACGCAGAGCGTCGGATGGCTTGGGTGCGTACGGGTTAACACGAGGTAGGTTCTGTGGGTTGTAGCCCCAACCAGACCAGCGGCCCGTCGTGTCAGCGCCGCAATACTTCAGCGGGATCGGCACCTGTTTAGTTGGGTGTGCGTCAGATGCGTCAAGAAACGCACGTATGCGTGTCTGTAATATTGTCGACTTCGCGTCCAAGCGGGCCGCCGCAGCGGTAGCGACGACGGGATCGTCGTGTTCCTGTAAAGCTAGGAAGTCCTCGTCTGTCTTCGCCAAGGCAGGAATGTCCTTGCCTGTCGTTGTGGAAACTTTGGTCGGGACATCTACCCCCACAGTTTTTAAGAACGTGGCGAACTTAGCCGCCGACGATAGAACTTTTAGTATGGCGTGTAGGTTTTCTTCTTCCGTCATCAGCGGGTCGAACACGTCCATAGCTCTGGCGGCGTCGATCATAGCTTGCTTCCGACGCTCACTCTCAAGCTCCACGGTGCGCGTTAGAAGGGGTACGTTGGCGTCGAACTGCGGCTCCACCAACATGCGGATAGTCATGTCGATCAACCTGACTTCGCTCTTACGTGTCTGCGGTATCAACTTGCGCAGTAGCCCGTAGCATTGGTCGACGTCGGCTGCGTTGTATATACGCATCTCAGCAACCTCTTGCTCAGTAAAATCACAGAGGTTCTTGCCCTTGGTGGCGATGAGTGCCGACTGATCTTTGTGCCCTAAGCCGTAATGCGCGACGAGCTTGGCGAGAGACAGACCCACATCTTTGGCGTGGATGGGGCGAGCCATTGCGAGCGTACACCCCCAGAGCATAGGTTTAACGCCGAGCCTCCACGACAAAATCATTGCGTCGAAGCCCGACATGTTATGCCCGACGACCCAGTATTGTGACCAGTCCACCTTCGCGCAGTAGTCGATGACCGCCTGCTCGCCAAAGACGACGACGGT
>ENA-ORDA01002535-ORDA01002535.1-marine-metagenome-genome-assembly--contig:-NODE-2535-length-13744-cov-6.354943_pt1 | contig 13744 bp, 14 predicted proteins | sample MGYA00237778_ERZ508506 | MGnify/ENA primary metagenome ERZ508506 (study PRJEB26177, sample SAMN06267891) | marine metagenome | isolation source: Monterey Bay, California, USA | place: Pacific...
TTAAACCTTAAGTTTCTATTCGTAATTATTATTTTTTTGATTTTTTTACGCTCTATTTTTTTAGATAACGATTGTTTAACTATTTCTACTTCTGGTAATTCTGGCATTTGAGACTATATTATCAATAAATAATAAATTTAATATGCAGCAATATCTCCAAAACAAAAAGGGCCTTGTCCAAAGTGTCTTTGATAATGTCTATGACAAATATGATTTAATGAATGACTTTATGTCATTGGGTGTTCATAGAATTTGGAAAAAAGATCTATTAAGTTGGATGAACCCTTCAAATAATAAAACTTTAATTGATGTCGCCTGCGGAACTGGAGATCTTGGTAAACTTTTTTTAGATGCAACTGATAAAAATGGTGAAATATTTTGCGTTGATCCAAATAAAGGGATGATTGGTAAAGGCAAAGAAAAGTTAAATACTTATAAAAATATCAATTGGATAATTGCTCCAGCTGAAAAGTTGCCTATTAAAGATAATTCTTGTGATTATTATACAATTAGTTTTGGACTACGAAATACTAAAGATCTAAATAAAGCTTTATCAGAAGCTTATAGAGTTTTAAAACCAGGAGGTCGTTACTTATGTTTAGAATTTTCTAAAATTCAAAACTCTAATTTAGACTTTATATATAAAAATTATTCAAAACTTATTCCTTTAGTTGGAAAAGCTATAGTTGGACAAAAAGAACCTTATGAATATCTGGTTAAAAGTATTGAAGAGTTTATTAATCAAGAAGAGTTAATTGATTTAATGAATAAAAATAAATTTGTTAACTGCAGTTATAGAAACTTATCAGGTGGAATTGTAGCTATTCATTCAGGCTGGAAAATCTAATGTTAAAAAAAATATTCATCTTATTTAAATTAGGAAGAAAATTAGCTCGTTCTGATATATTAACTATTCTTTCTAAGTTTAAAAAACCACCATTAGCAATTAAGATTCTCTTCCAAATACTTTCATTTTCTTTTTCTCCACCTAATAAAAATAATTTAAACGAAAATGAAGGAGCAAAACTTTCTAAGTCGCTACAATCAATGGGAACTACATTTATTAAGTTAGGACAATTTTTGGTTACTAGACCTGATATTATCGGAGATGATTTAGCAAAACAGTTAGAGGGCTTACAAGATAGATTGCCCGCTTTTACTTTAACTGAAGCAAAAGCAATAATTAAAAAAGACCTAGGAGATGATACTTTCAATTCAATCATTGATTTAAGTGAACCAGTTGCAGCAGCTTCAATAGCACAGGTTCATAAAGCAAAAATAAATGACAATGGAACCATAAAAGATGTTGCTATTAAAATTTTAAGACCAGATATAAAAAAAGTATTTAATGAAGAGATAGATGCTTTGATGCTTTTTGCTTTTATGGTTGAGTCATTTATAAAAAAAACAAAAAGGCTGAAATTGGTAGAAGTAGTTTTTCTTCTTAAAGAAATAACTAATTTAGAAATGGATTTAAGATTTGAAGCAGCAGCTGCAAATGAATATGCCGAAAATACAAAGAATGATGCAGGTTTTAGAGTTCCTGCTATTTATTGGAATTTTACAAGCGAAAATGTCATGACACTTGATTGGGTAGAAGGCGTTTCTATTCGTGAAACAGAAGATTTACAAAAAAGAAATATAGATACTAAGAGAATAGCCTCTGATGTAATTCAGCATTTTTTAAGACATGCTGTTAGAGACGGTTTTTTTCATGCTGATATGCATCAAGGAAACATATTTATTGACGATAATGGGCAAATTGTTCCTATAGATTTTGGAATAATGGGAAGATTAGACAATCTTAGCAAAAGATTTTTAGCTGAAATTTTATTTGGATTTATTCAAAGAGACTACAAAAAAGTTGCTGAGGTACATTTGGTTGCTGGTCTAGTTCCTAAAGATGTGCCTGTTAATGATTTAGCACAAGCATTAAGATCAATTGGTGAACCAATTTTTGGTCAATCTGTAAAAGATATTTCTGGGGGAAAATTATTAAAACAACTTTTTGATGTTACTGAAAAATTTAATATGCAAACACAACCTCAATTACTAATGCTGCAGAAAACAATGGTGGTTGTTGAGGGTGTTGCAAGAAAACTTAATCCAGATACTAATATATGGGATACATCAAAACCAGTTTTAGAAAGTTGGTTAAGAGAAACAAAAGATCCAATAAATACATTGAATGAAGGTTTAAAAAGCACCACTGAAGTAATTAAAAGATTGCCTGATTTTCCAGAAATAATGGATAAAGCAAATCAAGCTTTGACATTTTTAGCAAGTGGTCAAATACCTCAAAATTCTAACTCCTTTACAGCTTTAAATGAAAAAAAATCAGAAATGATAGCGTTTAGAAATCAATCTATTATTGGTTTATTACTGCTTGTAATTTTTGGTCTAGTAGTATTTTAATTCTTCAATGAAAAATTTAACAGGTAAAAAAATACTATTAATAATATGTGGGGGTATATCAGCCTATAAAAGTTTAGAACTGATTAGATTGTTTAAAAAACAAGGTTCAGAAATTAAAACAATCCTTACCAAAAGTGCTAAAGAATTTGTAACTCCTTTATCAGTAGCCTCACTTACTCAAGAAAAGGTTTATGACGACCTATTTAATGCTGAAAATGAAGCTGAAATGGACCATATATCATTGTCTAGATGGGCAGATTTAATTCTTGTGGCTCCCGCAACAGCAAATACTATATCAAAATTAAGTGTAGGATCTTCAGATGATCTAGCTTCAACTGTAATTCTAGCATCTGATAAAGATGTTTTTCTAGTTCCTGCTATGAATGTTAGAATGTGGGAACATCCATCTACTAGAGAAAATTTAAATAAATTAAGGTCATTTGGTTATAGAGTAATTGGTCCTGAAATTGGTCATATGGCTTGTGGTGAGTTTGGAGAAGGTAAAATGACTGAGCCAAAAAGTATTATTGAAGAAATTAATATTTATTTTAACTCCGTAACAAATAATAATAAATTTAAGGCCTTGATAACTGCTGGACCAACAAATGAATATATTGATCCTGTTAGATTTATTACTAATAAATCTTCGGGCAAACAGGGCTATGCTTTAGCTAATGCATTTGCAAAAAAAGGTTTTCAGACAACACTTATTTCTGGACCAACCAACCTTCCTATTGGAGAAAATATTAATTTGATAAAAGTAGAAACAGCACAAGAAATGTTGCAAGCTACAAAAAAAAATTTACCTGCAGATGTAGCAATTTTTTCTGCTGCTGTTGCTGACTTTAAAGTAAAAGAAAAAAAAAATGAAAAGATAAAGAAATATAATCATTTACATTTAGAACTTGAAAAAAATATTGATATTCTAAATTATGTATCAAAACATAATTCTCTTAGACCAAAATTAGTTATTGGATTTGCAGCTGAAACAAATGATGTTCAAGAGAATGCTCAAAAAAAATTAATTGAAAAAAATTGTGATTGGATAATAGCAAATGATGTATCTAATAATTCTATTGGATTTGACTCTGATTTTAATGAAGTTTCGATTTTTTACAAAGATGATGAAATCAAAGACGAAAAACTTAGCTTAAAACAAAAGTCTGCTATTTCTGAAGAAATAGTTGATAGAGTTATTCAGCAATTAAATTAAAACTCAGTGGCAAAAGTATTAATTAAAAAACTAAATCCTGAAGTAGAATTACCATCATATAAAACCTCAGGTGCATCGGGTATGGACCTCATGGCATTTATAAAGGAGCCAATTAAAATTCCTCCTAATACCTCTTATTTGGTCCCAACAGGACTTTCTATGGCATTTTCAAAGGATTATGAGGTGCAGATACGTCCACGTTCAGGTCTCGCCGCAAAGAACCACTTAACTGTTTTAAACACACCTGGAACTATCGATAGCGATTATAGAGGGGAAATTAAGGTTATTCTTTTTAATCACGGTAAAGAAGATTTTTTGATTAATAATAAAGATAGGATTGCACAAATGATCTTAACACCAGTTGTTAAAATGGAATTAGAAGAAGCAGATAATTTACCCGATTCAATTCGTGGCGAAGGTGGGTTTGGCTCAACAGGAAAATGAGCAACCCGTTAAATAAACATTCTATTGAACGATATTCTAGACAAATTGTTCTTAAAGATATTGGCGCTCTAGGACAAAAAAAAATTTTAAACGCAAAGGTATTAATCGTTGGAGCTGGAGGGCTTGGATGTCCTGTTGCTGAATTTTTATCTAGAGCTGGTGTTGGGACAATTGGAATTATAGATCATGATAAAATTTCACTCTCTAATTTACACAGACAAAGCCTTTATAACACAAATGATATTGGTAAATTTAAAGTTCAAATAGCAAAAGATAAAATAAAGAAAATAAATCCAAATACAAAAATAAAAACTTATAAAATGAGATTAAATAAAAAAAATTTCATAAAAATTATTAAAGATTACAATTATATTGTTGATGGTTCTGATAATTTTTCAACAAAATTTTTATTAAATGATTTTTGCTTAAGATTTAAAAAAACTCTTATCACTGGTGCAATTAGCAAATTTGATGGACATGTATTTACTTTTGATTTTAAAAATAAAAAAATTCCTTGTTTAAGATGTTTTTTTCAAGAAGACCAAATTTCAGATGACTTATTAAACTGTGAGGCAGAAGGTGTACTTGGTACTGTTGCTGGTATAGTTGGAACTATCCAAGCTAACGAAGTTTTAAAAAAAGTTTTAAATATTGGGCAAAACCTTGATGGTCATATTTTAATCATGGACTTACTTAATCTAAACTTTAGAAAAGTTAAATTAAAAAAAAGAAAATTTTGTTTTTGTAAATGAAAAAAAAAATAATTATTTTATTTTTATGTTTATTAATTACAAATATTCAATCTTTAAATGCTGAAGAAAAATTCCTCTCTTTAAAGAAGAATAAAGTAAATGTCAGATATGGACCAAGCTTTGAGTCTGAGATTAAATACATTTATGAGAAAATAAATCTACCTGTAAAACAGATTGATCAAAAAGAAAACTTTAGAAGAATAGTTGATCTAAAAAATAATAGTGGATGGATTCATGTTTCTCAAATTAAAAAATCTAATTCAATCATTATCTTGGAAGACAAAATTTTATTTAAAAAAGCATCATATTTTTCTAAACCTATCGCTCGTTTAGAAAAAGGAAGATTACTTATTATCAAAAAATGTGAAAATACTTGGTGTAATATAAAAACTGGGGATTATTCAGGATGGGTTAATAACCAGAATGTATGGGGATCTATTAATTAAACGGATCCTCTAATAAACAAGCAACTATGTGAATTCTAGCTTGTTCACCCCCATTAAAAAAATTATGATATTTTGTATTGTTTGTAATGGTAACGTTTCCATCTGCAGGTAGATGTTTAGCTACATTTTCTATAACCATTGAGCATCCAGGATTTGTAATTATAGGTATATGTAATCTTGGTTCAGGGTCTTTATGCCAACTTAATGTTGATCTTGGTTCTTTAAGTAACAATCTAACTCTTCCAAGTTTAAATCTCTTACTTAATGTCTCGTAAACTTCTTTGAAATAAGTATCTTCAAATTCTGAAACTAAATGCGTGTATTTAGACTCATCAATTTCAATATCTCTTGAAACTTCTTTTCCAGTTTCATCAGCAATTGTCCAGTATCTTCCTCTTATTTTGTTCCCTTTAATAGAGTCTTCATCATTTGGTATTTGATTCAGTGGAATTGCTCCAAAATGAGTTACACCTGGTGAATTAAACTTTCGTCTTTTTAAGACAAGCTCCAAATCAGTTCTTAATTTTAATATATCAAATTTAAGATTTGGAACTTGATAAAAATCATCAAAAGAAACTTGTACCATAACTATCTGTATACCTTTAATTCAGATCGAAACGGTCTGCATTCATTACTTTTGTCCAAGCAGATATAAAATCATTTACAAACTTTTCTTGAGAGTCATCTGTTGCATATACTTCTGCTAAAGCTCTCAATTGAGAATTTGAACCAAATATTAAATCCGCTCTAGTTCCTGTCCATTTAACTTTATTGGTTTTTCTATCTTTACCTTGGAAGATATCTTCTTTCTTAGAAACTTCTTTCCATTTGATATCCATATCTAATAAATTAACAAAGAAATCATTTGTTAATTTACCAGGTGTTTTTGTTAAAACACCATGTTTTGAATTATCAGAATTAGTTCCTAAAACTCTCATTCCACCAACTAAAACCGTCATTTCTGCTGCCGTTAATTTTAGAAGTTGAGCTTTATCAACTAGTAATTCTTCTGCAATTGTAGAGTTATCACCTTTAGCGTAATTTCTAAAACCATCTGCTACTGGCTGAAGTAAACCAAATGAATGAATATCCGTTTGATCTTGTGAGGCATCTCCTCTTCCAGGCATGAAAGGAACTTTTGTTTTTACTCCAGCAGCTTTTGCTGCTTTTTCAATTCCTACTGAACCACCTAAAACAATTAAATCTGCTAAAGAAACAGATTTTGAACTATTGCTAAATGATTTTTGTATTTTTTCATAAACCTTTATTACTTTAGATGAAACAGCTGGATTGTTTACTTTCCAATTTTTCATAGGTGCTAATCTAATTCTAGCTCCATTTGCCCCACCTCTTTTGTCTGAGGCTCTAAAAGTTGATGCTGATGCCCAAGCAACAGAAACCAGTTGTGATACTGATAAACCAGAACTTGCTATTTTTTTCTTAAGTGCTTCAACGTCACTATTTTTAAGTTTATATTTATTTTTTTGAATTGGATCTTGCCAAATCAAATCTTCATTTGGAACTTCAGGTCCTAAATAATTTACTTTAGGTCCCATGTCTCTATGAGTTAATTTAAACCACGCTCTTCCAAATGCGTCAGCAAACTCCTCAGGGTTATTATGAAAATGTTTAGAGATTCTGCCAAATGCAGGATCCATTCTCATAGATAAGTCTGTTGTTTGCATCATAGGCATATTTTTTTTGCCTTTAATGTGAGCATCTGGTGTCATTGCAATAGGTTTACCATTTTTCTTTGGTTTCCATTGATGAGCACCTGCAGGACTTTTTGTTAACTCCCACTCATGACCAAATAAATTATCAAAATAACCCATGTCCCATTTAGTTGGGTTTGATGTCCATGCTCCTTCGATACCACTGCTTATTGTATCGGCACCATGTCCACTTTTAAAGCTACTGTTGTAACCAGTTCCTTGCTCTTGTATTGATGCTCCTTCTGGTTCGGGCCCCTTATAAGATTCAGCAGCAGCACCATGAGATTTACCAAATGTATGTCCACCAGCAACTAAAGCAACTATTTCATAGTCATTCATTGCCATTCTACCAAAAGTTTCTCTAATATCTCTTGCTGCTTTAAGAGGATCAGGATTACCATCTGGACCTTGAGGATTTACATAGATTAACCCCATCTGAACAGCTCCTAATGGATTTTCAAGTTCTCTTTTTTTGTTATAACGATTATTACCTAACCATTCTTTTTCTGAACCCCAATAAATGTCATCTTCAGGTTCCCAAATATCTTCTCTTCCTCCGCCAAAACCGAAAGTTTTTAATCCCATAGATTCTATGGCAACGTTTCCAACTAAAACAAAAAGATCAGCCCATGAAATTTGTTTTCCATATTTTTTCTTAATAGGCCAAAGTAATAATCTTGCTTTATCTAGATTTACGTTATCTGGCCAGCTATTAAGTGGTGCAAATCTTTGATTACCAGTACCTGCTCCACCTCTACCATCGCCAGTTCTATAAGTTCCAGCAGCATGCCATGCTAACCTTACCATTAAAGGACCATAATGACCATAATCTGCTGGCCACCACTTTTGTGAGTTGGTCATTAATTTTTCAAGATCTTTTTTAAGAGCTTTATAATTTAGTTTTTTAAATTCTTTTTTATAATTAAATTTTTTATCAAAAGGATTAACTAGTTCTGAGTGTTGACTTAAAACTTTAAGGTTTAAGCTATTAGGCCACCAATCTCTATTAGTTTGCCCTTTACCAGTTGGATGTTTTTGAGGTATGCCTTCTCCATGGTATGGACATTTGCTAATTTCACTTTTCATTTCACTGCTCATTTAGTTTCCTTTATGTTTTATTTTAAATTTTGTTTATTTGTAGTTTATAATTATTCTAAATAAGAAATCAATAGCTTAATTTAAAATAATTAATTGTTTTCAACTCTTACAAGAACTTCAACTGAAGTAATCTTTTTTCCTGGTAACGATGTATTGATTTTAACTTTTTCTACTTGATCATCACTTATATCCGTAAGTTCTTTAGTGGAGTTGTCAAAAAAATGGTGATGAGTTTTTGTATTAGTATCAAAATAACTTTTATCACTATTAATTGAAATTTCTTTTAAGTATCCTTTTTTCTTAAATGCATGAATTGTATTATAAACTGTTGCTAAAGAAATTTTTTCACTTAATTTTTCTTCAATAATTTTGGTCAAATCATTTATTGTAAAATGAAAAGTTTTTTCAGGTGAAAACAATACTTCACAGATTTTTAACCTTTGTCTAGTTGGTCTTAAGCCAGACTCTCTTAGTTTTTCTTTGTATATGTTTATATTATTCATTGTTGTTTATAATAGTTCTAAACTATTTCTATATTATAATCATCATAAATCAAGTATTAAGGGACTGAAATTTATGAAAAAAAACTCATTCACATATGATGAGCTAATAAGCTGCGGAAATGGGGAACTTTTTGGCCCTGGTAATGCAAAATTACCACTTCCACCAATGCTCATGTTTGATAGAATAACAGAAATCAACGAGGATAATGGTACATTTAGCAAAGGCTCTTTAAAAGCAGAACTTGATATCAAAGAAGACCTTTGGTTTTTTGATTGTCACTTTAAAGGCGACCCTGTTATGCCAGGTTGTCTTGGCTTAGATGCTATGTGGCAGTTAGTTGGTTTTTATCTTGGTTGGCTTGGCAATCCAGGCAAAGGGAGAGCTTTAGGCGTGAGTACAGTAAAATTCACTGGTGAAGTTTTACAAAATGTTAAAAATGTAAGATATGAAATTGATATGAAAAAAATTATGGCACCAGGTGGAACAACAGTTGGTCTTGCAAATGGTTTGGTGTTTGCTGATGATAAAAAAATATATTCAGCAGAAAGTTTAAAAGTGGGGTTATTTAAATAATGAGAAGAGTGGTAGTTACAGGTTTAGGGGTTGTTTCTTGTTTAGGTAATAATCAAGAGGAAGTTTATCAATCACTTTTAAATTCAAAATCAGGAATATCTTTTTGTGAAGAGTACAAAGAACACAATTTAAGAAGTCATATTCACGGCAAACCAAATATTAAACTCGAAGATCATGTTGATAGAAAAACTATCAGATTTATGGGGTCCGGATCTGCATACAATTACATTGCAATGAAAGAAGCTATTAAGGATTCAGGATTAGAAGATAAAGATGTAAGTAATTTTAAAACTGGAATAGTTATGGGTTCTGGTGGTCCTTCAATAGAAAACGTTGTTTTGTCTGTTGATAAGACTAGAGCTAAGACACCAAAATTGATGGGACCATTTATTGTTCCAAGAACTATGGCTAGTACATCTTCAGCAACTCTTGCTGTACCTTTTAAGATTAAAGGAGTTAATTATACGATGAGTTCTGCATGTGCAACTAGTGGACACTGCATCGGCCATGCAAGCGAACTAATTCAAATGGGGAAACAGGACGTTGTATTTGCAGGTGGTAGCGAAGAATTACACTGGGCTATGACTGCAATGTTTGATGCCATGACTGCTTTGTCTTCTAAATACAATGATGCACCAGAAACTGCTTCAAGAGCTTATGATAAGACTAGAGATGGCTTTGTAATAGCAGGTGGTGGTGGAGTTTTAGTGCTTGAAGAGTATGAACATGCAAAAGCAAGAGGTGCAAACATATATGCTGAATTAACAGGCTATGGCGCGACTTCTGACGGGTATGATATGGTGGCCCCATCAGGTGAAGGTGCTGTTAGATGTATGAAGATGGCTTTAGCAACAGCTAAAAACAAAATGGACTACTTAAACACTCATGGAACATCAACTCCAGTTGGAGATATAACAGAACTTAGAGGTGTTGGAGAAGCATTTGGTGCTGAGGTACCAAAAATTAGTTCTACTAAATCTCTTTCAGGTCACCCACTAGGCGCTGCTTCAGTTCATGAGGCAATTTATAGTTTAATCATGATGAAAAATAGTTTCATTACAGCATCAGCTAATATCAATGACATGGATGATGAAGCAAAAAAATTTCCAATCGTTACTAAAACTGAAACAGATGTTAAATTAAACTCTGTTATGTCTAACAGCTTTGGTTTTGGTGGAACAAATGCAACTTTAATTTTTGAAAAGGTTTAAATGAGCTTGATGAAGGGTAAAAGAGGATTAATCATGGGTGTTGCCAATGAAAGATCTATTGCTTGGGGTATTTCACAAAAATTAGCAGAAGCTGGAGCAGAACTTGCATTCACATATCTTGGAGATGCACTAAAGAAAAGAGTAATTCCTTTAGCTGAAAAATTAAATTCAAAAGCTACATTTAGTTGTGATGTTGAAAATAAAGAAGAAGTAATAAAACTTTTTGAAGATATTAAATCAGAGTGGGGACAAATTGATTTTGTAGTTCACGCAGTTGCTTTTTCAGACAAATCAGAATTATCAGGTGAATACTTAAATACTACTAGAGAAAATTTTTTAAGAAGTATGCTAATTTCATGTTTTTCATTCACAGAAGTTGCGAAAGAAGCATCTAAAATAATGAAAGAAGGTGGTAGTATGTTAACTTTAACTTACGAATCTACTAAGGCTATTCCAAATTACAACGTAATGGGTGTTTGTAAATCAGCTCTTGAAGCAAGTGTTAAGTACCTTGCGAGAGACCTTGGTGCTAAAGGCATGAGAGTGAATGCTATAAGTGCTGGACCTATTAAAACCTTGGCAGCTTCCGCTATTGGAGATGCAAAATTCTTATATAAGTGGAATGAAGACCATTCTTTTTTAAAAAGAAACGTAGATATCCACGATGTTGGAAATTCAGCATTATACTTACTAAGCGATCTTGCGAACGGTGTTACTGGTGAGATTCACTACGTAGATGCTGGATATAACAAGGTTGGGATGCCAGATCCTAAGAATATTACCTAAAATATAGTTAAATTTAGTTAAAAGTATTGGGTACAATTTTTTAGGCTTAACAATTTATATTTAAAAAAAATAAAACATACGCTAAGATTTTGAATGATTTTTGTAAAAAATCTTGCCTCTGTTTCTGACCAAGAATGGTCATCAACTGAAAAATATCCTGGAGTTAGATGGAAATTTTTAATTGATTCAGATTTTGATGGTAGTTCTGGTTTATCCCTTGGTTTTGCAGAAATAGAACCTGGTGGAAATTTAACCCTTCATTATCACTCACCTGCAGAAATATATGTTGTTACCAATGGTACAGGAATATTAAATAAATCTGGTGAACTTGAGACAATTAAAAAGGGTGATGTAGTTTATATAGCTGGAAATATAGAACACGCCTTAAAAAATAATGGGAAAGAAACTTTAGAATTTTATTGGATTTTTCCAACAGATCGATTTTCAGAAGTAGAATATTTTCCCTCAAAACAAGAGAGTGCGTAGGGATTTTAATAAAAGCCCATAAAAAAACCCAGAACTTTCATTCCAGGGGTTTCAATTTTGATTTAAACTATTATTTAGATTTAAAAATATTTTTTGATGGAAATATTTTGTCGATATAAAATTGATAGAATAAAATTCTAATTTTATAAAAAATTTTCTTAAACTTATTTTTTTAGGTTAAATATTATCTAATTTAAAATAAATAATTATTTTGCATGCATATTAAGTCTCTTCCTGTCTTAAAAAAAATATAATCATTACTTTTTAATTTTAATAATAATTTTTTGATTTCTTTTTCATTGCAATGAATCCACTCAAATATAATCATTGGTTTGATTTTTACTGTTTCAATAAAATCATTAACTAAAGTAAAATCATACCCTTCTGTATCTACAATAAGCAAATCCAAATCATGATAGTTGTAAGTATTAATTATTTGATTAAAAGTTTTACATTCTATACCCTTGGCTATTATATGTTTTTCTTTCACTCCATGCTTTTTTAAATGCTCTCTACTAAAAGAGGATAAAATTGTAAGCCAATCAACACTCTTTTGTTGATATTTGTCTTTGTAATAAGAATAGTATTTTGGATTAACAGAATAAATATTTTTTTTATCACTCTTAATGTCTACTGCTATATTTAAACATTGCACTTTAGAGAATATTTCATAATTTTTTTTTAAATTGTTGAATGCGTCCTCTATTGGTTCAATAAGTATTGCTTGTAAGTCATGGGTAAAGCTTTTGGATAAAAAATCATCACTTTGTCCATCATTAGCCCCTACTTGATTAATTTTCTTAATTTTTTTTTTCTTTATAAGAATTTTTAAAAAATCACCAGCATTATAAGAAATTTGATCAACAATTCTTTCTGTTTTAACTGAATTTTTATCAAATAGTTTATATCCAATTGCTCCGATGATTTTTTTTAAAAACTTATTTTTTTTTACATCATGGCTCACAAAAACCTTTTAGTCGTTAGCTTGTTTCATAGAAAGTTTAACTTTACCTCTATCAAAACCAATCACTTTAACTTTTACTTCGTCACCTTCTTTGACAACATCAGTAACTTTTTCTACTCTTTTAGCAGCAAGTTCTGAAATGTGAACAAGACCATCTTGTTTACCTAAGAAGTTTACAAATGCACCAAACTCCATAATTTTCATTACTTTACCTGAATAAATTTTATTTAGTTCAGCTTTTGCTGTGATGTCCTTAATCATTTGCATAGCAATGTTTCTAGACTCTTCGTCTGGAGCAGCAACAGTTACTACACCTTCATCGTTCACATCTAGTTTGGCACCTGATTTTTCAACAATCTCTCTAATCGTTGCTCCACCTTTTCCAATCACAGCTGCAATATCTTTTTTATCAACAGTAATTTGTTCCATTTTTGGAGTGTGTTCACCAACATCAGCTCTTGACTCACTTAAAGCTTTATTCATTTCACCTAAGATATGAACTCTTCCATCTTTAGCTTGTTTTAAAGCCTGCTCCATGATTTCAAAAGTAATACCTGTAATTTTGATATCCATTTGAAGTGAAGTAATTCCATCTTTAGTTCCAGCAACTTTAAAGTCCATGTCTCCAAGATGATCTTCATCACCTAAAATATCTGATAAGACACTAAAATCATCGCCTTCTTTGATTAATCCCATCGCAATACCTGCAACTGGTTCTTTAATCGGCACACCAGCATCCATTAGGGCAAGAGATGCACCACAAACACTCGCCATTGAAGAAGAACCGTTAGATTCTGTTATCTCTGACACTATTCTAAAAGTGTAAGGGAACTCTTCTTTTGCAGGTAATGAAGAATTAATTGCTCTCCATGCTAATTTTCCATGACCAACTTCACGTCTTCCTGTTCCAATTCTTCCAGTTTCACCAACTGAAAAAGGAGGAAAGTTATAATGAAGCATAAATCTTTCTCTGGATTGTCCATCTAGACTTTCTATTCTCTGTTCATCATCAGAAGTACCTAGGGTAGTCACAACAATTGCTTGTGTTTCACCTCTAGTAAACAATGCTGAACCATGAGTTCTTGGTAAAACACCAACTTCACACTCAATAGCTCTTACATCAGCTAAACCTCTACCATC
>ENA-ORDA01002537-ORDA01002537.1-marine-metagenome-genome-assembly--contig:-NODE-2537-length-13733-cov-3.274458_pt1 | contig 13733 bp, 10 predicted proteins | sample MGYA00237778_ERZ508506 | MGnify/ENA primary metagenome ERZ508506 (study PRJEB26177, sample SAMN06267891) | marine metagenome | isolation source: Monterey Bay, California, USA | place: Pacific...
CTTGCTAGTAACTATGACAACTTAAGCCTGGTAATAAAGTATGGTAAGAATTTGTACTTAGAGAGTCCAGGGTTGTGTAGTCGCAGAGACTTACGCAATCTAGAAATGCTCGCATACGAGTCTGGTACGGTTATTCAAATTGGTTTAAAGCAACGGTTTTACTCGTTCTATAATGATTTGGATAAATATGAGGTTACCCCACGCATAATTGAAAGTAGTCGTTTCGTAAAATTCAATAAAAAATCTACTCACCTTAGTGTAATAGATGACTTAATGCTGCACGATATAGACGTAACCTTGAAGCTAAGTGCTTCCGAAGTAAAATCCATATACAGTACTGCAGTAGGTGTTTTATACAGGGATCCTGATGTGGTAAATGCACGAATAGAATTTTACAATGGGTGTGTGGCAAATTTGTCAGCAAGTAAAATATCCAACAAGGAGGTACACCACACCAAGTTTTTTCAGAACAATACGTATTGCTCGATAGATTATGTACAGCAAGTACTCAAAGTGCAAAATAATACAGGAGAAGAAGCTATATCTGGTGAAGAATGGGGAGTTCGTACTTGCTATCGCCAAGCCGAAGATAGCGATGGTTATATTGCAATGCTCGAAAAAGAAGTAAATTCGTTTTACTTTTGCATTGCAAATAACGCGGACCCAATTGCTGGAATTTCTCAATATTTGCAACTCCAGTCAGTGACGGATAAAATAAAAGAGCAATTAGAACGCAATTTCACAACCAACGCTTAATACCCTCAATACTACTACTTGTAGCGTTGTTGCTTACTCTCGTGCCTAGTTGTACGGACAAAGAAGAACCAATACCCTCCTATTTGCACATTCCATATATAGATTTAGAAGTGCCCATAGACGGGACACAGGGTAGTAATGCTCACGATATATTAGACGCTTGGGTGTATGTTAATGGTCTGCTGATTGGAGCATTTGAAGTGCCAGCAACCATACCCATATTGACTAGTGGTAGTAGCCGAATAAATGTGTTTGCCGGTGTAAAGAATAATGGATTGAATAACAAACGCATTCGCTATCCATTTTATCGATCATTTGATACCGATATAGATCTTACTCCCGGCAAAGTAGATACCTTAATTCCTGTAGTAGTATACAATCAGAATGCAAAATTCTCGTGGATAGAAGATTTTGAAGATGGTAGTGTATCCCTAGAGAAAAGTGGTAGTTTCACGACCATAGATAGTTTATATATCACAGAAAATTCTACTGATGTATATGCTTACAATGGTACAACAAATAGAAGAAGCGGTGCTGTAGATATACCTAGCGGTGCTCAGAGTTTTGAAAATAGTACCATACAAAGTTTCGCTTTGCCAAGAGCTGGCCAAGACATTTATCTTGAGCTAAATTTTAAATGCAACACGGAAACGGTCATTGGTTTATACCCAATCACAAGTGATGTGGTGCAAGGTTTTCCTTTGGTAAATCTTTTTTCTACGGTAGACGAGCTTGGCGTAATGCAATGGAAAAAAATCTACATTAGCCTTGTGGCAGACGTAAATAATCCAGCGTATGTTGGCGCTGAGTTTAAAACATTCATATCTGCTCAAACAAATAGTGCTGAGGAGTCTAAGTTGTTTTTTGATAATATAAAACTGGTTCACTTTTGAACAGAAGACGACTCATACTAAAATATATAGCCTTAGATTTTCTTGCTGCGATGCTAGCTTGGGGGCTCTTCTTCGTTTATAGGAAATGTTATATAGACGGAGGATTTAATCCCTACTATCTGCGCTATGTATGGGGCGATAGTAAATTGTATATCGGCTTACTTGTTGTTCCCTCATTTTGGATCATTTTACATACGCTTGTTGGTTTGTACCGGAGCGTATACCGAAAGAGCAGACTTAAAGAGTTCTCGCAAGTAATTACCACAAGCATGCTGGGAGTTCTTATTTTATTTTTTACTTTAATTCTAGACGATGAGGTGAGTGCGTATAACAGCTACTATGAGTCTCTTGGGGTATTGTTTACATTGCATTTTGTGCCTACAGCTCTCTTTCGTATCCTACTTTCTTCTCGAATCGCTTACAAAATAAAGAATAGAGAAATTGGATTTTATACTCTGCTTATAGGATCGGGACCTAGAGCACAGAAAATATACGATGAATTGGTCTCGGCCAAAAAATCAGAAGGCCACTTTTTTAGAGGATTCGTAAATATAAATGGTGAAAATACGGTAGTTCAAGAAATAACCAAACTGGGCAGCAAAGATGAGATACCCTCGATAATAAATGAGTATGGAGTACAAGAGGTACTTATTGCCACGGAAGAGCACCAGAAGGATCAAATAGCCTCCATTATTAGCAAACTAGACGGACTTAATGTTATCATTAAGATTATACCAAATCTCTATCAGCATCTTGCGGGTATGGTCAAAATGGGTAATGTTTTTGGTGCTGTACTCATAGAAGTACAAACCAATGTGCTTCCCCCTTGGCAGAAATTTCTAAAGCGGAGCTTTGATATTATGACTTCATTACTTGTACTCGTATTTGGCTTGCCGATGTATATTTTCATAGCAGCTCTGGTAAAAATGGGGAGTAAAGGTCCGGTATTTTATACCCAAGAGCGGATAGGATTGGGTGGTAAACCATTTGATATTATTAAATTTCGAAGTATGAAGGTGGATGCAGAGGCTGGTGGTCCGCAGCTCAGTAAAGAGGATGATCCTCGTATTACAGGGATGGGTAAGTTCCTGCGAAAGACACGGTTAGACGAGTTTCCTCAGTTTTGGAATGTCCTTATGGGAGATATGAGTGTGGTTGGGAATAGACCAGAACGGAAGTATTTTATTGATCAAATAGTAGAAAAAGCTCCACATTATCGCAGATTACACAAGATTAAACCCGGAATCACTTCGTGGGGTCAGGTAAAGTATGGCTACGCCGAAAATGTGGATGAAATGATAGATAGACTTCAATACGATTTGCTCTACCTAGAGAATATCTCTATTATTTTAGACCTCAAAATACTTATTTATACTGTGCTAATTATGGTTCAGGGTAGAGGGAAGTAAACGCAGGTGTGGTTTTTGTTTCTAAACAGTTTTGTGAGTCAGTCGGTTGTATAACGTTTTTTTACTGGTGCACTGGTGAATGGATCTTGCTCACCAAGCTAGCTGCGACTCTGCCACTCGCCATAGCAGCATTCAATGAGCTATTGGCCAGATAATCTCCACAGCAGAAGACGCCGGGAGTTAGTATTGCCGAAGTATCCGTAGGCACATTCTTTACGTTGCTCACCTTGGGTAGTGCTTTTTTGATGTGATGTATTCTGAGTAATTCGCCAGCTTCTATGTTGCAGTAATTTTGCATTTCTACTCGTACCTTATTTATCAACGTTTCCTCCCTTAGCTCTCGATCGTTTATCACCGTAACAGATAAGACACTTTCGTTGCCATTGGTTGTATAAATATCATCCAGAAAATGAAAATTATTCACTAGTAATTTCCGATTTGGTAACAGTCCAATCACAGGCTTATTCATAATAGATTTTTTAGATTGGAAATAGAGATTGTAGCATGATTTCCATTCATGTGGCTTAGTCCTTACTTTCCCAAAAAAGGGTGAAGGATCAGTTGCTAGTATTATGTTATCTGCTGTAAGTATTTCTCCCGATGATAGGGTTATCGTCTTGCCTTCTAAAGCAAGTACTTTAGACCTCAAGCGTATCGTTGTACTGTTTAGTTGACTGGCCAATTGTTCTGGTATCGCTTTCATTCCTCTTCGAGGTATGGCGGCAGATCCACTACTAAACATTTTGTAAACGAATTCAAACATTCTGCTTGATGTATTCAAGTTTTCTTCTAAGTATATGCCAGCAAAAAAAGGTTGAAAGAAGGAATTTATGATCCTATTTGAGAATCCATAATTTTTTAAATACTGCAAAGTAGGCATCTCTACTTCCTCAAAAATAGTATCGATACTCTTCTTCTTTAAAGCGAGAGAAAGTTTAAGGATAAGCAGCTTATCTTGCAGTGTGCCTATACGGGAAATGAGGGTAGACCACAAGAAAGATGTATCCCTCATTGGGTCGCCTATTTTGTTCATCTTACCGTTTTTAAAAACGATGCTACCCGGTAAAAAATTAATCAAGTCCAGTTGGTCGTAATCCAAGTATCGCTGTGCTTCTGGATATGCGGTGAGCAGTACTTGAAAACCGTGATCTGCGGGATATCCGTTCAAATTATCCGTCCTGACACGTCCGCCTATACTATCCGTAGCTTCAAGTATGACGGGTGAGTACCCTTGCTTCTCTAACTCAATAGCAGCTACAAGGCCAGCAACACCTGCACCAATGATTATGGGATTATTCATGGTTTAATTAAGTGGTATAGTATTTTTCAAAGTACGCTCGATATACTTTTTTTCGTGGATAGAAGCCCAGAAACAAGCTAGGATAGAGGAGTAGGGTAAGTAAGAAATTCTTACCCGTAAAGGTCATGTCATCTACAATCATAGAGTTGTCCTCGTCTATTTTTTCTACGCTATGGCGATGTGTCCAGGTGGCTAACGGCCAAGGCAGTTGAACACCCACATCTATAAACCAAGCACACTGATCTGTTTCACCGTCTTCTGTGATGTGACTGACCCATTCTGCTTGTATTGGTTTATGAAATTTCATATGCACTTTATCCCCTTTTTTTGATCCCGTAAATGCAGCTATCTCCATCTTTCCATACGTCGGTTTTAAGGCTTCAAAAAGCGCCAGATCAAAAGCGGCCATTACTTTTTTGTAGTTGCCTTTCACGGGTGCTTTCAGGGTAATATTCATCTCTGCTTTGCTGTTTTAAAGTAAACAGATGGCAGGCAAAATTGTTGCAGTAGAAGTCAAAAAAGAGAAGGGCGCGAATTAGTGGTGAGTCAGAGCGGACTGTAGTAGAATTTGTGGTCCGCAGTGGTATCCAAATAAAGTTCAGTACACGGATGGTTTTATGTCCCATGGTGTACGCCGCTGTAAATAGAACTTCCATCTAGTCCTACGCTCAATTTTAGGATGAACTATTGCTCAGTAACCGGATATATTGATTCATTTGACTAACAATCACGTAAATTCTAGTTCTGCTCACTTCTTTGCTTTATTCAAATAGTTTTCGATATACTACTACGACCAATGCAGTCTCATATATTTGTAGCTTTAATACAAATATGAAAAAAATAGCATTTTTAGTACTAGTGGCAGTTTTAACAGCTTGTTCACAGAATCCTACTTCTTCTGAGGAGAAGATTGTAGCCTTTGATACCGGCTTTATAGATAGTACAGTAAACCCTTGCCAAAATTTTTACCAATACGCTATTGGTGGATGGCGAGCCAATAATCCGGTACCCGAGACCGAAAGTAGGTGGATGGCGTTTAATATCCTGAATGAAGAAAACCGCCAGAAGTTGTTGGAAATAGTAGATGTAGTGCGCCAGAACTCGAGTGCCAATAAAGGAACAGACGAGCAAATGATACGTGATTTTTACAATGCAGCTATGGATACAGCAGCTATAGATGCTGCTGGTATATCAGGTATAGAGCCCATACTGGTAAGCATAAATGAGGCAAGTACCCAAGAAGATTTGGTGGCTTTATTTGGCAAACTAGCTCCCAAAGGAGTAAGTACGCCAGTAGGCCTGTACATAGGAGCAGATAGCAAGAACAGTAAGATGAATACGGTATATGCGAGCCAAAGTGGTTTGAACTTACCAGACAGAGACTACTACCTACAAGACAACGAGAAGTTTGAAGACATACGCCAAGCGTATGTAGCTCATATCAACAGCATGTTTGCACTAAGCGGACAAGATCCTACAGTAGGAGAGAGCATACTCGCACTAGAGACCAAGCTAGCCGCGATAAGTTGGAGTAGACTAGAGCGTAGAGATCCCGACAAGCGATACAATAAAAAGAACCTAAAAGATTGGGATGCTACTTTAGATGCACTGCCAGTAGAGGCTATTGCCAGCGGTAGAGGTTTTGGTGCTTTTGATACAATCATAGTGGGACAGCCGTCTTTTTTTGCTTCACTCAATGAGTTGATCAAATCAGAAAATTTAGAAGATTGGAAAAATTACTTGAAATGGAATACCATTACGGGTTTTGCGAACTACTTGGGTAGGGAATTAGAGACAGAAAACTTTGCTTTCTACCGAACCAAACTGAGCGGTACAAGTACAATGAAACCTCGAAACGAACGTGTTTTTGGTACGATGAACGGCGTGCTTAGTCAGCCTCTGGGCAAGCTATTTGTAAAAGAGTACTTTGACGAGGAGAGTAAGGCTTATATGAGCAATATGATAGAGAACCTTCGTTCTGCTTATAAGGATAGAATACAAGACCTGGAGTGGATGAGTACGGAGACCAAAGAAAAGGCAATGAAAAAATTAAATGCCTTTACCTATAAAGTAGGCTACCCCGATGAATGGGAAGATTATAGCAAGTTAGAGATAGTAAATAACAGCTATATCCAGAACATAATGAATGCACGTGAATTTGGATACAACGAGATGCTCGAAAAACTGGGTAAGCCTGTAGACAAAACGGAGTGGGGCATGAGTCCACAGACGGTAAATGCATACTACAGTCCGAGCAATAATGAAATTGTATTTCCAGCAGGTATTTTACAGCCACCGTTTTTTCACAAAGACTTTGATCATGCTATCAACTATGGTGGAATAGGGGCAGTTATAGGTCATGAGTTTTCGCACGGTTTTGACGATCAAGGTAGTAAGTTTGACTGGGATGGAAATCTAAACTCTTGGTGGACAGATGAGGATAGGTCTAAGTTTGATGAGCTAGCACAGAAATTGGGGGAGCAGTACGACGGATACTCGCCCGTAGATAGTATGTACGTAAATGGGAAAATGACGATGGGTGAGAATATAGCTGACCTTGGCGGTGTTACATTGGCATACGAAGCTTTACAAAAGCAGTACGAGGGCAATACCCCAGATGATATAGATGGATTTACATGGCAACAACGTTTCTTCCTTGGTTGGGCTAATGTATGGAAAGGAAATATAAAAGAGCAAGAATTGGTAAAACGCTTGAAGAGTGATGTACACTCACCAGCAGAGTATAGAGTGATTGGTCCTCTGGTTAATTTTGGACCATACTACGAGGCTTTTGGTACGTGTGAAACTGGTAGCGGGATGCATAAACATGATTCTGCAAGAATAAAGATTTGGTAAGCTAAGCATAGTACCATAAAAAAAAGGGGACAGTGAATAATCACTGCACCCCTTTTTTTATGGATTTAGGTCTGCCACATGGCAAACTCAAATCCTAAAAGTTCACGCTTTTAGACTTAAATAGAATCATGAAATTCCTTTACAGGATTGGGCTGTTCCCCTTCATTTAAACCTTTCAGAGTAAGCTGTATGTTAGCAAATGCTGCGTGCGTTTCAAAGTCACTTATTATTTCTCTTACATCTGGGTGAATACTGATAGATTTTGTTCCGTCTATGGTTACTACAGAACCGTTTGGTACCTTATTCAAGGTTTCCATTATACTTGCTTTGTGCAAGAATGTAACATCCTCGGCAAGAAGAAAGTTATAGGCATTGTCATCCTTATTGGAGTCTAGGTCAAGTAAGTAGGGCTTGCGGTAGTTGATGTACAGAATTTCTAAAGTAGCCGTTACCAGTCCAATACCCACTCCCCATAGTAAGTCTTTAAAAACAATAAAAAATAGGGTAATGATAAACGGAATAAACTGAGCTTTGCCCTTGCTCCACATTGCTCGGAATGTAGCAGGATTAGCCAGCTTGTAACCTACGATGAGTAGAATAGCTGCTAAACTAGCACGGGGTATAAGATTGAGCACACCCGGGAGCAATGCTATGAATCCCAAGATGAAAAAACCATGTAGAATGGCTGATATTTTGGTTTTGCCACCACTCTGTATATTGGCAGAGCTTCTCACTATTACTTGTGTAATGGGAAGTCCTCCGATGAGTCCAGAAATAATATTGCCAATTCCTTGAGCTTTCAATTCTCTATTAGTGGGAGTAATATTCTTTTCGGGATCGAGTTTATCTGTTGCTTCCACGCAAAGCAAGGTTTCTAAACTAGCTACTATGGCTATTACAGCGGCAGTCTTCCACACCAGAGGACTCGTGATTGCACTAAAGTTGGGTAAGGTAAAGAAACGTAGAAACTCATTAGTATTGTTGGCTACCGGCACATTTACAAGGTGTTCTTGTATCATCTCGTGAGAACTGTCCTTGAATGCAAATACCAAAGCAATACCCGCAAGTATGGCCACAAGTGGTCCTTGAATAATGGTGAATGCCTTCCATCTTTTGATGAAATTTTGTTGCCAAATAATGAGAATAGCGAGGCCTACGAAACCTATTATTGTCGCTCCAATATCGGGATTACCAATGGCGTTGACTATTTCTGTGAATGTATTTTCTCCATCGATTTGAAAGAAACTAAGGTCTCCTTCCATATCTGCATCATAGCCCAATATGTGGGGTATTTCTTTAAGAAAGATGGTTAGACCAATACCGGCCAACATCCCGTTAATCACAGACGAAGGGAAGTAGTAACCAATAATGCCTCCATTGATAAATCCTAAAATCAACTGAATGACTCCCGCCAAGACTACAGCGAGCAGAAACATCTGAAATGCTTCGATAAAAAACGCACTAGAGTCAGCAGAACCCCCCAAGAGTATTTTTAATTCATCTATGGAATCTGCAACAATGACTGCTAGGCCTGCCGCAGGGCCACTAACTCCGAGTGAAGAGCCACTGAAAGAACCAACGATAATACCGCCTACAATACCGGCTATAAGACCAGAAAAAGCGGGTACTCCACTTACTGCGGCTATGCCTAGACATAAGGGTACGGCTACTAAAAAGACGACAAGACCTGCTGGCAGGTCAGATTTAATCTGAAATAAATATTTTTTCATTAACGTATTAAAATAATGTTTTGATGGTAAACTAAATGATATAGTTGGGGATTATGAGATGTGCGTTTACCGCTCGGGTGGTGGCGTAGAAACTTCGCTTGCAAGCCAGTCAAATCTTACTAGACCCGTAGATGGTTTCAGATTGACTGCGGGCAGGATTAAGCACTCATGGAGAGAATTTTCTTCGTGAAAATTGAGCTCCTCCTCCAATTCATTTTCTGTATCATTCGAGGTCTCCTCTACCAACTCTATCTCAAAAAAATCTCCCAAAGCATACTGCAGGTGTTTGCAAGTAATATTTGCGATAATGGTGAAAAGCAAAAGAATGGCGAGAGTTCTCATGTATTTATAAGCGGTCAAAGTTAAACAACAGATAGGTATTTAAAAATGTTTAGACCGTTTGCTCATTTGTTTTACGTATTTTTCTACACTAAGATCAACGCGAGAAGACTACGGGAAAATCAGTTGTATGTAAGATGTTTTATAAGCGATCCACTTGCAGTCCTTTGCGTACAAGTTCCAGTTCGGTTCCTGTGCCATCAATTACCGTGGTGCCCATATTGCTACCTATACCGCCACTTATGATGATATCTGCCTTATGGTCCCATTCTTCGAATATCTGTTCGGGCTCGGTGAGGTATTGTTGAATCTCATCTTCTGCATGTATAGACGATGATACCAATGGATGTCCGAGGGTTGCTATCACTGCTTGGCAGATACTGTTGTCGGGTATGCGTATACCAATGGTCTTTTTGTTCCGCTTAAAAATGTTAGGTATGAGTCCACTAGCTTTGAGTACAAATGTAAACGGCCCGGGAAGTAGCCTGTTCATTAGTTTGTAGGTACTATTGTCAATAGGAGTGGTGTAGTTGGCTACGGTGCTTAGATTATTGCAGAGTATGGATAGTTCTGCCTTATTCGGCTTCTTGCCCAGTAATTTACAGAGGTTATCCATAGCGTCTTTGTGGTACAAGTCACCCGCTATGGCATAGATAGAATCCGTGGGTAAAATAACAAGTCCCCCAGAACGGAGGACTTGCACTATATGGTCTATATGTTTTTGATTAATGTTGTGCGGAAAGAGTTCGATGAAATCCGCCATATTCAGTTAGGCTAAGACAGCTTTTACTTTATCGGCTGCTTCTTGTAGTACAATAGCAGACGATACTTTAAGTCCACTTTCGTCTATGATTTTCTTTGCTTCTTCGGCGTTTGTACCTTGCAGTCTTACAATGATGGGTACGTTTATTTCGCCAATAGACTTGTACGCTTCTACTACACCGTTGGCTACTCTATCGCATCTTACGATTCCACCAAAAATGTTGATCAAGATAGCTTTTACACTTGGATCTTTGAGTATGATACGGAAACCAGCTTCTACGGTAGTCGCATTTGCCCCTCCTCCTACGTCTAAGAAGTTGGCAGGATCGCCACCGCTTAGTTTTATGATATCCATAGTAGCCATAGCCAAACCAGCACCATTTACCATACAACCTACGTTACCGTCAAGTTTTATAAAGTTAAGGTCATGCTTTTTAGCTTCTACTTCTGTAGGGTCTTCTTCGCTTTCGTCTCTCAATGCTGCAAAGTCTTTGTGACGGTAAAGAGCATTGTCATCCAAGGTTACCTTACTATCTACAGCTATTATTTTATCGTCAGATGTTTTCAGAACCGGGTTGATCTCGAACATAGCAGAATCGGTATCTACATAAGCACGGTAGAGTGCATGTACAAATTTTACCATTCCTTTAAGAGCCACTCCGCTAAGTCCTAAATTGAAAGCAATTTTTCGGGCTTGAAAACCTTGCAATCCCAGAGCTGGATCTATGAATTCTTTGTGTATTTTTTCGGGTGTATCGTGAGCCACTTGCTCTATGTCCATACCACCTTCTGTAGTGTATATAATGCAGTTTTGGCCTGTAGCTCTGTCGAGTAATACACTCATGTAGTACTCGTCTGGCTCATTGGCTCCTGGGTAGTACACATCTTGGCAAAGGAGTACTTTGCTTACCAGCTTACCCGCAGCACTTGTTTGCGGTGTTACTAGGGTCATACCCAGTATATCGTCTACTACTTGTTGCAGTTCTTCATCGTTTTTGGCCAGTTTTACACCTCCACCTTTACCACGACCACCCGCGTGTATCTGTGCTTTTACTACCATCCAGTCTGTACCGGTTTGCTCACGCAATTGGGCTCCAGCGGCTAGTGCATCTTCTTTTTTGTCTATTACTATTCCTTCCTGTATTGCTACACCGTAGGATTTAAGTATTTCTTTGGCTTGATACTCGTGTATGTTCATAATAAAGTCGCAAAAATACACGACCTACAGTGTTAGGAAACCATTATTAACAAAAAGTTGATATGTGGGGTTATCGGTGCTGGTGTTTTGTAGCATCATCTTACTGCCGTGCACACTATGGGCCTATTGCTTTGGTGCTGTAAGGCTATATACTAGCCCTAGAATTAGATGACGGCATAAAAAAAAAGGGATGGTTGATACATCAACCATCCCCTCTTTGAGATTTTTGAAAAATAAAGAGACGGTACTAGTTTTCCAACGCTTCGATACGCTCTAGTAACCCATCTATGGTTTTTTGTTGTTCTGCTATCATTGCCTGTTGCTCTTGCATGGCTTTTACGAGAGGTACTACAAACTCGGCATAACGTATACCGTATAAATCTGTTTCGTTTTGAGGAGTACTTACCCCATCAAAATCAAATCCTACTTTTTTTGCTGCTGCTTCTACCTCTTGGGCGATAAAACCAGTACGTACTATGCTAGAGGAAGCACGGTACTCATCATCCGATAGCACGCGTCTTTCTCTAATACTATCTGGCATTGCTTGCATAGTAAGGACGTCTTGTTTTCTGGTGTTCAAGGTATACGTAACAGGTCGTAGCTCAGCTATAAAAGATAAACCAGGTACTGCTTCTTGTACATTTTCTTTGATACGTCCATCACTTACACTTGTCCAAGCTACTTGCCCCTCTATAACTGATACAGATGAATTACCTATTCTTACCTTATTGCTCGCACTTACCATAGCACCGTATCCTAAAGCCGTTGCATTAGACAAGTTGCCAGAACTTACATCTGCAGCATACCCGAGTGCGGTGTTGTTATCCCCTGTGTTGTTCAAATAAAGGGCTCTATAACCATTTGCGGTGTTGAAAGACCCTGTGGTGTTATTAAGTAAGGACTGATAACCATTTGCGGTGTTGTAAAACCCTGTGGTGTTGAGTTTAAGGGCCTGATAACCATTTGCGGTGTTTTCATACCCTGTGATGTTGTTATAAAGGGCAGCATAACCATTTGCGGTGTTGTTACTCCCTATGGTGTTGGCATAAAGGGCATAACTACCATTTGCGGTGTTGTAAGTCCCTGTGGTGTTGGAATAAAGGGCGTTATAACCATTTGCGGTGTTGTTAGCCGCTGTGGTGTTGGAATAAAGGGCTTGATAACCATTTGCGGTGTTGGAAGACCCTGTGGTGTTGTTTTGAAGGGCTCGATAACCATTTGCGGTGTTGTAATACCCTGTGGTGTTGGAATAAAGGGCCATGAAACCATTTGCGGTGTTGTAATACCCTGAGGTGTTGGAATAAAGGGCAGCATAACCAGCTGCGGTGTTGGAAGACCCTGTGGTGTTGTAATAAAGGGCCTGATAACCATTTGCGGTGTTGTTAGCCGCTGTGGTGTTGTTTTGAAGGGCTCCATAACCAGCTGCGGTGTTGGAAGACCCAGTGGTGTTGGAATAAAGGGCGTTATAACCATTTGCCGTGTTATGATTGCCGGTGGTGTTGGAATAAAGGGATTGATAACTATTAGCGGTATTTCCAACCCCTATGGTGTTTAGATAAAGGGCGTTATAACCAGCTGCGGTGTTGTAATTCCCAGTGGTGTTGGAATAAAGGGCGTTATAACCAGTTGCGGTATTTTTAATCCCTGTGGTGTTAGAAAAAAGGGCTTGTAAACCATTTGCGGTGTTGGAATAGCCTGTGGTGTTGGAATAAAGAGTTTGATAACCAGTTGCGGTATTGGTATGCCCTATGGTGTTGGCATAAAGGGCCTGATAACCATTTGCGGTGTTGTAACCCCCTGAGGTGTTTGAGTATAATGCTTGCACTCCAACTGCAGTGTTGCTGACTACTGCACCTTTACCTCTTCCTAGGGTAAACCATTCGCCTGTAGTACCCGTAAAGGTTTCTATGGCTCTATTGTCTGTATTATATATCTGTAGGCCTGTGGCAGGTGAGGTGATGTTATCTCGCTGTGCAGTAGTCATACGCGGGGCCAGTAGTCCTTTGGCAGTAGAGGTTAGATCTAGTATAGATGTAGTTTCTGGACTAGTAGTCCCTATACCTACCTGTGCTTGAGTAAGCGTTGCTGCACATAGCAACGTGAGTAGTAATGCAATTTGTTTCATTATAAGATTGGTTTTAGTTATTGGTTATTATTGGTTCTTTTTTGGTTATAGTTTGATCACCTTGTGACTGGTGATTTTTGTTTGTAGTAGGTACGTCCCCTTGGGCAAGAAGCTCACGTCTATGGTGTGGCTACCGGCTGCTAGGTGCTTTTGCCAGTGCAGCTGGCCGAGCATAGAGTACAAGGCTATGTCTTGGTCTACAGGTGTTGCTAGAGACAACTCGTTTGACTGTATGGGATTGCCCAGTATTTGTATAGCGTATGCTGCCGTACCGGTACTGAATTTCACTTTTCTTATTTCACTGTAGGAGCTCTCGCCATCAAAATCACGCTGCAGTATGCGGTAGTAGTTGTATCCTACAACAG
>ENA-ORDA01002539-ORDA01002539.1-marine-metagenome-genome-assembly--contig:-NODE-2539-length-13729-cov-2.662980_pt1 | contig 13729 bp, 12 predicted proteins | sample MGYA00237778_ERZ508506 | MGnify/ENA primary metagenome ERZ508506 (study PRJEB26177, sample SAMN06267891) | marine metagenome | isolation source: Monterey Bay, California, USA | place: Pacific...
GTAGGCACCAAATCTAAACCCTCCCGCTCAAACATCCGAAACAACATTTCCAGAACATCTTTTCGGATGGGGTCCTGACCATTGGTAAAAAAGATACCCGTGTCGTGTTTGGGGGAGGGCAGTAGCAGGTTGCTCGGGTAAATCGAACTTCCGTCAGAAGCAACGGTGACAAACGCACCACCGTAGCCATTCGCTTTTAAATGCTGGACAAACCTCGTGGCACCCTCGTAAAAAAACTGCCAATCATCGAGGGGTTCACTTACCAGCGGATCGATCTTCTCCAACACGCCAAAATTCTCTGAAAACAGCGGCATCTCATAAAAAGCCATCAACTTGCGATTGTCCGTACTCACCACGTCTTTCGACGGCAAACGATCGGGGCCAGCTTTGATTTTGACCGAACCAACAGTTGCCTTTTCCGTTTGATGACGATTCGCGATCAAAAGATAGGGCGAGTTCGTCTCAGGCCACACGGTCAAACTCAAAGTTCGAGTCTGAATTCCCTTTTTTGAACGAGGCATTAACGATTTTTCAATTTGCACTCCAGAGTCGAACCCATAATTGGGAACTTGACCGTTAGCATCTGGCTGTAAAAAACTAACACCAATCGCAGTTCCCTCAGCTGCCAAATACTCAATTTCGACAACATGAGGTTGTCCAAGTTCACCGACAGTTAATGGAATCGCCTGCCAACCGCCGGGAGCAAGTTCACCCATCTCTCGGTCGGCCACCCGCACCGGCACATACCGATTGTTGCCATAGATTTTGGGAGACTTTAAATTTGCGAACTGCGCAAACTGGCTCCACGGAGAACTGGCCTCAGCTTCTCCAGAGAGATTGGTCGAGTAAACTAACGCCCAATCTTTACCATTCGACTTCGCAGATTCGCTGGACAAAACCAAGACCTGCATGGAGCGACTTACCGGAGGCTTTCTCGAACTGAAAGACGCCTGATAACGCTGTTGTTCTAATTCCAACTCAATATTATAGACACCCTCTTTCAAGGGCATTCTAAATTTCACCGATTGAGGGGAAGCCGAACCATTGGAGTCCGTTTGAAACGAAATTGATTTTGAAATTAACGATCGTCCCCCTACAAGCCCAGCCGGATTTGCTGATACCATTTTTATTCTGCAAGCTACCGCTCGCCCCAAGAAGGGCGTCCGATTTGGAGCAATCGAAAATTCAAATTCCTCACCAGATTTAAAAACCAAATGCGGGCGGGAAAAAGAAACGCCAAGCTCGTCTCCTGGAACTCTCGAAATCGAACAACGGTTACCAATCGAATCAATTTCTCCAGCAATCACACCACTCAAAAGCTGCTTTAATGAGAGCGTCTGCTCGTAGCGGGATGCCGGCTGTTCAATCGAACTCAAATCCAAAACAACCCGGGTATCACTATCACCCGACAATGAAAAATCAAATCCGCCATAAGTTGTTTTGGACCACTGCTGGACGTTTAAGACATTTCCAGTTTTTTCAATCGTCGCGTTTGCTTCGGCCTCAAGACCTAGTGGCGCTGGGTTGAAAAGCTCGCCATTGACCACCGTCACTGTGCCAGCCCACGTTTGAGGCAAACCGCCGCCCCACGAAACCCTAAACCGCAGGTCTTGTTTCTCAGCCGAGCGGGATTCAAATTCTGAATCAAACCGAAAAATGCTGGCGGTTGGAAGAAGCTTGGTGGGAGATTTCAACGCCAAGGTTGACGGTTGAACTAAGTCACGATCCTGGACAATTCCCAAAGTTACACTTGGCACCAGGATCCAGAAGAGCGCAGCATACAAAGCCATCACAAGCACGTATTTTGCTGTGAGTATCGAAAAAACGAATTTCGGACTTCCTTGTCCGGTCATTCGATTGACCTAAGCTAAAAAACAACTGTAAGCGTTTCAAAAAGTCACCGACTTTTTAGTCTTCTCTACGTCTGCGAACCTTACCAATCCACTTGATGGTCATCTAGCCCAACCAATTGTCTTAATGCTAGCACGCACTCGAATCAGTCAGGTTTATTTGGATGGCACAACCTTTTGCCTTAAACACCGGGAACCAAGGCGACAAATCCATTGGATCAAAGATTCACCTGACCGGATTTAGCAAGCATCGAGGCTATTCCTGACGATCGGCGAGTTCAGCGCTAAGCTCGTATCCCTCTGGCCAGAGGATAACTCCCGACTCGGTAAGGTCTTTTATCACATTTTCCATTGATTCAACAATCGAGGGACAGCGACGACTAACGTCATTTACTTCCCACCGATCATCCGGTTTCACATACAGAGAAGTACGATCGCCTTCAACAATCAACTTCCATGCGTGTGTTTGCAAGGCGTTTACGTCACCCGATTTTGTCCACGCAACTTCTTTGTTCTTCTCTGGAAATTGAAACGCGAAATGCCGAAGCGCTTCCTGCATTGGTTCGTCTCCGGAAAACCAATCTTGCAACAATTGCGTGACCAAACTTGGTTGAACAAGCGCGCCTGAACGCAGACTTCGAAAACTGGCATAGCCTTCCCGATCGGGCGTCCGAATCATCATGGGAACATGGAGCGATTCTCCATGACACTGTTCAAAATCATGCGTGGGATCACTTCCCACTATTCCGTGTTCACCCAACGGGTAACCTCGTGGCGACAAAAGGCACAACACTGTTGACTTACCCAAGCCCGTCTCCATCAGGTCCAAGACGACTCCCAGAAAATCATCGATCAGGGTAACTTGCGCCGCGCAGACCTGCTGGTAGCTTAACAACTGATCGGGATCATCATGATTTGGATCAAACCAACCCGACGGTGGTTCACACCAATGAGGCGGCTCTGGGTCTTCTGAATTAGCTAATTGATTTCGCAACTCAAGTGGCGCATCCCAGGCACCCGAAAGCCCGCTTGAGTGGAGCCATAGACAGGAACCGTTTTCAAGGGAAGCAATCGCTTGAGCAGCCTGTGCAAAAAAATGAGCGAGCTCTGTTTGTTCCATTCCACCGGCGGGGCGGTCATTATTTAATTTTTCAAATGGTAAAATTCGGTCGAAATATTTTGACGAATCGTGCAACAATAATTCCGAAGCATCACTCAACAAGACTGGCGAATATCCTGCCTCGCCAATCGTTTCCAGCCAGTTTTTCTCCTCTGAGTTACCCCAAAATTGATCGTAGGCTTGTACCAGATTCGGGGATGCGGCAATGGCCTGATCAAACAGCAAACTTTCAGCAGCAAGACGATTAAAATTGGGAGTCTCAAACAAAGTACTCCCGTAAGCGCCGAGGAAATTAGCTCCCAACTGGTCAATCACCAGGACAACGGCATTTCGAATTTCAGTTCCGCTCATGGACAATTTTGGGTTCTAAGGGTGACCGCAAGAAAAAACAGCCGTGGTAAAGAGACATCAAGCCCGTTAAATCACAGACAATAAACAGGCCTGCTCATTGACGAACTTGGTAAAACCATCATATTGTCACCAGCGTTTTAATCAAACAGCAAGACATCCGGTGAGAATACTGTGTACGATCAACAACGGCTTATCGAATTAGTAAAACAGCACGCGCTGCGTTTTGGCGATTTTACTTTAGCTTCGGGAAAAAAAGCCAGTTATTACTTGGACTGCCGCAAATTGACCCTCGATAGTGAAGGCGCGAATGTTATTGCCCAGGGCATTCTCGAGACCATGGGCGACAACCTTCCTGACGCGGTTGGGGGAATGGCAATCGGTGCCGATCCAATTACTGCGGCGGTCATCACTTGCGGATGGCAGGCTGGCAAACCGCTGAAGGGCTTTATCGTCCGAAAAGAAGCTAAATCCCATGGCACGGGTCAACAAGTCGAAGGCCCCATCGAATCGGGGCAGACCGCCGTCATGATGGAAGATGTGGTCACGACCGGGGGAAGCTCACTAAAAGCGATCGAACACGCCAGAGCATTTGGGTTACAAGTCGATCGTATCATTGCAATCGTTGACCGCGGTGAAAACTCAGCTGAAATCTTTGATGCCGTGGGAGTCAAGTTTACTTCACTATTGCACGTCAAAGATTTAGGGGTTTAAACGCCTCTTTCATTCCGATCGCCATCTCGGACACCATTGCCAACCGAGATGCTGCGTTGACGATTTCAAAAAGTCAATCAATGGCTTGAACCCCTTATTTCTTTCGGGTTTCAACGAGAATTCGACCCCGATGTTAAACTGTACGGGTCAGCCTGACTTTCACAACTGCCCGGACCTCAACGGTGCCACAGGACTTGCCGATCTGGCAAAGGCCTCCGATGATCAGGATTGCTCCGCCTAGTTTTCCGATTTTTGCAAATTTACCGATAAGTCGGGTCGGCATAGTTCCAACGGTTAGACGATGTCAAAACGGGGAGTCTGCTCCCTGGAATCCGGTTTGGATATTTTTGGATGAACTTCAAAAGTGACTTCCCTTAAGGATGTCACACAGGCACGGATTCTAGTGAGTAGAAAAACACTAGGAGAATCAATGAGATATTTTTTGCAAATCTGTTTTACATTGGCTTTGCTCACGTTCTCGAGTCAAACCAACGCACAGTTGAATGAGGATGGTGTGATTGGTTCCTATCAATCAATCCTATCGCGTGCGGGCTATGGCAATGAAGAGCTGGAAGCAGCGGGCATCCAACCCAAACTGGCTCGAAAACAATCGAGTGAAGATTTCATTATCGAAGCCCCTGAAAAACCAAGCAAGCCAGTCGAGGATCGCACTGGTAAGTACGACGATACAGGGCCCCTCTTTGATGCACAGGATTCTATCGTTGATTATGGCGGCTCCTATAGTTCGCCAACTTGGGGCAACACGGTGCTCCCCAATCGCGTTGGAAGCAGCCCAATTCAATTATCGAGTTTAAACCCACAAAACGACTTTGTTGCCTCGACCGACTGTGATACCGGGGCGTGTGAACCGTTCGAAAGAGCGAGAAATCGGCAGCGAACCGCCACACTTGTTGGGGGAGTCTTCGGCCTTAATCTTCGCCGCAACTATGAGGACGACCTTTGTTTTGGCTACAATCTTAACGGGGATACAATTGACTCAACCGACGCTGATTTTGGATCAATGAATGGACTCGGGGCCTCCCTGGCCCGCCGAAATGAATGTGGCAAAGGCTGGGAATCTATTTTTTGGTATCTCGATGACGAGGTAACGGCAGCTCTCGACGGCACCACTTTCACCCATCTGACGGGCCTCGATTCGATTTCCCACGCTCCTTCCGGCGACACCATCGAAGATATCTACAACGCTGGTTGCTGCTCCGAAATCTATCGGGATACTGAAATTCTAAACTTTGAATTTAATCTGCTTCGCAACGGAGGCATTTACGAAATGCGTGGATGTCGAGAGGCGAGCTTTGAGTTTTATGGCGGTTTTCGTCTGTTTAGCTTTGATGAAAGTATTCGCTACGGAAGTCATTCCTCGGATGCGAACCATCCCTATTGGACTGAATACGAAATCGAATCCAACAATCTGCTCACCGGATTTCAAATTGGTTGTCGGAATGAAATTTCAGTAACGAATCGACTTCGACTCATCCTCAGCGGCAGTAGCGGCGGATATAACAACTTCATCGAGACGCAGCAGATAATCTCAGATGACAATGGTTATGTTGCGATGAACCATTCATCCTCTGATAATCAAATTTCACTGCTTGGCCAATTCGATGCAGGATTGTCGATGCAAATTACCCGTCGCCTTCGCGCCCAAGCTGGCTATCGACTGATGGGCATTTCCGGCGTAAGTCTCGCTGGAGACCAGGTGCCTTACAATTTCGGTCACGCTTACGATCTTGAAAACAGCGATGTGAATGGCAGCCTACTGCTTCACGGCATGTACTATGGTGGTGAGTTCTGTTTCTAAATCAACCACCCAAAAACAAACACGCCGCAGACCATCAGGCCTCGGCGTGTTTCATGTGGTGTCGAGTTGCAAACTGGTATCGGATTGCAAACTACTAACTTGTCGCAATTCGTCGCTATGACTTATTGGGCGCGATTGTGCAAACCATTCTTCTTGGTTGTTGAGACGGATTGCTTTCAACTTTGCCGTGCTCGGATAACAACTCAATGATATAGTCCATCACTTTTCGGCCTTCGTCGATATGCGCATTCTCTCGACCGCGGAAAAGTACTGTTACTTGAACCTTGTCATTGTGCTCCAAAAAGCCAATTGCTTTTTTGGCTTTAAACCCGATGTCATGCTCGCCAGTTTTGGGGCGGACGCGGATTTCTTTGAGCTTTGTCTGGTGAGACTTGTTCTTAGTCTGCCGTTTCTTTTTGTCATAGTTGAATTTACCGAAATCCATGATTCGGCACACAGGCGGTTTCGCATCGCCTGCAACTTCTACTAGATCAAAGCCCGCTTCTTTTGCTTTGCTGAGTGCTTCCTCAGTCGGTATCACTCCAAGTTGATTACCGTCTTGATCGATAACACGAATAGGTGAGATTCTGATTTGTTCGTTGATGCGGGTCTGTTTTTTGTCGCTCGGAGGAATTGTTTTCCCTTTCTAAAAAAATCAATGGCGTAGGCAAACTGGCCATAGCCTTACGTTCGGTTTCACTTACCGAAAATGGCCTATTTACAGTCGGCAGGTTGCTGAAGATCAAAAACAATCATCAGCGGTTATCTTCGTTTTATTGTACCCACTCGGGGCTTTCAAGGCGAATTACACCCCTGAGGATACCATAAATCGGATTCAACGTCCGGTCGGGGTTCCTCAGGAACGGGGCGGCTTCGCTGAATTTACTTAAGAGCTCTTTCGGCGGACGGTTTTATCAGCCACTTCAGACTGAAATTTAGCGATCGCTTCCTCAACTGGAATCGCCCCTAAATCGCCGTCTATTCGGTCTCGGATCGATACGGTTCCGTTTTCAGCGTCCCTTGGCCCAACGATCATCATATAGGGAATCATCTCCAGCTGACCATCGCGAATCTTGGCGCCAAGCTTTTCGCTTCGGTAATCACCTTTGACACGAATTCCCGCGTTTCGCATCTGAGACTCAACACGTTTTCCATATTCCTCTGATTTATCGCTGACGGTCAAAATCCGGCCCTGTTCGGGGGCGAGCCACAATGGAAAACTACCGGCAAAGTGCTCGATCAACACGCCAATGAACCGCTCCATGCTGCCAAAAGGCGCCCGGTGAATCATGATCGGTCGATGAGGTTTGTTATCGGAGCCAATGTATTCGAGCCCAAATCGTTCCGGCAAGTTGTAGTCCACCTGGACCGTTCCGAGTTGCCATTTCCGGCCGATGCAATCCTTAACCACAAAGTCAATCTTGGGTCCATAAAACGCTGCCTCGCCAGGATCTTCACTAAAATCCTTGCCGAGCGTTTGAGCTGCCTCGCGACAGGCTTGCTCCGCCAAGTCCCAATTTGCAGGATCGCCAACGTACTTGGAACTGTCTGGATCTCGCAAACCGACGCGGACCGTGTAATCTTCCATGCCCATCGCACCAAAGATAATTTTCACCAGTTCGATACATCCGATTAACTCTTGACCAAGCTGTTCCTGGGTCACGAACAAATGCGCATCGTCTTGAGTAAATCCGCGGACGCGTGTCAATCCACCAATCTCTCCCGACTGTTCCCAGCGATAAACCGTTCCAAATTCAGACAATCGAACGGGAAGGTCGCGATAACTTCTCTGCTCAGAGGCAAACAATCGAATATGATGAGGGCAATTCATTGGCTTCAACAAATAGCCTTCGATTTCTCCCTCATTCATCAAATTTGATAACTCACCGCAGGTGCAACCTTCCTCCGCTAATTGACTTAGATACTCGCGATCTACCAATGGCGTGTACTGACTGTCCTGATAATAAGGAAAGTGACCTGAAGTTTTATAGAGATCGAGTTTTCCGATGTGCGGAGTGAAAACTTGATCGTACCCCTGACGCTGTAAATGTTCCGAAATAAAGTCTTGAAGTTTCTGGCGAACAAAACTCCCCTTAGGCGTCCACAACACTAACCCCTGACCGACCATTTCATCGATGTGGAACAGCCCAAGACGCTTACCTAAAACTCGGTGATCTCGTTTTTTTGCTTCCTCAAGTAATTCGAGGTGCGCATCCAACTCCGCCTGAGTAAAAAACGCAGTGGCATACAGTCGTTGGAGTTGTTCTCGTGACTGATCACCCTTCCAGTAGGCACCGGCGATGGAAAGCAGTTTGAATGCACCAATTCGACGAGGGGAGGGGATGTGAGGTCCGCGACACAAATCGAGAAACTCCCCCTGTTGATAAAACGAAAGAGAGTCATCATCCGCCAAACCGGTTTCGATATGCTCGACTTTAAAATCCTGCTTGAGATCCTTGCAAACCTGAATTGCATCAGCCCGCGGACGATCCAGCCGCTCAAATGGCTCATCGAGGGCAATGATCTTTGCCATCTCTTTTTCGATCGCCGGAAAATCTTCTTCGGTTAAAGGTTCATCGCATTCGACGTCGTAGTAAAACCCGCCATCGATTGTGGGGCCAAACGCCAACTGGACTCCCGGCTTAATACGCATCACCGCTCGCGCCATCACATGTGCACAGCTATGACGCATGGTTTCCAGCGCGTTTGGATCTTTCTTGGTAATGATTTTTAAATTGACGGGCTCACCCTGTGGAATTTCGTAGTCCAGCTCGACCGGTTGCAGGTCGATCTCGCCCCAGAGGGCGTCTTTGGCCAAACGAGATCCGATGCTTTTGGCGACATCTTTTACAGAGACTACGGAATCAAACTCTTTTAAGCTTCCGTCGGGTAATTTTACAGTTGTCATTTTCTTGCGTACTACTCAAAACAAAATTCTTGCACCCCCGCGTTCACAAATCGCGGTCCTTGGCGAATGGGGAAGTATAGATAGTCTTAGACTTCACCGAAACATCGGTTCCCGCTCTCCGGCAAATCGTCGGCAAACAGAGTTCAAACCCTCGGAACAAGCCTTTTATCCTCCCATCGCCTAATGGGGGCTTCCTGAAAAGAACATCCCGCTTAGCTAGAAATCGCCATAAAATCCAGTTATTTCAAGGTTTGACGGACCTCGGGCAGCGCCACCGTTACTCTCTGGCAAACATTCGATAACTTGAAGCGAGATAAACTGCCGTTTCCCTTCACATTGCCGCAAGTCGCGGTAGAATGTGACGGCGTTGAAGACAATGCTCAGATAATTTACCCAGAGGAATAACATGCAAATGAGATGGCTATTAGTTCTCGGCTGCCTCCTGATCACTGCTTGCAGTAATCCGGGCGACGAGACATCCCAAACCAAGAATTCTACGCCGGCCCAAGTCGCGTCGAAAACAGAATCTCCGGAAGCAACACCTGCTCCGGAAGAAAAGAAACCAGAACCACCCAAGGAAGAAGCCAAGCCTGAACCAAAACAGGAAGAAGCCAAGCCTGAACCAAAACAGGAAGAAGCCAAGCCTGAACCAAAGCAGGAAGAAGCTAAGCCTGAAGTTACTGACGCAACACCGGCTGAGCAAATTAAGACAATCATCGCCGAATACTCTAAGGCCCAAAATAGCCTGATGACCGAGGCGAGAAAAATGCCGGGGAACGAGGGCCGCGATTTCTACTACGCGAAACTTCCCGCACTACAGCAAAAATGCGGAACTGACCTAAACGCAGTTGTCGCTGCCAACGCAGATAATCCCGCTAACTTCGACGCCATCATGTGGGTTACCATGAACATGGCCGGGGCGGAAGCCGGGACCAAAGCAATGGACACATTGTTTGAAAAGTACATTGACAACGAAAAAATGGCCAACCTTTGCGGCGTCCTCGCACAAGGCAGAATGCCCGTTAAAAATGTTGATGAAAAGCTCGAGCAATTGATCGAAGAATCGCCACACAAAGCTGTCAGGGCTTCGGCAACAATGGCTCTAGCCAAGACCGTCAAAGACGAAACTCGTGCAGAAGAACTGTACGAATCTCTGATCGCCAACTACGGAGATTTGACAAGTTCGATGACTCGCGGCAAAACTTTTAAAGAAGCTGCCGACAATGCTCTCTTCCAACTGAAGTTTCTAAGCATTGGTAAAGTCGCTCCCGATATCGAAGGGGAAGACCTTGATGGAGTCGCCTTTAAGCTGAGCGACTACCGCGGCAAAGTTGTCGTGCTCGACTTCTGGGGCGATTGGTGACCACCGTGCCGGGCTATGTACCCACACGAGCGGTCGCTCGTAAAAACACTTGCTGACAAACCATTCGCAATTATTGGTGTCAACAGTGATCGTGACCTGGAAAAAATCCGGGAAACAACCAAGCAGAAAAACATCTCATGGCGTAGTTTCTGGAACGGTCCTCAAGGAACCGGCGGTCCCATTTCGACTCGCTGGGGTGTATCCGGATGGCCAACCATTTACATCATCGACGCTGAAGGAAAAATTCGGTACAAAAACGCGCGAGGTCCAAAAATGGACGAAGCACTTACTGAATTGTTAGCGGAAATGGGCCATGAAGTGGATCTTACGAATCATGAAGATCCCGGTGAAGCGCCAAAAGATGACGCAAACCCTAATCCGTAACGTGAACTTTTAAGTTCATCTCTTAGAGTTTTGCATTATCAAAATTCTAACGAACGATACCACCATGCGGCCTGAGTCTACTCGGGCCGCATTTTTTTATCGCTCCACTCCCTCCAAGCTCACGACCGCCAATTTGGTTTCTCCAACTTCCACGACTCTTCCGAGGTCGTCATCCAGTCTTCCAAATCAACCCCGAGACCATCCGCGATCCGGTTGATGTAATTAAAGTAGGAAATCACCTGAGTCGCGACCGTAATTTGATCATCCGCCAAACCGACGTTTCGTAATCGATCAATGTTAGTCTGCGACATCCCCCCTGGCCGACAGGTCAGCTCCACTGCATACTCGCAGAGCGCCGTATCCATCTCGTTGAAATTACAATTGCGGTAATCAAAAATCAGCAATTCCGCTAACTCTGTATTCCCAGACTCCAGACCGAAGTCTCTGGCATGGAACAGCGTTCAGTAAAAACAATCATTGGCGTTACTGACAACCGTCGCCAACATCTCACGTTGCGCCCCGGAAAGGTGATTGTCAGTCTTCATGATGGAAACGTAGAGATTCATCGAAGCGTTGGCACTCGCGCCATCCTGACTCATCACCCGGATAATATTGGCAACGTCGCCTGCCCGCTCAACCGCCGACTGGTATAGCCTCGCAGTTTTTCCAGTCGCGTTCTCAATTGAAACTTGTTCGATATAGGCCATCGGTCACTCTTATCTCTGAAACTCAAAATACTTAGATTTCAAAAACGATTAATTACAATTACATTTAAATCCATTAGAAACTCCAAAGCCAGTGGCAATTAGATCCAACCTAACTTAATTCGGTAGGCAAGATGACTCGAAAAACATTTTCAACAGATTCTGATTTCGAAAAAAAAGCTGGATACTCTCGCGCAGTTGTGCAGGACAATTGGTGTTTTGTTTCGGGAACCACTGGCTACGATTACACGACCATGTTTATGCCTCCGGACATTCAGACACAAACACAAAACTGCATCGAGACGATTCGACAAACGCTTGAGAATGCAGGATTTTCACTCTCAGACATCGTAAGAGCTAATTACTACGTGACGAATCAGTCCGACGCCGAACTTGCGTTCCCTGTCCTTGGAAAGGCATTCGCGTCCATCCGCCCAGCCGCCACAATGATTGTGTGTGGATTGATTCGCCCCGAAATGCTCATCGAAGTCGAAGTCACGGCCCTGAAATCGAAAACTTAAATCGACCGAAGCAAGGGGTTAAGCATTAGAGGCTTAGACGTTTTTTAATTTCGTCCTTCACGACTTGAGTATTAGCTTTCAGGTATACCGGAGGATTGGCACACTCACTTGCGATTCCCTCAAGCGTCGACTCGTGATAGCCCACTTTAAAATCGGTAAACTTCAGCCCATGGGCCGTACTGATGACGACGGTTCGATCATTCGGTTTAATCACCCCGCGATTCACAAGTTTTTCGAGAACTGCAAGTGCGACGCCCGTGTGAGGACAAGTAAACATCCCAGTCAAATCTGCCCGTGCTGATGCAGCAGCAAGTTCCTGCTCGGTCGCCTGCTCAACAATGCCATCCGTTTCCTCGACCGCTTTCACCGCTTTCTCATAGCTAACTGGATCACCGATTCGAATCGCGTTCGCCAGTGTTTCCCCCGCAGTTACAGATGTCTTGTCCGCGAAGCCGGTTTTGAAGGACTGGTAGAACGGATCTGCCCTTTCAGCCTGGGCAGCAACTAATCGTGGCATCCGATTGATTAAACCAAGGTCCAGCATCAAACGAAACCCTTTGTGAAGGGCACTGATATTTCCAAGATTTCCGACAGGAATAATAATCCAATCAGGAACTTCCCAATCGAACTGACGACAAATTTCAATGCCCACCGTTTTCTGACCTTCAATCCGAAGACTATTCATTGAGTTCGCAAGATAAATACTTTGATCCTCAGTGACCTCCTGAACAATCTTCATACACCCGTCAAAATCGGTATCGAGTGCTAATACATGCGCTCCATTAGCAACGGGCTGAATCAATTGCGCGGTACTTACTTTTCCAGCCGGCAAGAATATGATTGCCGGAATTCCAGCATAGGCAGCATAGGCAGCCAAAGCTGCACTGGTATCTCCAGTGCTCGCACAGGCAACTGCCTGCACTGGATTGTTGGGCATCGTCATCATCTGCTTCACAACACTAACTAGGACGGTCATCCCCAAATCTTTAAAACTGCCAGTATGACTGTTTCCACAAAGCTTGATCCAAAGCTCCGACAAACCAAGTTGTTGACCTAACCGGTCAGCCCAAAAGAGGTTTGTATTCCCTTCACACATGCTGACAACATTTTCGTCACGCAAATCTGGAATCACCCATTCCCTCATCCCCCAGACACCACTGCCGAAAGGCCAATTCGTGGTGCTCGCCCGCGAATCAAATAACTGCTGCCACTTGTAAGCGTTGCGATCCTGCAACGGCGGGCGATCGTGATAGACCTCTAACAGCGAATTGCATTTAGGGCACCGATAAAGAACGTCGTAAATTGAATGCTTACCTTCGCAACCCGCGAAGCAGCGAAAATAAACCTTTTGATCAGTCAATTCAGGAGAAAACGTTGCAGCAGAGGACATAGATGTTCCTAGATCAATTTCAAATTAGCGATGGCCCGATGATAGAGCAATCGGCACCCTCACGGCAAACGCAATCTAACAGAGAGCCACTTTGCTGAGAATCAAGATCAAGAAAAACTTGGAATAACAGCCAAACTGCAGTCGAAACTCTCAGAACCAATCGATTAATTACGATATCGCATTAATGATGTCCACCAATGCCTTCCGGTCAATCGGCTTGGGGAGGAAACCGTCTGCACCTGCATTGTACGAATTGCTAACATCCTGAGGCTGGACATTGGCGGAGATAACGATGATTCGCGGCTGACTAATTGCCACATTGGAGCGAATTTTCCGCATCGCTTCGTAACCATCCATCACAGGCATCTGAAGATCCATAAATATGAGATCGGGCTGATGCGTCAAATACTCTGATTCAAAGACGTCAGGGTTGTCGATTACGGACGCTTCTAGTCGTAACTTGGTCGCTATGCGTTTTATGATTCGACCGATCCTGGCATCATCGTCAACAATAAGCACACGATTCATTCCCATAGTACTGTCCTTAGCATTTTTTTAAAAACGAAGCGCTGATTAACTTTGAAAGCGCTTCTATCGTATAAGGCTTT
>ENA-ORDA01002541-ORDA01002541.1-marine-metagenome-genome-assembly--contig:-NODE-2541-length-13728-cov-3.920519_pt1 | contig 13728 bp, 7 predicted proteins | sample MGYA00237778_ERZ508506 | MGnify/ENA primary metagenome ERZ508506 (study PRJEB26177, sample SAMN06267891) | marine metagenome | isolation source: Monterey Bay, California, USA | place: Pacific...
CTTTGAGGACAAGACGACAAAGCAGCCGATTTACTCTTCTTAGTTATTTTGGTTCTTCCTTTACGAACTAATTGTTGTATAGTTGGCATACTAAATTATTACTATTTTTCGTTTGTACTAAAATTTTACTCTTTTTTAAGAGTGCGCAAATGTACAATTAATTTCTTTCTATTCAAATCTGATTTAGTTTTTTTTTATGTACAAATACAAACTGTTGCTCTTTTCATATTTTGGGGTACATTTGAACCTTTTTAAGCACTATTTTGAATAAAAAAATCATACCTTATATATATATACTTTTTTTGAGCTATTTTTCTCACGAGACTATTGGTCAAAATCTTGAGTTAAATATAGCCACATCAGACTCAATTCAAACAACTACATTAAATGAAATTTCTTTCATAAAAAAACATGCTCTAAAAAAAGATGTTTACAAAGAAATAACTAACATTCATAACAAATTAAAAAAAGAAGGTTATTTTACTACAACTATAGACACCATTGTTAAATCTGAAGAAAAATATACTGCATACTTTACTCTTGGGAGAAAAACTGATAATATCATAATAATGATCCCTCATAAATTAAAAATAAGAAACTTAGAGATGCGTGGTGATTCTATACGGATAAAAACCAAAGAGTTTGAAAACTTTAAAAACCTACTTTTAACTGACCTAGATGCCAAAGGAAATTCATTTTCAGAAATTAAATTTACAAAACCTACATATGTAAAAGACACCTTAGTTCTTCAATTAAAAATTATTGAATCTTTAAAAAGAAATATTGATAAGGTTCTAGTAAAAGGATATGATGAATTTCCAGAAAAATTCATTAAACGATTCTATAAAATAAATAAGCAAACCATTTTCTCAAAAAAAAGACTGGAAGAAGTCTCTCAACTCACAAAAAACTTAGATTTTGTTCGCGAAAAAAAAGAACCAGAAGTATTATTCAAAAAAGACTCCACCCACGTATACCTATTTCTTAATAAATTAGAAACTAGTAGCTTTGATGGTATTGTTAATTTTGCTTCAAAAGAAGATGGCCAAGGTTTATTGTTAAATGGAAATCTTGATTTAAAATTAACAAATATTTTAAATACTGGAGAAAATTTTGAACTGTTTTGGAATAAAGTAGCTCAAGAAAAATCAGAGTTTAAAATTAATGCTGTAATACCTTATATATATCACTCTTTTTTATCTGCAGAAATTGGGTTCAATTTATACCGACAAGATTCAACATTTTTAAATACAAGTTTCAACCTTAAGACTGAATATGATTTAAGCAGGAGATCTAAAGCATCACTAGCGTATTCTAATGAAAGATCTAGTTATTTATTAAGCACAACAGAAAACAACTTAGACTCTTATTCAAATTATTTTATTGGTTCAGGATATCAATTAAAAAATATATCAAATACAGATTTATATAAAAATGATTTCGGTTTAGAACTATACGCTAGTTTCGGAAAAAGAAAAACCAATTTAAAAGATGTAAATCAATTTAAATTAAAACTTTTAACTTTAATAAATCTTAAAACGTCTCAAAGAAGCTATCTAAACATAAAGACTGAGAGTCAAATGCTATTCTCTAACAATTATTTAGTTAATGAATTATATAGAATAGGAGGAGCCAATAGCATTAGAGGTCTTAATGAACAAAGTATTTACACAAATCGTTTTTTATACACAAATATAGAATACCGTTTTCTAACTTCAGTAGTGTCTTACCTTTACTCAATTACTGATATTGGATTTTATAATGAATCTATTTCTACCAAGACAAGAAACGCATTAGGGCTTGGTGGTGGCTATCGATTTAAATTAAACAACAACTTCATAGATTTAGGCTATGTCGTTGGAAGTTATTCAGATTCTGAGATGAACCTTAATAATTCAAAATTAATCGTAAAATGGACTAGCTTTTTCTAAAAAACTTTAACAATAATTGGGTGTTTCTTCATTTTTGTTAAGTTTTTTTTAACATAAACCATTGCTTTTTAAAAAAAAAGCAAGATATTTGGCCTAATTAATTCAAATTATAAAATATGAAGACAAAGTTCAAAGGAGTTTTGACGCTTTTATTGGCGTTAATTGTGCAGGTATCATTTGCGCAAGAAAAAACTGTCTCTGGTACAGTATCTGACAACACTGGTAGTTTACCGGGTGTAAGTGTTATTGTTAAAGGTACAAGTACAGGAGCTGAAACTGATTTTGATGGAAAGTATTCTATCAAAACAAAATCAGGTGATGTTTTAGTTTTTAATTACCTAGGGTACAAAACTGTTGAAAAAACTGTTGGTTCTTCCAACGTTATCGACGTTACTCTTGAAGAAGGTGGTGAGGTTTTAGATGAAATCGTCGTTACTGCACAAGGTATTAAAAGAGAAAAGAAAGCCTTAGGTTATGCTGTTAGTGAGGTAAATTCTGAACAACTGGAGCAAAGAGCCGAAGGGGATGTTGCTAGAGTTTTATCTGGTAAAGCATCAGGTGTTCAAATTACATCTCAAAGTGGTACTTCTGGTTCTGCAACGAATGTTGTAATTAGAGGGTATTCTTCCATTACAGGAAGTAATCAAGCTTTATTTGTTGTAGATGGTGTTCCTTTTAGTAGTGATACCAACTCACAAGGAAACTTTTTAAGTGGAAATGTAGGTTCAAGTCGTTTTTTAGATTTAGACCCAAACAACATTGAAAGTATTAATGTTTTGAAAGGTCTTGCAGCATCTACGCTGTATGGAACAGCTGGTAGAAATGGTGTAATTGTTATTACAACCAAAGCTGGTTCTTCTAAGAAAGGTGTTAAAAAGAATGAAATTTCTGTTACACAGTCAATTTTTTTCAATGACATCGCATCATTACCTGATTATCAAGATCAGTACGGTGGAGGTTTTGACCAATCTTTTGGATGGTTTTTCAGTAACTGGGGACCTTCTTTTAATGCAGATGGTGTAGATGGTTATAATAATGACCCTGCAGGAACAATACAACCAGATGGAACAGTAGAACATCCATACGGTTCAGGTGCATTCTTAAACAACTTCTTAGGAGGTAATAATATATTAAACCAACAATATACAGGTGAAAGATATGACTGGAAACCTTACAACAGTGTTGAAAATTTCTTTAGAACAGGTGTTATTAGTAATACTTCTCTAAATATGAGAGGATCCTCTGATGATGGTAATGTATCATACAACCTTAACTATAGTCATTTAGACGAAGAAGGATTTACTCCTGGAAACAACGTAATAAGAAATACGTTAGCAGTTGGTGGTCGTGCAAAACTTAGTAATAAGTTTACCATTCAAGGTTCTATGAATTATAGTAGAAGTAGTGTTGTTTCTCCGCCAGTAGCTGCGAGTAGAGGTAACGGTACTTTAGGATGGTCAACTTTTGGAAATGTATTCTTTACTCCAAGAAATGTTGATTTAATGGGCTTACCTTTTGAAATTCCAGAAAATGGAGGAAGTATTTACTACCGTAATGGTAATGATATCATCAATCCAAGATGGTCAGTTAAAAATGCTCAGAATGGACAGTTAACAAATAGAATTTTCACAACTGCTTCATTAACATATGAAATTAATGAAAACCTTGGTTTTACATACAGAGCAGGTTTAGATTTTTATAACGAAAGAAATAAAGCGTACTCAAATAAAAATGGTGTAAACTTCAATGCTGCAGTATTTGGATTTTTAACAACGTATGATAACAATGTAAATATTTGGGATCACTATGTTGCCTTAAATGGAAATTATGACATTGGTGAAGATATTGGAATAAGTTTTGTTGTTGGTGGTACTAGCCGTTCTAGATCATTTGAAGCACAAGGAGTTGCAAGTACTGGTCAAATAGTTTTTGGAACATTAGCCCATTTTAACTATGAAAACCAAACACCAATACAATTTATGCAAAAAAGGAATATTGTTGGATTTTTTGGAGAAGCAGCAATCGATTATAAAAATTATGCATTCTTAACATTATCAGGAAGACAAGATTGGGTATCTAACCTACCAACTGAAAATAATAGTTTATTATATCCAAGTGTAAGTGCATCTTTCTTGCCTACAGCAGCGTTTGAAGGTTTAAAATCTGCAAGTGGTAAAGGTCTTAATTACCTTAAATTAAGAGCTGGTTTAGGACAGTCTGCAGGATTCCCTGATGGATATCCTACCATAAACACAGTAAATCAAACTACTCAAGTAAATGGTGGTCTTTTAGGAAGTGTTGTAACTAATTCAATTAGTGGTACAGAAGCAAATCCAAATTTAAAGCCTGAACTTATCAGTGAACTTGAATTAGGATTTGAAGCTCAAATGTTAGACAGAAGAATTAGATTAGACTTTTCTTACTATGACAGAAGCACCAAAGATTTAATTGTATTCAAAAACTTACCTAATAGTACTGGTTTTGGAAGAACACAAGCAAATGTTGGTCAAGTAAAAGGTGATGGTATTGAGATAGATTTAGGTGTAGACTTTGTCAGAAGTGAATTAAGTGATGGTTTCAACTGGAATACTAACATTAACTTTTCTAAGAGTAAGCAAATTGTAACTGAACAAGAAGATGACCAGATTATTTATGCTGGTTCTACTGCAGGCTTCTTAGGTGGTAACGCAGCTATTAAAGGAGAGCAGTTAGGTGTTATTGTTGGAACTAGAATTCAAAGAGATGCAGATGGTAACTTATTAGTAGGTGGTAATGGTAATTATTTATCAGAAAGTAATATTGTACTTGAAGATGGTAGATCTATTACTCCAATTATTGGAGATCCAAATCCTGACTATGTAATGAACATTAACAACTCTATGTCTTATAAAAACTTTACATTTAGTTTTCTTTTAAGTCATACAAAAGGAGGAGATATAGCAACAACTACAGTTGCTACATTATTAGGTAGAGGGTTAATTAATGGAGATAGAAATAAAACTTTTATCCTACCAGGTATCCTAGAATCTACTGGACAACCTAATACATTACAGATTAATAACTCACAATATTATTTCTCTAACTTATTATTTGGACCTAAAGAATTAACAATTTATGATGCCTCTGTAATACGTTTACAAGAAGTATCTTTAAGTTATTCTTTACCTAAAGCTATTTTAGATAAAACTCCTTTTGGAGCTTTATCAATCACTGCAAGTGGATTTAACTTATGGTACGACGCATACAACACACCAGATGCAGCTAATTTTGATCCAAACGTTGCAGGAGTTGGAGTTGGAAATGGTAGAGGTTTTGATTATCTAAACGGACCAAGTACAAAGAGATATGGTCTTAGTGTAAAAATATCATTTTAAAAAAACTTAAAACATGAAATATATATACAGATTAATAGTAGCAGCTCTTTTTGTAACCGTTTCGGCTACGAGCTTCTACTCATGTGAAACGGTAGAAATGGAGTTGTTAGCTTCTCCAAATGCTCTATCAAGTGATCAGGCAGACCCTGATTTATTACTAAACTCAATTCAATTATCTTACAGAGGTTCACAAAGAACATTTAGTAATAATAGTGGAGATTTAGGTAGAATTAGTTACATGGGAGGTAGACAATACCTAGATAACTATGGTGATAATACACTTAACGGTGTATGGAATTCATTTTACAGCAATAACCAGCCTAACTTATTAGCTTTAGAGCAAATTAGTGAAGCTAATCCTGATAGAGATTTATCTTACCATTTAGGAGTTGCTAAAACTTTACAAGCGCACACATTAATGCAGTTAGTAGATTATCTTGGAGATATTCCTTGGAGTGAAGCAAATAATTCAGCTGAATTCCCTAAGCCATCTGTAGATGATGATGCAAGTGTTTATGATGCTGCTATTGCTTACTTAAGTGAAGCTGCAGGACATTTTGCTTCAGGAGCAGGTATTGGTACTGGAACAGATTTCTTTTATGACGGAGATGCTGGTAAATGGTCTAAACTTGTAAAAACGTTACAGATGCGTGCAAACTTAACAGTTGGTAATTATGCAGCTGTTGCTTCTGCGACAGGAGTAATTGAAAGTACTGCTGATGATTTTCAGTTTAACTATGGAACCAATGTTTTATCGCCAGACAATCGTCATCCTGCGTATGCTTTTGATTATGATAATTCAGGTGCTAACATTTATCAGTCTAATTGGTTGATGAAAACTATGGTTGGTCAGTATGGAGATTTATCTTCAGATACAGATCCGAGAAGACGTTACTATTTCTACAGACAAACATGGAGAACTCCAGGGAACTACACCTTATTCCAAGATATAAATGGTAGGTTTGGTCCTGCTGGTACAATTTACTTGTTTGATGATGATCCAAACGGAGAAACATTGTCTTGTTCTTTACAAGAAGCTCCAGCTCATTTACAATTCACGCCAGATGAAGATATATGGTGTTCTTTACCTCTAGGATATTGGGGAAGAACTCATGGAAATGATGAAGGAACACCTCCAGATGGGTTTACTAGAACTGCTTCAGGAGTATATCCAGCAGGTGGTAGTTTTGATGGTAATGCAGATTATACACCTTTTGAGGCTCAATTTAATAGTGATGGAGATTATATAGGATATGTTGCATCTATGGATTTACTATATCCACAGGCAGTTGGTCTTGGAAAAGGTGGTGCTGGTGCAGGTATAGATCCTATTTATTTAGCATCTTATGTAGATTTCATGAAAGCTGAAGCTTATTTAGCACTTGGTAATTCTACGGATGCTGCTACTCATTACGAGGCAGGAATGACAAAATCTATTGCAAAAGTTCAATCTTTTGGTTCTAAAGATGGTAGTGCTGATAATACATTTGCTCCAGATGCAGCTGACGTTGCAGCCTGGATAGCTTCAAAAGTAGGAGAATTTAACAGTGCAGCTGCTACAAGTGGGTTAGATGCTGTTGGTTACCCTACCGCTAAAGACAAAATGGATTTACTAGGAGAGCAATATTTCATTGCAATGTACGGTGGTGCTGGAGATGCTTTTAATTTTATTAGAAGAACTGGGTACCCAAGAACATTGGCAAGAAGTTTAGCTACACCAACAGAGTCAGGATCTTTCCCAAGAACAATATTGTATCCAAGTGGTGAGGTTGCTACAAACCCTAATATCTTACAAAGATTAGATTTAAATACGAAAGTCTTTTGGGATACTGGTGTAACAAATCCAGCTAACTAATATTAACAAAAAAAATGAATTATAACATGAAACATATAATTAAAATTTTTCTTGCTACTATCATAGTATTCTCACTCAATTCTTGTGAGGATTCAGATCAAGTAATTGATCAAGTAGTAGCAGATACAGAAGCAGGAGCTATTTTGAGAACCATCAGTGATGACTCAAACTCCAACGTCTTAAATTCGAGTGATCCGGCATCTTTTTGGTCCCAGGTTGTAGAAGAACAAGATGATGAAGGCGGAGCTTTAATGGAAAGCGTAAGTATCTATGTATCTATTAGAGATTTATCACCAGACAATGGTTTTACAGATTTAACAAAATCTTTAATTAAAACAATTCCTGCTGCAGACTTTACTAGTGGACCAGTTGATTTGCCTAGAGCTACTATGACTGCTACATTTGCTGAAGCAACTGCTGCAATGGGATTATCTGATACAGATTATGCACCTGGCGATCTTTATGTATTTGACCTAGAGCTAAACTTAACAGATGGTAGATCTTATGGTTCTGCTGACGCTGCTGGTATTATTACTGGTGGATATTGGGCTTCCCCATACAAATACAATGCTGCTTTGGTATGTTCTCCAATACCAGGAGATTACACTGTAGATATGCATGATAGTTACGGAGACGGATGGCAAACTAATGGTGGAAATGGTGGTGATGGAATCACAGTTACCTTAACTGCTACTGATGGAACCGTTAGTGTACTAGAATTTGGAATGTGTACTCCTTACGGAGACGGAAGTTTTCTAGATACAGGAGCATGTACTGGTCCTGCAAGCACAAGTTTCTACGAAGCTTCTACTGTAGTTACAATTCCTGCTGGAACAGCAACAGCTATCTGGAATAATCCAGGAGATCAGTATGGAGAAATCAGTTTTGAAATATATGCTCCAAATGGAGATTTACTACTAGAGGTAGGCCTTGGTGAAGGATCACCAGGATTACTTCCAGTAACAAACTGTCTATAATATAAGACTTTTAAAAATAGTAAAAAGGCTGTCTGAAAAGACAGCCTTTTTTTGTAATATTGAACTTCAATATGTTGTGCTAATTTAGGCGAACAAAAAAGTAACCAAATGAATGTAAAAAAAATAGTAATCTTTCTGTTTTTATCACTTAGTTTCTTTAGTTGTGAAGATGCTGGTAAGAATAACAGCATTACTCAACCAGTAGCTATTACATTTAATAAAGTTCAAAATGATGATCTATTTGAAAAAATAACATCAGACAAAAGTAGATTGGTCTTTAATAATAAAATTATTCATGACCTTAGTACTAGATCTAATCTCTTTGATTTTGATTTTTTTTATAATGGTGCTGGTGTTGGTATTGCTGATATTAATAATGATGGTCTAAAAGATGTGTTTTTTTGTGGAAACCAAGTACCTAATAAACTTTATATAAATCAAGGGGACTTAACCTTTAAAGATATTAGTGTCTCCTCAGGGATTAACAAAAATAAAAACTGGTCTAATGGAGTTACTTTTGCTGATGTAAACAATGATGGATGGTTGGATATCTATGTCTCTCAGGGTGGCCCATATTCAAAAGAACTAAGAAAAAATATTCTTTTAATAAATCAAAAAAACAATACCTTCAAAGAAAAAGCAACCCTATATGGGTTAGATGACGATAGCATTAGTACTCAAACAGCATTCTTTGATTATGATAAAGATGGAGATCTAGACTGCATTGTAATGAATGAAAGTGATTTTTATGGCTATGATCCATTAACTTTTTATAAAATAAATCAGAACAAAGATAATCTCTCAAAAAGTGCTAGTCATTTTTACGAAAACAAAAATGGGAAATTCATAAATATAACAGAAAAAGTTGGATTACTTAACCCATCATTTGGTCTTGGACTCTGTATAGCAGATATTAATAATGATACATGGCTAGACATCTACATAGCTAATGATTATTATATACCTGATGCTATGTATATTTCTAATAAAGATGGCACTTTTACCAATACAATTAAAGAAGCTACAAAGCAGGTATCTTTTTATGGAATGGGTGTAGATATAGGTGATATTAATAATGATAATTTAGAAGACATTTTTGTATTAGACATGGCATCACAAGATCACGTTAGGTCGAAAACATTGATGGCCTCTATGAATGTTCCAAAATTTAATTTATTAAAAAAATTAGGGTATCAGACTCAATATATGTTCAATTCTCTTCAACTAAATATGGGGAATGATACGTACCACAATGTTGGGCAATTTTCTGGTTTGTCTAAAACAGATTGGAGTTGGGCTGGATTGATCTTTGATGTAGATTATGACCAACATGAAGATATCTATGTAACCAATGGATACAGAAGGTATGCGCTAGATAATGACATTAAGATGGAAATTCAACAAACAAAAAGAAACTATCAAGGAAATGTACCTTTAAAAGTAAAAGAAGGCATTTACAATAGACTGCCTTCCGAAAAAATATCAAATATTTTATTTAAAAATAAAGGCAATATAAGCTTTGAAAATAAAACAGCTAGTGCTGGTTTAAATATCTTATCTTATTCTAATGGTGCAGCCTATGCTGACTTAGATAATGATGGTGATTTAGATCTTGTAGTAAACAATATGGATAGTGAATCTTTTTTATTTAAAAACTTAACGGTTGAAAAAAAGAGGGGAAATTTTTTAAAAATAATACCAAAAGGAAACCTATCAGAAAGTTTTGTAAAAGTATTAATTAGTTACGACAAAAAACAAAAAATAAAAGAATCTAGAAGAGTTAGAGGCTACCTGTCTTCTGTAGATAATGCACTTTATTTTGGATTGGGTGATGTTAAAAAAATTGATACTGTAAAAGTATACTGGCCTTCTGGAAAATATGAAGAAATTTATAATATTAATAGTAACACTACATTAACTGTTGTAGAAAAAAATGCTAATAGAACGAGGCCATACAAATTAGAAAAAGAGAAAACTCTCTTTAATAAATCTAAAAACATCATTTCATTTAAACATACAGAAAATACATTTAATGATTTTAAAAAGGAAATTCTGCTGCCCTATAAACAATCATCTTTAGGTCCATTTATAACAAAAGGAGATGCTAATGGTGATGGAATTGATGACCTTTATATAGGTGGTGCACATAATCAATCTGGAGCATTGTATATCAAAAAAAACAATTCCTATGTGAAAATGAATTCTAAGGCTTTTAAAGAAGATTCAGAATACGAGGATATGGAAGCTCTTTTTGTAGATATAGATTCTGATGGGGATAACGATTTGTATGTAATTAGTGGAGGAAGTGAATTTATTGAAAATGATTCGGCTCTAAAAGATAGAATTTATTTAAATGATGGCATGGGTAATTTTAAAAGAGACGCATCTTCTGGTATAAATCAATTTAATTACAGTGGTAAAACTGTGACAAAAATTGATTTTGACAATGATGGGGATCAAGATCTCATTGTCGGTAATAGAATCGTACCTCAAAATTACCCATTACATGTTCCTTCTTTAATCTTTGAAAATAATAATGGAAAATTCACTGAGGTTACCAATAAAATATGTCCTGAATTAGAAAATTTTGGCATTATCAATAAAGTGATCTCAACTGACATTAATAACGACGGATGGCAAGATTTTATGGTTGTTGGTGAATGGACTCATATTGGTGTTTTTTTAAACAACAAAGGAACTTTTAAAGATATTTCCCAAAAGAGTAACCTAAAAAATGAGAAAGGGTGGTGGTATACAATTGTAGAAACAGATATTAATAAGGATGGTTATAAAGATTATCTAATTGGAAATGTAGGTTCTAATATTAAACACAAGGTATCTAATGAGAAAACAATGAGAGTTTATGCAAATGATTTTGATAATAATGGCTCCCTAGATGTTGTATTAAGTCAAGAATACAACGGTATTTTTGTTCCCTCTAGAGGAAAGGAATGTTCTACTCAACAAATGCCTTTTATTTCTGAAAAAATTCCAACTTTTAGTGAATTTGCAAACGCTTCTTTGGTCGATATTTATGGAGAAAAAATTTATGATGCATATCAAAGAGAAGTAAATCAATTTAAATCGCTCTTACTAATAAATAATACTGATGGAACATTTAAAAAAGTAGTTTTGCCAAAATTAGCACAAACCATGCCCATTTTAGATGGAGAAACTATTGATATTAATGAGGATGGATATGAAGATTTAATTGTTGTTGGAAACATTTATAATACAGAAGTAGAAACACCCAGACTAGATAATAACTACGGATTAGTTTTGATGTCAAATAAAAAAGATAATTACACTGTTTTAGGACCAAATAAAACTGGTTTATATATACATGGTAACGCAAAATCAGTAGCATTAATTAAAGACAAAAAAACATCATTACTTATTGGCTTAAACAATGGGATTGTTCAAACATTTGAGCTTGCTAATTAAAGTAAAAGTTTGTGCTATCTTTTTTTTAAAGATAAATACTTATAAGTAATCTTTTTGTTCTTAGAGATTTTTTTATGATACCTTTACAGCATCTATGGACAACACAACAATATTTGGATTAAGAGCAATCATTGAAGCAATTAATAGCGGATCAACAATCAACAAAGTATATCTTCAAAAAGGGTTGAGAGGAAGTTTATTCTTTGAATTAGAAACGCTCATTAAGCAAGAAAAAATTACTACTAGTTTTGTTCCAGTAGAAAAACTTGATAGACTCTCTAAAAATAAAAATCATCAAGGAGCAGTAGCTCAAATATCACCCATAGAATTTGCTGATTTAGAAAAATTAATTGAAACTAGTCTAGAAGCTACAGATGCTCCCTTATTCTTACTACTAGATCAAATATCAGATGTAAGAAATTTTGGCGCTATTATTAGAACTGCAGAATGTACTGGTGTAGATGGAATTATTATTCAACAAGGTGGTAGTGCTCCTATTAATGCAGAAACTATTAAAACTTCTGCTGGTGCAGCTTTTAAACTTCCTATCTGTAGAGTAAATCATATTAAAGATGCAATTTACACGTTACAAGCTTCTGATATAAAAATTGTAGCAGCTACAGAAAAAACAGAAGACTTATTGTATAGTGTAGACTTTAAACAAGCTATTGCAATTGTAATGGGGTCTGAACATAGAGGGATTAACCCGTCTGTTCTAAAAATTGTAGATTATAAAGCAAAACTACCTATACTAGGATCTATTGATTCTTTAAATGTTTCTGTTGCTTGTGGTGCATTCTTGTATGAGGCCCTTCGTCAAAGAATATCATAGTTTAAAAATACTTAATAAATTTACTACATGTCTTCTTTAATGGGCTCCTCCTCTACTTTTGGTGGTGAAAAATTACCATTTTCATCAAATAACAAATCAAATTCAGTCTCAGAAAATTGATATTGCTCTTTTATGATTCCTTTTTTTCGATATAAAAAAGCAAATAAAAGACCTATTAAAAAACCAGATAAATGTCCTTCCCAAGAAATTCTATCTTCAGTTGGAATAATAAACCATATCATGCCACCATATAAAAAAATGACCACCAAGGACATGGCAATAAGTCTGTAATGTTTTCGTATAATTCCACTAAAGAAAATAAAGCTAAATAACAGATAAATAACACCACTTGCCCCAATATGATAAGAATCTCTTGCTATAATCCAACAAAACAAACCAGAAAAAAGTATCCCATAGATTAAAACTTTGTGAGCAATCTTTCTGTAGAAATAAAATAACGACGCTAGCAGCACAAATAAGGGTATAGAATTGTTAGAAAGATGTGAAGCGTCACTATGTATAAAAGGGGAAAATAAAACACCTCTAAGGCCCTTAATTTCTCTTGGTAAGATTCCGTAGGTATTAAAATTATATCCAAACGTAATTTCTACCCAGTAAATAAGCCATATTGCAACAATGGCTACTATGGGAACCCAAAGTACATTTTTATGATAGGTAAGAGAGCTGTCTATTTGCATATTTAATTCTTATCAAAAACAAAACCAGTTACTAAATTAACAACTTCTGTCATAAATCTTTACTATTTTTATAGATATGAATGAACCTTTGGCAGAAAGAGTGCGTCCTAAAACACTAGAAGACTATATTAGTCAGCGACATTTAGTAGGTGAAAAAGGTATTTTAACCAACCTTATTAAACAAGGAATACTTCCCTCGTTAATTTTTTGGGGACCTCCTGGCATTGGTAAAACCACCTTAGCAAATATTATAGCAACAACATCCAAACGCCCTTTTTTTACACTAAGCGCAATCAGCTCTGGAGTTAAGGATGTCAGAGAAATTACCGAAAAAGCAAAAAAAGGTAGTGGTTTATTTACAACCAAAAACCCTATATTATTTATAGATGAAATACATCGTTTTAGCAAATCTCAACAAGATTCTTTATTAGGAGCTGTAGAGAAAGGATGGGTTACCCTCATTGGGGCAACTACCGAAAATCCAAGTTTTGAGGTAATACCAGCACTATTGTCTAGATGTCAAGTATATATTTTAAACTCATTTGATAAAAGTGATTTAATATTATTACTAAAAAGAGCTATAAAAAAGGATTCTATTTTATCAAAAAAAGAGATTA
>ENA-ORDA01002543-ORDA01002543.1-marine-metagenome-genome-assembly--contig:-NODE-2543-length-13716-cov-3.074052_pt1 | contig 13716 bp, 8 predicted proteins | sample MGYA00237778_ERZ508506 | MGnify/ENA primary metagenome ERZ508506 (study PRJEB26177, sample SAMN06267891) | marine metagenome | isolation source: Monterey Bay, California, USA | place: Pacific...
TAGATTTATTATTAGCTCAATTGTTTGTAGATAATAATGAAGCAAGAGCAGCTCTTTTACACGTCAATTTATTTTTAAAAAATTATACTAACCATTCGATTGCACTCATTACGAGAGCAAAAATAAACCAGCAAATGGGGCAGCCCGATTTGTGCCAAAAGGATTTAGAAAAAGCCTTGTCGAATTTACTGGAGCCAAATCCTTCTCATTTTATTTCAATTGCTGAAGCGGTGCTATTGGCTGATGATTCTAATATTTCTGAGGCTTTGAGTTGGTTAAAAAAAGGGGAGGAGAAGTTTGGTTTTGATATTGTTTTGAAATCGAAAGAAGTGGATTTATATGTCCGAACTAAACAGTATGAAAATGCGATTTTGACTATTGATACAATTACGGAACATTTTCAGAGAAAAGAAAAATGGCATTTTCAAAAAGCAACAATTTATGAAAAGGCTGGAGAAATAGACCTCGCCAAAATTCATTATGATGCTACTTTGGAAGCAATTAATAAACTACCAAAACGAATGCAGATGACTTCCAAAATAATCAAACTCGAAGTGCAATCTCTAAAACGAATTAATGTACTATCAAAATAAAAAACACACTAGGTAGAATACCTTTTGTTTATTTCCAAAACCGTTCCTAAATTCCCTTTACAAAATGAAAACTGACAACCTCCGTTTTGTCAAAATGACAATTGTTCTTTCAATTGCTTTCTTCTTCTCTTTTAATTCCTTTTCTCAAACTTCGACAGTAATACGTGGCCCATATTTACAAAGTGGAACGACCGCGAGCACGATAGTCAAATGGCGTACATCGAATAGCACCGATAGCCACGTTTGGTATGGAACAGATGTTAATAATTTAAATCAAACAGAAGTAGTCAGCGGTTCCCAAACGGATCATCAAGTTACTGTTTCAGGATTGGTTGCTAATACGATTTATTACTATGCAATAGGTGATAATGGTGGACAGATGGAAGGTGGTAATGGCGACGCAAGTTTTTATTTTAAAACAGCACCAACGATAGGTTCCTCCCAACCCGTGACTGCATGGATACTAGGAGATTGTGGAACTGCCAATAATGAACAAGAAATGGTTCGTGATGCTTATTATAATTATGTTGGAAGCAATCATACTGACATGGTTTTGTTTTTAGGAGACAATGCATATGATGATGGATTTGATAATGAGTACCAAGTTGCATTTTTTGATGTATATCCTGATAAGTTGAAAAATGCAATATCGTGGTCTTGCCCCGGTAACCATGATTATTATGGCTCAGGACTTAATAATGCATATTATGATATTTTTTCTTTTCCAACAAGTGGAGAAGCGGGAGGTATAGCTTCCAACACAGAGAAATATTATTCTTTTGATTATGCCAATATTCATGTCATTTCTTTAGATTCTCATGATGAAAATAGAAATACAGGTAGCCCTATGTTGACCTGGTTGGAAAATGATTTGGCAGCAACGACTCAAGAATGGATTATTGTTATGTTTCATCATCCTCCATATTCAAAAGGATCACATGATTCCGATGATTCAAGTGAAGAACGTATGATTCAAATGAGGGAAAATGTATTACCGATTTGTGAATCTTATGGAGTGGATTTAGTTCTTTCGGGACATAGTCATGCTTACGAACGTTCCAAGTTAATCAATGGACATTATGGATTTTCAAATACTTACGATCCAGTTCTTCATGATATAGATGGAGGAAATGGTCAGTTAAATGGAAGTGGTGCATACCAACAAAATTCAAGTGAAGAAGGTACTGTTTACGTTGTAACTGGTTCTGCGGGAGGATCATCTTCGGTAGGAAACCACCCAGTAATGTATTATTCAATGGATCAAGTAGGATCGACTATTTTGGAAGTAAATGGTAGTCAGATGGATGTGAAGTTCTTAGATAAAAATGGTGTCGTGGAAGATTTTTTGACCTTAATTCAAAATGGGCAACCAACCGTCAATTGGACAAGTCCAATTAATGGAGGTCTTTTTTTAAACTTAAATCCGATAGCCTTAAATGTAGATGCATCGGATAATAATGGAACGATTACACAGGTTGAATATTTTGTAAACGGAGGTTCAATTGGAATAGATGTAGTTGCTCCTTATTCTTTGAGTTGGACGCCGCCAAGTTTTGGCAGTTATTTGTTAAAGGCAACAGCGACTGACAATGATGGGAACACCAGCTCTAAGGAGATTTCAGTTACATTTGACGATAATCCAACGATTAATTTAGCCGTTCAAATAAGTGATGGGGATGATGATGCCGAGGAATTTTCTGGTAATATAAATTTAGGAAGTAGTGATCTGGAATTGGTTGAGGAGAATAGTTCAAATAATCAGACGGTAGGTTTGAGGTTTAATAATTTAAATATTCCTAACGGTGCGATGATTTCAAATGCTTATATTCAATTTACTGCCGATGAAACCCAATCGCAAACTACCAATCTAGTAATTCATGGAGAGGATATTGATAACTCGCCTCCTTTTACAGGAAGTTCTTTCAATGTTTCTAATCGTACGACAACTTCTGCTTCAGCCACTTGGAATCCTTCTCCATGGTTAAATATTGGAGCAGCTGGAACAAATGAGCAAACTTCCGACTTGAGTGCTGTGCTTCAAGAAGTAGTAGATCGTTCTGGTTGGGTAGAAAATAATTCTATAAGTTTTATTATAACAGGTTCAGGCCAAAGAACAGCCGATTCGTATGATGGAAGTCCTACCATGGCACCAACTCTTCACATTACCTATACTCTAACTTCAAATCCGCTACCTGTAGAATTGACGAAGTTCCAAGCGGTTCAACAAAATACTTATGTCGAACTGATCTGGGAAACTGCTTCAGAGCGCAACACTGACCATTTTGTAATCGAGCGCTCTCAAAATGGATATTCATTTATAGAAATAGGGTCAGTTATGAGCCAAGGTGATGGTATCACAACTCAAAACTATAATGCAAAAGATATCTTTCCATACAATGGAATTAATTATTACCGCCTTAAAATAATAGATAACGACAGTACATTCGAATACTCGAGTATTCAAACTGTTCATTTGGATTCCCCTTCGAAGGTTATCTTTTTTCCAAATCCTGTAGATAAGTCGATCCGAATTGAAGGTTTGGATGATAATATGAAAGAAGGCTTAATAGAAGTATTTGATCTGGAGGGAAAAAGATTATTTGTGGATCAATTATCTTTTGAGGACGGAAAACTCTTCCTCTCTACTTCCGCCATAAATATTTATAATCCAGGAACTTACTTACTTCGTATTACTGGAAAATTTGATAATTATGTTTTCAAGTTTTTAAAACTCACTGGTAAATAGGAATGAAAAAATAATAATTTATAAACGGTTTGAAAATTATTCTAGATTTTCGATTCGTTCCACAAAGATAGAAGTCATCCCAAATTTTAAGCAAAACAAAAAATCGGGATGACTTCTTCTCAAATTCGGTGTTACCCCTCCAGTATATCTCCTCTAATTCCATTCTTAATTGTCTGGCTCTGATAGTTAAATTCAATTTATATGTTAGACGAGTCAAGTCTGGAGATATTTGCAAATAGTTCAAAACTAATTTCGTAGAAATTATCCTAATGGATGATCATATTATTTTACTCTATTTTTAGAGTACTTGAACCTTCTTCTTTCACCTATATACAAGCTTCTGCTCGAATGAAATTAGGTGTAAGTAGATCCCTCTCATATTCTAAACGTTATATGTAATTAGAACTTTAGGGAATGCTAGAAATACTTTTTAGAGTGTAATCGAAGTATTAAAGGGGGGGATTATGAATTTAGAATATTTAGTCACAGATGTTTAAGAATTAGATAAAAAATAACTTTTCTGCATTGGTTGGAATCCAACTTATTCTTGTAATCACTTGTATATCATCAGGTGCCGAGATAGCATTCCATAGGATATTATCGGGATAGGGATATCACTAAGGACAAACTGAGCAAAACTAATATTAGATTAATCTGTAAGTATTTTATGACTGAGCTATGAATGCAAACTTTAAGGCTATTGTTCCTTATAATACAAGTATTTGTATCTTGTTTGGACAATAGATCGTCGATTATTGATCTTCTCTTGCTTTAAGAGATAGTGGAAGAGTTTTATTATAAACTTCTTCCAATGGATTTATATCAACCTTTACAGAAGCGATTAAAAAAGAACGTGACTCTATAATGATTAGGGTAAATGCGATGTGTCTTTGTTTAATTGGGACCAAATCCTATGATGATTTTTCAATAAATAAAATTAGGTAAATTGTTGCATGTAAAACTCCTGTAAGAGAAGAAGTTAAAGTTGAAGAAGTGGTAAATATTGTTTTTTATTTACCTTTAGATAATAGCTCATTTGTGATTAAAGCAATTTTTATATTATCATTGGATTAGCTTTACTATGGCCTAATTTTATTATAACAATCAATTTTTTTATGAAAAAGGTAGTAACTTTTGGTGAAATCATGCTTAGATTGACTCCTCCAGGATGGAAAAGATTTTCTCAAGCCAACTCTTTCGAGGCGATTTATGGCGGTGGGGAGAGCAATGTAGCAGTATCACTTGCCAACTATGGGGTTCCTGTTGACTTCGTAACTCGTCTTCCAAAAAATGATATCGGACGATGTGCTTTGATGGAAATGCGTAAACGAAATGTGGGTACTGATCACATCGTTTATGGCGGTGATCGATTAGGTATTTATTTTTTAGAAATAGGTGCTGTAAGTCGCGGAAGTAAAGTTGTTTATGACAGAACACATTCTGCTATGTCAACCATTCAAGTAGGTATGATTGATTGGGAGGAAGTTTTCAAAGATGCCGGATGGTTTCATTGGACAGGGATTACTCCTGCTATCTCACAAGGTGCTGCAAATACGTGTTTAGAGGCAATTCAAATGGCTAATAAAATGGGCATAACTGTTTCAACAGATTTGAACTACAGACAGAAACTTTGGAAGTATGGGAAGGAGCCTGGAGAGGTTATGCCTGAATTAGTGGCAGGTTGTGATGTTATTCTAGGAAATGAGGAAGATGCGGAAAAGTATTTTGGGTTACATCCTGAAGGACTAGACGTTACAGCTGGTCATGAAGTTGATGCTAAATCCTATTTATCAGTTTTGCAGCAATTAATGGAAATGTTTCCTCGTGCAAAGAAAGTTATTACGACGCTTAGGGGATCAATTAGTGCTTCTCATAATTCTTGGTCAGGTGTTCTATATGATGGTAAGACTTTATATGAGGCACCATCTTATCAGATTACTCATATAGTTGATAGAGTAGGGGGTGGAGATAGCTTTATGGGTGGTTTGATCTATGGATTGATACAATATCCTGACGATGATCAGCATGCGTTAAATTTTGCAGTTGCTGCTTCTTGTTTGAAGCATACTGTTTATGGTGATGCTAATTTAGCAACCATAGATGAAGTTGAGAAATTAATGAGGGGAGATGCAAGTGGAAGAGTTGCTAGGTAAATAATAATTGTTTCAAGAGTTGTCGGAGGGTCAAATTAGTTCAGTTTGCAAAAATTGATTACTTTATTTTGTATTGAAGGATTTTTTTAAATGAATATTGTTGTAAACAGGGTTATAGTTTTTTTAATATAATTATTGATTATTAGGTATTCAAAACAAATGTAGAAGGTGTTTTTTGAAAAAGCAGAAATTAAGAATTAAAATTTTATAATAGAACATGATTACTCGACAGGGGTGGTTTATTTAAAATACTCCATTGACTATGATACAATCAAATTTTAATTATTAAAATAATAATGGCAAAATTTACAAGAATAGAAGTCGCTCAAAAAATGAAGGAGCAAGGAATGGTTCCTCTTTTTTATAACTCAGATATTGAAGTAGCAAAAGCATTGTTACAATCTATTTATGATGGAGGTGCAAGATTGTGTGAATTTACAAATAGAGGAGATTATGCACATGAGGTCTTTGCTCAATTGTATAAATTTGCGATAAAAGAAATGCCTGATTTGATTTTAGGAGTTGGTTCATTAACTGATGCAGGGGCGGCAAGTCTATATTTACAAATGGGAGCAAATTTTGTGGTAACTCCAGTTTTTAGAAAAGATATAGCAATTGTATGCAATCGAAAGAAAGTATTGTGGTCGCCAGGTTGTGGATCGTTATCAGAGATTTGTATAGCTGAAGAAATGGGTTGTGAAATAGTGAAATTATTTCCAGGAAGTGTTTACGGGCCTAGTTTTATCAAAGGAATTAAAGGTCCACAGCCTTGGACGAATGTTATGCCTACAGGAGGTGTTTCTCCAGATCCTGAAAATCTAAAAAGATGGTTTGAAGCAGGTGCATATTGTGTAGGAATGGGGTCAAAGTTAATGGTGAAGAATGATGATGGAAGTTATGATTACAAAAAAGTAGAAAGCCTTACAAGAAGTACATTAGAACTTATTCAAGAAATTAGGTAAGAAATAAATCAAGAAATGGTTCTCGATTTTTCATTAAAATGATCGGCAAGTGAATTCTAATCATTAATTAAAAAACCCTATAAGTCTAAGACTTACAGGGTTTTTTGATTTTAATCTAGTGGAGCTGCCGGGAGTTGAACCCGGGTCCAGACAAAGTAACTGAGAGCTTTCTACATGCTTATTTTCTATTCAATTTTCGAGCAATGACAAGGAAGAAACCAACCCGCGCCATCACCTTATCCTCTGAATTTCGCATTGTAGTCAAGGTATCCTACGCAACTAGCCTAAGTGCTCTTTCGAGCGGGTTGATATGCGGCACGCTGTGTATTAGGCGTCAAGCGCACGGCACAAAGGCTTCTAATTCATTGAATTAGGCAGCCATGGCGAATCGTTGATTGCCATTTATAAGTGGTTAATTACTATTTGTTAACAGAGTAAGTAATTTTGCTCCGACATGCTTACTAACCGAAAATCTTTCCTGTCGATTCCAGTCAGCCCCGTGGTGAAGAAAAGGAATAAGTAATATTAAATTACAAACTCAAAACTTTTATTTTTGACTTATACCTGTTTTAATTCAATAGGTTGATCAATATTCCAATATTCCTAATTTCTATATACTCAAAACACTTTTGCTTCGAGAAATACAAAAGTAATAACATTATTGACGAATAGAAAGTTTCGAAGTGCCACTTTTTATTTTTTATACTATTTTTAAAATAGGAACATATTTAAGAAATAAAAATTTGATCATTTTATATTAAAATTTCAATCCATATTCCTCTGTTTTTTTGGAATAAAATTCTTTTTTAGTTTTTTCTAGTTATTTGGGTAATTTATTAATTAGGGGGATACATTATGGTTGGTACTGTTTGGTTCTAGGATTGGTATTAGAAGTGGTAATTGGAGTTTATTTTTTACTTATGGTTAATCAATTAAGAGAGCAGTTTTAAGTTGATGCAGCTATCGGATAACTTTAAATATATTCGATAGCTATATTTATTAGAATTTTAATTTTGATTTAACCAACTCTTTATTTTAGGTTTATTGGCTTTGCTTACGATGATTTGTTCGATTGAATTAGGTGAAGTATTGATAATCAAACGTCCATTATTATAAAAACTTAGGTTTTTGATGGCATAACGTTGAATCAAATATTGCCGATTGGCTCGGAAAAAATCATTTGAATTTAGTTCATTTTCTAAATCTTCCAATTTAGCATCTAAGTGATAAGTGAGATTTCCATTCGTTGTTCCTCGAACTACGCCATTTTTAATAAAGAAAAAAGCAAAGTCATGTGTAGCAATTGGAATGAGTTTATCTCCTTTTTGAACCAAATATGATTGTCGAAATTTTTGCTGTTTCAATTGAAACAAACTCCTTAAATCTTGAATTTGTACAGCAGAAAAATCATTTATATTTGATAGGTTCTTAAATTTTTGAATCGCATTTTTCAGCTCTGTTTCCTGAATTGGTTTTAACAAATAATCAATGCTATTAACCTTGAAAGCTTTGATAGCATAATTATCATAAGCAGTTGTGAAAATGATAGGTGCAGCGGGATAGACTTCTTTTAAAATCTCAAAAGAATTACCATCTGCTAAATGTATGTCCATGAAAATCAGGTCAAAATCATTGTTTTGGTTGAAAAAATCAATCGAATCAATTACCGTATCGATGACGTCAATAATTTGTAAATCAGGTTCGATGGTTTGGAGCAAATATCTTAAATTTTCCACAGCAAAATTTTCATCTTCAATGATTATTGCTTTCATGAGATAGGGAGTTTGACTAAAAATAAATTGCCCGTTTTTTCGATTTGAATATCTTCTTTTTTCAATATTTGAAATCGGGTGGATAGATTACTCAATCCTTTTCCAATGCTATCAACAGCATCTCTTCTTTTTTGAATTGGATTGCTTATTATTAAAAAATCACCTTCTTTAAAAATATTTACATGCAAAGGTTGTTTGAATGAAACCACATTATGTTTAATGGCATTTTCTATTAAGAGTTGAAGAGAGAAGGAAGGCAATATCTTTTTTTTCCAATTCTCTGGAATAGAAATTTCGATATTTAATTTTTCTCCAAATCTTTCTTTTTGTAAAAAAATATAAGCTTCTAAATAATCTAATTCCTCTTGAATAGAAATATAATCCTTATCACTTTGCTGCAAAGTAGCGCGCAGTAACCACGATAATTTATCTACAAAAACCGAAGCCCTATTTGATTTTTGACGAATAAGTGCATTTAATGAATTAAGAGAGTTGAAAAGAAAATGAGGGTTAATCTGAGATCGAAGGGCTTCCAATTGATGATGCAATACTTTTCGTTTTGCTTGTTCTTTTTCTAAAATATTTTGTTGGTATTGGGTAGTTAAATTAACTAACCAAGACAAGAGTAATAAAATAACTAAAACAGTTGTGTGCGTGAAAAGTCCTCCGAAAAAATAACCTCGGGGATTAAAAATAGAATCGGAGGTGAACTGTTTGAAAAAAGTCAAAATTGTTACTCCAAAAAATAAAAGAAAAACATTGATTGAAAAATCGGTTACAGTTGTATTTCTTTTAGTTCGAAATTTCCAATTGTGTTTCCATTTGATATTATAACTTAACACCAACCACGAAAGACAAAACATCACCACCATTCTTAATCCTACCTCTCCATAAGTCAATTCAAATGTTTCCGCTAAATCTTTTCTCTTCAGCGTAATTAATAAACGAGGAATATTTTCCAAAAGTGAAACTGCTAAAGAACTAAAATGAATGATTTTGTTTTTTTCAAGCATTGAAATAGTACTTTATTTTAAATAGATTATTCAAAGGTATGTTTTATTTTGAAGTTTTCATTCTGAAAAAATAAAGGTGTCATATAGTTGAAAAGGATTTTTCTTTACTTTTTGTTAAAATATACTTTGAATTATATTCTTATTTCGTTTGTTCCTTTTCTAATTGGTCATTTCACTTTCTATTCTGGTTAATTCACTGAGATTGTCATTAAAAAAATAAAAAATCATTTTATTTTTAGTTGTTTTTCTAGAACATAATTTATTAAGATAAATAAACAAAATGTATAATAGGATTTTAGTGTTAATCAGTTTTTTATTTTTTACTATTTGCCTGAATGCCCAACGAACCATTTCAGGTGTAGTTATTAGTGGGGATAATCAAGAGCGGTTACCATTTTCAGATATTATTATCAAGGGTACGAATCAAGGAACTTCAACTAATGTGGATGGTTTTTTTTCATTGATAGATGTACCAGAAGATTCATTGATTTTACAAATATTTTATGTTGGTTATTCAACTAAAGAGTTAAGAATAGAGGCAGGGAATTTAGATGTCAAAAATTTAAAAATTGAATTACAGTCCGGAGTTCAATTAGGTGAAGTGGTAGTTTCATCCAAATCTTATAAAGTGATGAATGCTTCAGAAGGAGTTAGCACTATCCAAATATCTCCAGCACAATTATCTTTATTACCAAATGTGGGAGAAGTTGATATTTTCCGTTCCTTACAATTATTACCAGGCGTGAGTGGAAGTAATGAAAGTTCCTCTGGATTATATGTTCGAGGAGGAACGCCTGATCAAAATCTGGTTTTATTAGATGGTATGACAGTTTATAATGTAGATCATTTTTTTGGTTTCTTTTCAGCTTTTAATGCCGACGCAGTTAAGGATGTTCAATTATTTAAAGGCGCATTTCCAGCAAAGTATGGAGGACGTTTGTCGAGCGTAGTTGACTTAACTGGAAAAACAGGTAACCCAACAAAAGTACAAGGTAATGTTGGACTCAATTTATTGAATGCCAGAGCTGGAATTCAAATTCCGTTATTTAAAAAAGGTTCTTTTTCTATTTACGGACGGCGATCATATACTGATATAATTAGGAGTGGCGTTTATAATAAAATCTTTGATGTTTTTACCCAAACTGAAAACCCTCCAGACATTGATGGTCTAGAAATTAATACGATCGAACCAGATTTCTATTTTTTTGATTTGAATAGCAAATTAAGTTATAGCCCTACTGAAAAAGATGTGGTGGCTTTATCTTATTATTCAGGAGCTGACCATTTAGTTGAGCTAAACGAGGTGAGGTTAGAGCGTGGAGAAAATCCGACTATATTAATAGAGTTAGATGTTGATGAAAAAAATGATTGGGGAAATAAAGGGTTTAGTGGAAAATGGTCCCGACAATGGAATCCTAAATTGTATTCTAATTTTTTGTTAGCTAACTCCAATTATTTTAGTAAATACGATAGAGCAGTCGATATCTTAGTTTCATTAGTCGAACAAGATACTGTTGTTTTGGATACTGAAAATTTGACATTTGAGGATAATGATGTTAATGATCTTACCGTTCGATTAGATTTTGAATATCAATTAAATAGTAGGCATAAGTTAGAATTTGGAGGTACATCGACTTTGGCAGAAGTGGATTATCAATTTATTCGAGATGATACATTGTCGATCTTAGATCTTCAGCAAGAAGCTTCATTTACTGCAGTATATGTATCAGATACTTGGACTCCGATTTCTAGATTATATATTACTGCTGGATTAAGAACTACTTATTATGATATTGATGATAAATTTTATTGGGCACCGCGTTTTTCTTTTCAATATAATTTGACTAAAAAGATTTCATTAAAAGGAGGTTATGGTAAGCATTATCAATTTGTCAATCGGATTGTCAATGAAAATGTAACAGAGGGCTCACGAGATTTTTGGTTGTTGGCAGATGATGATTTAGTAAAAGTTAGTAGTGCCGAACACTTTGTTTTAGGTGTCGGTTACGAGACAGATAATTATATTTTTGATGTTGAGGCCTATAGAAAAGAATTAGGTAATCTTTCGGAATTCTCTTTGCGCTTTCAACGGGATGATATTGATTTAGATAAATTATTTTTCTCAGGAAATGGATATGCAGAAGGTATTGAATTTTTATTTCAAAAGAAAAAAGGAGATTATACGGGTTGGGTAACTTATACGTTGGCTCAGGTGCGGAATAATTTTCCAGAGCTTAATAATGGGTTTGAATTTTCGGCTTTGCATGATCAACGCCATGAGTTCAAAACGGTACATTCCTATGAATGGGAGAAATTTCGATTAGCAGCAACTTTTGTTTTTGGATCAGGAAAACCTTTTACAGAACCGTCAGGGCAGTACTCTGTTGAATTGCTTGATGGTCGTACATTCAATTATATAAGTGTTGGGGCAAAAAATGCTTCTCGTTTACCTGCATACCATCGGTTGGATTTGTCTGTTCATTATTTGACAGATTATAAAGGATTAGATATTGATGTTGGATTATCAATTTTTAATTTTTATGATCGACAGAATGTTTGGTATCGAGAGTATGATTTCACGCAAGCTCCACCGGTTATTTCGGAGGTTCGATATTTAGGCCTCACCCCTAATTTGTCTGTCGATTTAAAATTTTAGCATAGTATTATCCATGAATTTTAAGAAAAATAAAAATGAAAAATATTCCATTTATACTCTTGTTAGCTATTCTTTTATCTTCCTGCGTAGAGGAGAATCTTAACAATATTGCTGAAAATCAATTTGTGATAGAAGCCTTTTTATACGCAGGAGAACCCATCGATGATATTCGTATAAAAACTACTTATGATTTATCATCAGAAGAAGATGTTTCAGTACCAATCAATAATGCCATAGTTACTTTAATTAAAAATGGAGAACGATATAATTTAATTTCTTCTGGTGATGATGGATTTTATAATTACCCTGGTAATGATGTAACTGTTGAAACTTATGATATTTTTCAATTAGAAGTGTCTTATAATGGTATTTCTGCAATGGCTGAGACAATTGTTCCTACGCCCACAATTGGTTTAAGCATATCAGAAGACTCCTTGTTCGTACCAATTCTACCTATTACTGCAGGGATGGATTCCATAGTCAATACCATTAGAAACTTTTTAACAAACTCAGTGATAAATGCAACTTGGGATAATCCAAATGAGGATCTATATTTCATGGTAGTGGAAAGTGTTAGCGATACGCTTGACCCTATTTTTCCAACTCAAGTAATTGATGTTTTGGCTCGATTTCGTTTTGTTTCAGAACCGACTGATGGAACATCTATTTCTTTTATAGCTGGGACTTTAGAGTCTTTTGGAACTTATTCCGTCAAGGTTTATCATATCAATCAGGAGTACGCGGATTTGTACGAAAATCGAGAACAGGACTCCAGAGATTTGAATGAACCTCCTTCTAATATTACAAATGCGTTGGGCGTCTTTTCCGCTTTTAATAGCCAAGAAGTATTTTTTGAAGTGGCTCGAGAATAAATATTTTTTGATGTTTTTATTATTTTTGATATGCGCCGGTATGAGAATAATACACTTAAACTAGCCGAGATTGCACACGATAAGGGCGCAAAATTGATTTTATTTACAGATCAATGGCGGTCCCCAATACACCTGTTGGCTGATATCATTTTAAGCAGTCGCATTATTGCTCCATCAGCTTGGGATTCAGCAGCGACGCCACTTTTATTACTCGAAACTATGATTTCAGAGGTTCAAAATCTGACATGGGGCAGAACAAAGAGGCGCATGGAGGTACTTGAAACCATATTTGATCAAACAAAATTATTCCGAAAATTTACCTAAAACATGAGGTAGCACAGATTTTATCAAGCCATCAGAAATGCATCATGGACTTTAAACTGATTGCTCGTAAATAATTAATCCCAACATGACCAAAGGCCGCCTCACTAAAGGCAGCCTTCACTTTCTATAATGTAGAAATCATTTATTTTAGGTCTGCATCTCGAGCTGCGTTTACGTCTGTGTCAGCCGCAGCAACAGCTGTAGTCAGTGCATCAAATATTTCTGGTCCACGTGCAACGTTGATTTTAAACCAATCATAAACTGGGGCTGCTGCTTCAGTGAATGCATCCTTTTGCTCGGGAGTTGGCACATAAAGATCACCACCACCGGCTACAAAATCCTCATAAGCTTGAATCGACTTACGCTTAGGTGATGCAAAAGTAGCCTGCTGTAGGGCATAGAAACCATCTACAACAACACGCCGCATGTCTTCTGGCATCGACATAAATTTAGCATTTGACATCCACCATAAGGCACCCATGTAGGCGTGACCGTCTAAAGTGACATATTGTAGGCCAGCATCTGGAAACTTCATACCCATAATGTCGGTGATGCCGTTCTTGGAACCTTCTACGACACCAGTCTGAAACGACGTAAACAGCTCTGGCCACGGAATTGGAGTCGG
>ENA-ORDA01002547-ORDA01002547.1-marine-metagenome-genome-assembly--contig:-NODE-2547-length-13710-cov-3.551456_pt1 | contig 13710 bp, 11 predicted proteins | sample MGYA00237778_ERZ508506 | MGnify/ENA primary metagenome ERZ508506 (study PRJEB26177, sample SAMN06267891) | marine metagenome | isolation source: Monterey Bay, California, USA | place: Pacific...
TCGTCGGAATCGCTGAGGTCAAGGACGTCTTTGATAGTAAGAAGTTCGGTTCAATCGCGGGCTGCATGGTAATCGAAGGCACGGTTCATCGGCGCAAGAAGATTCGTGTGTTGCGGGATAATGTTGTGATCTATGAAGGGGAGCTTGAAAGCCTCAGGCACTTTAAGGATGAAGTGGAATCTATTCGCAGTGGTACCGAGTGCGGTATTGGTGTGAAGAACTACAACGATGTTCGCGTTAAAGATCAGATCGAAGTGTTTGACACCCGAGAGGTCGCGCGGCAGTTGTAATACTGCTGATAAAACCGAAATGGACGCACACTTTAAGCGCACTGATAGAGTTGCTGAGCAAATCCAAAAGATCTTAGCCGTTTTGATCCACAAGGAGCTGAAAGATCCTCGGCTTGGTATGGTGACGATCAATGATGTTCGGGTCTCTAAAGACCTTGCCTATGCAGAGGTCTTTTTTACGGTCTTTCCTGATGAGCGTGCCGATGAAGCTGGACAATTGCTTGGTAACGCCAGCAGTTTTTTGAGGAAGCTCCTAGCGCGGCAGTTAACCACTCGCATTACGCCAAAACTGCGCTTTAGCTATGATGCGAGTTTGGTTCAGGGTGAAAAAATAACCCGAGCATTAATGGCCGATCGCAAGGCTCGATCGCCCCAAGAGGAAGAAGATTTTGGGCCGTAGTCGTCGGAAGGGCCGCGTCATTGACGGCATATTGTTGCTGGACAAACCAGCTGGAATAACGTCAAATGGCGCGCTCCAAAGAGTTAAGCATCTCTTTGGCGCAGCAAAAGCGGGCCATACCGGCAGCCTAGACCCCATCGCAACGGGCGTCCTCCCAATTTGTTTTGGGGAAGCAACTAAGTTCTCTCAGTTTCTATTGGATGCCGATAAGGGTTACATCGCGACGATCCAGTTAGGCGTTCGTACGACAACGGGTGATAGCGAAGGCGACATTGTATACGAGCGGAGCGTGCCCGAATTAAGTGATGAGGCGATCGAATCGTGTTTAGACTCGTTCAGAGGGGAGATAGATCAGATCCCTTCAATGTACTCGGCAATTAAGTTGAATGGGCAGCCGCTGTATAAGCTAGCCCGACAAGGTATAGAAGTAGAGCGGCAGCCAAGGCGGGTAACGATCATGACGCTGACACTACTTGAGCGAACACATGATCAGTGGGTTTTGAATATTACCTGCACCAAAGGAACCTACGTCCGCTCGCTCGCGGAAGATATTGGTGAGTTGATAGGATGCGGCGCGCATGTTGTTGGACTGAGACGCAGGCAGGCTGGACCATTTGCGATAGAGGAAACCTGTACGCTGGAAAAACTGGAAGATCTTAAGGCAGAAAACGGTGAGCGCGCTCTGGACGAGACTTTGTTGCCGGTGTCAGCGGCGGTTGCGGATTACCCGGTTATTGAAATGACCGAGTTAACGGCCAGTTATTTTGTTCAGGGGCAGCCTGTTCAAATTGCAGGGGTAATCGAAGAAGGTTTGGTCTCAGTCTATTCTGAGGCGATAGATGACAAGATTTTTGTCGGTGTCGGGGAGATTCTCGATGACGGCAAGATTGCGCCGCGGCGATTAATCGCGACGTAATAACGGCAGGGCATCTGCAAATATGCGCGGATGCACCGGTTCAATGAAGGAAGTTGCGTTAACGTAACTGCATATTAATAAAAAGGAGGCCACGTGGCTTTATCAAACGAAGAAAAATCAGGAATCGTAAAAGATTACGGTACGTCAGAGTCCGATACCGGTTCACCCGAGGTGCAAGTTGCCTTGTTGACGGCGAATATTGAGAAACTGCAAGGTCATTTCCAGGCCCATAAGCATGATCATCACTCTCGAATTGGTCTACTCAGAATGGTGAGTCAACGAAGGAAGCTCTTAAATTATCTGAAGAGTAAAGATACGGGTCGGTATGCACAGTTGATTAAGAGATTAGGTCTGCGCCGATAAATTAAGTCCGTTATGAATGGAGAATAATGTGAATCCAGTTAGAAAAAAGTTTACCTATGGTGACCAAGAAGTCATCATCGAAACCGGGCGAATTGCCCGACAGGCATCCGCGTCGGTTTTAGTATCGGTCGGAGAAACCTCGGTGCTGGTTGCTGTGGTGGGTCGTAAAGAAGCTAATCCTCATCAGAGTTTCTTCCCACTCACCGTCAACTACGAAGAAAAAACCTATGCGGCGGGTAAGATCCCCGGAGGATTCTTTAAGCGTGAAGGTCGCCCTTCTGAGAAAGAAACGTTAACGTCACGGCTAATTGACCGTCCGATTCGCCCTTTGTTCCCAAAGGGGTTTATGAATGAAGTACAGGTGACCTGCCAGGTTGTTTCGGTTGAAAAAGACATGGATGCTGATATTCCGGCAATGATCGGGGTTTCGGCAGCACTCAGTCTTTCTGGGATTCCTTTTGCCGGACCAATCGGTGCGGCTCGGGTGGGTTTCACGGAAGCCGGATATCTTTTAAATCCGGGTTATGAAGCGCTCAAAGACTCACATTTGGACATGGTTGTTGCCGGTACGGAATCAGCGGTCCTGATGGTTGAGTCTGAAGCGAAAGAATTAACTGAAGATCAGATGCTGGGTGCGGTGCTCTTCGCGCATCAGGAAATGCAGGTTGTCGTCAAGGCGGTCCAGGAGCTCTGCGCTGAAGTAGGCGTTGACGCTTGGAATTGGACGCTGGCTGAAAACGACGCGACCTTGGTTGCTGAAATGACTGAGTTTTCCGCTGAAAAAATTGCTGAAGCCTATCGCGTTACCGAAAAAATGAGTCGGCAAGATCAATTGCAAGTGCTGCGAGATGCCGCCATGGCCCAATTTGTTCAAGAAGGTGGACCTTCTGCAGACGTGGTGGGTGGTATTTTTGGCAGTATCGAGAAGAAGACCGTTCGACGTGCGATTATTGCAGGCGAACCTCGAATTGATGGCCGAGATACCAAGACGGTTCGAGGCATTGCGGTTGAAGTTGGTTTGCTTGCTAAGACGCACGGTTCAGCGTTATTTACACGGGGCGAAACCCAAGCGCTTGTTACGACAACCCTCGGTTCAACCAGAGATTCAGCGATCATCGATGCGCTACAAGGCTCGTATCGTGACCATTTCATGCTGCATTACAATTTCCCGCACTACAGCGTGGGCGAAACAGGATTCTCGGGTGGTCCCAAACGTCGTGAGATCGGCCATGGCCGGCTAGCTCGACGGGGCATTGCCGCGGTATTGCCCAGTTTTGAGGATTGGCCTTATACCACTCGCGTTGTGTCTGAAATCACTGAGTCGAACGGTTCTTCTTCGATGGCCTCAGTCTGTGGCGCAAGTCTTGCGTTAATGGATGCGGGCGTACCTTTAAAAGCGCCTGTTGCGGGCGTCGCGATGGGGCTCGTTAAAGAAGATGATGGCTTTGCGGTGCTGACAGATATCCTTGGGGATGAAGACCACCTGGGCGATATGGACTTTAAAGTTGCCGGTACGCAAACGGGTGTTACAGCCCTTCAGATGGACATCAAGATCCAAGGTATCACCGAGCAAATCATGGAAACGGCGCTTGAGCAGGCCCGGGATGCTCGACTGCACATCTTGGATGAGATGAACAAGGTCATTGGCCGTTCGCGAGAAACGGTTTCAGATAATGCACCCGCTATGGTCACGATGAAGGTTGAATCTGACAAGATTCGAGACGTCATCGGTAAAGGTGGTGCGACCATTCGGTCAATCACCGAAGAAACGGGTGCGTCGATTGATATTGATGATGACGGCACGATCACAATTTTTGGTGAGGGTGTTGAGTCTAGAGATGCAGCGGTTCGGTTGATCGAAGGGATTGTCGCTGAAGCAGAAGTGGGTCAAATTTATAACGGTAAGGTTGTAAAAATCGCCGACTTTGGTGCCTTCGTGAACATTTTGCCTGGAAAGGATGGTCTGGTTCACATCTCTCAGATCGCAAGCGAGCGAGTCGAGAAGGTGACGGATTATCTTTCTGAAGGTCAGATCGTAAAGGTCATTGTCCTCGATGTTGAACGCGGACGCATCAAGCTCTCGATGAAGGAAGTGCCGTCAGATGAGGTGGCAGCACCCGCATCTGATGTCGTTGAGGCGGATGCGACAAACGAGGCGGAAGCGGCTCCCGCATCGGTTGATGCCGTTGAAGTTGAAGCGGCAGCTGTTGAATCAGCGCCGGTTGAAGCGGATGTTGATCAGGCTGATGATGCGGCAGCAGCGCAGAGCAAGCCCTCTCAAGACTAGTGGTTTGAGGGATTGAAAAACCCGAGCCGCGAAAGCGCCTCGGGTTTTTTTATGCGTTCGTTTGGGGTGAGTTCGCGATAAGCTCATCGACAACGCTTGGGTCAGCCAAGGTGCTAGTGTCTCCCAATTGCGTTAGTTCATTTTCAGCAATCTTACGTAAAATGCGACGCATGATTTTACCAGACCTGGTTTTTGGGAGCATCGGCGCCCATTGGAGAATGTCGGGTTTGGCGATGGCGCCAATTTCTTGCCGAACGAGGTTTTCAAGTTCCCGCTTGAGGGCATCCGTCCCATCGACCCCTTGCATTAAGGTGACGTAAGCATAGATCCCTTGGCCCTTGATATTATGAGGGTAACCAACAACAGCAGCCTCTGCTACCGCTTCATGAAGCACCAGTGCGCTTTCAACTTCCGCTGTGCCCATCCGGTGGCCCGAAACATTGAGCACATCGTCGACGCGTCCGGTAATCCAGTAATACCCAGACTCATCCCGACGCGCACCATCACCGGTAAAATAGTAGCCCGGATAGGTCGCATAATAGGTATCAATGCAGCGTTGATGGTCACCAAAAACGGTTCTGATTTGGCCTGGCCAGGAGCTGCGAATGGCAAGGTTGCCGGAGGTTTCACCACTTAGCACGTTTCCCTCTGGGTCGAGTAAGACTGGCTCCACACCAAAAAACGGCAAGGTTGCGGATCCGGGTTTTAGATCGGTTACACCCGGCAAGGGTGTAATCATGATGCCACCGGTTTCGGTTTGCCACCAAGTATCGACAATAGGACACCGGCCTTCGCCGACGATATGGTAATACCACTCCCAAGCTTCTGGATTAATGGGCTCGCCAACTGAGCCCAGGATACGCAGACTCGAGCGTTTGGTTGCCTGCACAAACTCGTTCCCCATGCCCATGAGGGCGCGAAGTGCAGTCGGCGCTGTGTAAAAAATATTAACCTGATGCTTGTCAACGATTTGCCAGCATCGCGAGGCATCAGGGTAGTTTGGAATGCCCTCAAACATTAAGGTTGTCGCGCCATTTGCGAGAGGCCCGTACACGATATAGGTATGCCCCGTAACCCAACCGACATCTGCGGTGCACCAGTAAATATCGCCATCATGGTAGTCGAAGACGTAGCGATGCGTCATGGCTGCTTGCAATAAATAACCGCCGGTTGTGTGCAGCACACCTTTCGGCTTTCCGGTTGAGCCCGACGTGTAGAGGATGAACAAGGGATCTTCACTGTCCATTGGTTCGGCTGGACAGGTTGGGGGTTGAAGGGAGGTTTCTTCGTGATACCAGAGATCGCGTTCCGTTTGCATCGTCACAGCGCCACCAGTGTGCCGTACAACAATCACAGAATGCACGTTCGGGCACTGCTCAAGCGCCAGATCCGCATTGACTTTAAGGGGTACTGTTTTACCGCCTCGGACGCCTTCATCAGCGGTGATCACTGCTTGGCAGTCAGAGTCCAAAATACGATCTTGCAGAGCTTGCGGTGAGAAGCCGCCAAATACGACGCTGTGAACAGCGCCGATTCGAGCGCAGGCTAGCATGGCGTAGGCCGCCTCGGGAATCATTGGCATATAAAGACAGACGCGATCGCCTTTTTTTACGCCTCGCTGAATTAGAAGGTTGGCGAGTTGGCAGACCCGTTGATGCAAGTCCTGATAGGTGATGTTCGCCTGCTGGCTCGGATCATCGCCCTCCCATAGGATTGCGGTTTGTTGGGCACGCTGTGGGAGATGGCGATCAACACAGTTATAGCACGCATTCAGTTTCCCGCCGATGAACCAACCCGCCGTGCCCGCCATTAGATTTGACTCGGTGAGCTGCTCCCAGGGCTTGGACCAAGTCAGGAATTCATTGGCCATCTCTGGCCAAAAGACCTCGGGCGCGTTAATCGATTTCTGGTATAAATCCTGATACTGATCGATGGAGAGGTGGGCACGCTGTTTGGCGTCGTCTGAAACAGGGTATTGTTTGTCGTTCGTCATCTAAAACTCTCTAAGCTCCGATAAGGCCTAAGGGTGCCATATTGGGGGCATCTGGAAAACCACAAGATTGCTGTCCCGGCGGATGCTGCTCATTCAAACTCCAACCTAGCTGCCCTGAGGCGGTGGGTCGGCTTTTGGCTGGGATTTTTTGGGCTTCTGGGTTCGGTTACCCCGGGTCATGATCTGCTGGCGGTCCTCGTCAGCAGTTTGAAACTCTGTCCACCAGTCGCACAGTGCGCTGATATTTTCACCGCTATCACGTCGCAGCAGAAGGAAATCGTAAGCCGCGCGGAAACGCTTATTGGCAAGTAATCGCAAAGGTTTCTTACCGCGTCGCGCTTCGAGTCGATCCTGAAGCAGCCAGATCTCACGGGCCGGTATGCTAAAGCGCTTTGGAATCGAGATAACCGCCTGCTGCTGGTAGAAGACCTGATCAGCCGCAACGGCCGCTGCATCATTTCTCGAATAGTCGTCTTTTTCGATGAGCGCCTTTTTGAGATGCTCAAAAGGTGCCCATAAGAGCGCGGCAAAGATAAATGCCGGGGTAACCGGTGAGCCATTAGCAATTCGGTCGTCCGTTGATTTTAGTGCGAGCTGAATAAGTGCCTCCGCCCGCCCTTCTTCTGCCATGGTCGGAAACAAAATACCGCTGATTTGATATTGGCATAAGGCAAGGTACGTGGATTGTGCAAATCCAGCCATGAATAGCTTTAAGGTTTCTTCAAATAGCCTCGCTGGCGGTATTTCCCCCAAAAGATGCGCCAGATCAATGATCTTCTGTTCGAGGATAGGGGCTAAATCGAATTTAAGTTTGGATTTGAAGCGAATGGCTCGAAGCATTCTGACCGGATCTTCTTTAAACCGTGTCGCGGGATCGCCAATCAATCTGAGTTGCTTGCTTGCAAGATCATTGAGACCTTGATCAGTGGGGTCTAAGACGCGCTCGTCGGTGGCGCAATAATAGAGTGCGTTGACCGTAAAATCTCGGCGAAAAGCATCAGACTCGAAGGACCCAAAAACGTTGTCATCGAGGACATGCCCCGCGTCGGTTGATTTTTGTTGATTGTGCTGTGCCCTAAAAGTCGATACTTCAATGATCTCGCGACCAAACCGCACGTGGACAATCTGAAACCGCCGGCCGATGATCCGAGAATTTCTGAAAACTTTATGGACCTGCTGCGGGGTGGCGTTTGTTGCAACATCAAAGTCTTTGGGTTTTAGACCCAGCAGGAGATCCCGCACGCAGCCCCCGACGAGGTATGCCGTGTAGCCTTGCTCTGTCAAACGAAGCACAACTTTGAGTGCCTCGAGGCTTATTTCCGAGCGGGGTAAATGTTCAGCGCTATTTGATTTTTTGCCCACAGAATGTGTCTTAATCGCGTGAACAGAGTGTAACAGATCGCATACTAGACAGCTCATTCGGTTGGTTTAAAAAGAAAAGGGGAAAGCCTAAGCTTTCCCCTCAGCGAGCATGGTCACTTTATTATTATTGTTCTTGCTTGGTGCTTATTATTGTTTTTAGCATCCAAGTGTCTTCACTATCGCAGGATGCGAACCATTTGGGAAGGCCCGATTGACGCCACGCGCAGAGGTCAAGCTTCCAAGAATGTGACGGTTCGTGTCGCAGATTACGTTAGGCCGACGGTTCATGGCCGCAGGGCGCTGTTCAGCGAGATAACGCTTCGGCCGCTTAAAGTTCCGTTTAGCGCAGAGCAATGAGTTCGGGTTGATTGATTTGAACTGTTTGCGTCCGGGCGTGCAGTTCATCAAAGTGGCTTTGATGCAGAAGAGCCAGGACAATTACAGTGTTTTCCCCATGAGTTTTGGTATGCGGTCAGTCCGCCAGTTTTTGACCGCTGCGCCTAAAATTATCTTTGGGTTATCCGAGGCTATGACCGGCTGGTTGAGAAAGGCCAAAGCTTGATTGAGGTTGTCGGCGGCCAATGCGGCATTGATCGTAGGAGCATGGGTTTGTTTACTGAGTTTTTGCCCATCTCTACCGAGAACCATCGGTAAGTGCAGGGTCTCTGGCGATTGCACATCTAAGGCGTGATACAAGCACGTTTGCATCGGGGTGGCGCTCAAGAGGTCAGCGCCTCTAACTATGCGAGTGACCTTTTGAGCAATATCATCGATCACCACGGCAAGTTGGTAAGCATGCAGGCCGTCTTTCCTGCGGACAATAAAATCACCGAAGTCTTTACCATAGACCCAAGTTACAGCGCCTTGCGCGAGGTCTTTTTGCTGGATTGTTGTTTCACTGACGCGAAAGCGCAAGGCCGATGGTTGCGTTTCCGGCGTAGTTTGGGTTCGGCAGGTTCCTGGATAGAGCCCAAGATAAGAGCGTCTTGGACAGTTGCATGCATAGAGGTGACCTTTATCGTGTAAGCATGACAAGGCGTCATCAAAACGGCGCAGTCTTTGGCTCTGATAGATCACTGGCTGGTCTGAAACCAAGCTATGATCGGATAATTGTTTCAAGATATGCCGGTCTGCGCCGCGGACGGCTCTGGGCGGGTCGAGGTCCTCGACTCGGATAAGCCATTGCCCGCCAGCGGATCTCGCATCGAGGTAGCTGCCGAGCGCCGCAACTAAAGAGCCGAAGTGTAAAGGGCCGGTAGGTGAGGGCGCGAACCGGCCAACATAGTGTGAGTGGTCAGTCACCTCGGATAGGTGATCCTGGAATGTGATGATTAGCCGTGAAGTTGTCGTTCTTTAAGTTAATCGAGCGTCTTGCAGTCAATACACTGGTTAGCGGTCGGACGTGCCTCGAGGCGGCGGATACCGACTTCAACGCCGCACGTATCGCAGTACCCATAATCGTCCTGATCGATTAGATCGATGGTCTTTTCGATTTTTCGAATGAGCTTTCGCTCACGATCACGCGTTCTCAGTTCTAAACTGAATTCTTCTTCTTGGCTGGCGCGGTCGGATGGATCCGGATAATTCGCTGCTTCATCTTTCATATGACTCACGGTTCGATCCACTTCTTCCATCAACTGGTTGCGCCAGTTGAGTAGGATGCTTTTGAAGTGCGACCGTTGCGGTTCATTCATGTACTCTTCGTTTCGTTTGAGCACGTAAGGCGTGAAAGACGCAGTACTATCAGAGCCTGCATTACCGGTCGCTTTCTTGGCCGCTTGTGGTTTGGCTCTTGCTTTCGTCGAAGTCTTGGGTGTCACGGTTTTTTTCGCTTTGGCGACAGGTGCCGATTTACCAGCCGCAGCTTTCGGCGTTATTTTTTTCTGAGCGCTGACTTGCTTTGTCGGAGGCTTCGCAGCGGCAGCTTTTGCGACAGTCTTTTTAGCAGCAGTCTTTTTAGGAGCAGTCTTTTTAGGAGCAGCCTTCTTAGCGACAGCTTTTTTAGGAGGCGTCTTTTTAGCAACAGCTTTCTTAGGAGCAGCTTTACTTGGCACAGGTTTTTTTGTTTCCGGTGCTTTCACGCTGGCGACCTTTTTTTGAGCTGACTTTGATTTTGCGGTGATCTTTGCCGCGGTGGGTTTTTTGGGGATTGGTTTTTTTAACGCAACCTTCGACTTTTGAACGGCTGGTTTCGCTTTTTCTTTGACCAACTTTGGACTCTCTTTAGGGCTTGGCTTAGTTGCTTTCTTGTCTGTTAGGCGCTTAGCCGCCACGGGTTTTTTTGTCGCCTTACGAGCGACGACCACCGCTTTTTTCGCCGCCTTCTTTTTGGCAGGCGCTGTGTCTTTACTTGTTAACTTCTTAACCGCTGGAGAAGGTTTGCGCTTGGCAACCATTTTGGCTCCTCGTGTTTTAAAAGATCAACCACCGAAAATTAGCGGCGAACATTAACAGAATGCCTGGCGATCGCCAAGACTAAATTTACACTCTGAAGCCTGATTTTGAGAAAGCTCTGGATGTTAAGATGTCCCGTCTTAAAATTTACTGGGATAAACGGTGATTCGGCGACCATTTTCTAGGAGAAGTCAGGCAATACCCTCGTTTAAAGCGATGGCTATTTTGGCGAAAGCGAATCAAATGGCCCTGAACGGTCGAGACATCATTCATCTCGAGGTTGGTCAACCGGATTTCCCGGTTGCCAAGGCGATTCGTGCGGCCGGCATTGAGGCGATTCGTGCAGGCCAAACCGGGTACTCTGATGCCAATGGCCTGCCTGCGCTGCGGGCTCAAATTAGTGAGCACTATCGCTGTATTTATGGCCTTGAGATTGAGGAGCGACGCATTATTTTGACGGCAGGTGCCTCAGGCGCTTTGGCTTTGGTCGTTGCTTTACTCACAGATCCTGGTGATGGTTGGCTGCTGACAGATCCAGGCTATCCTTCGAATAGACGGTTTATCGAAGCCTTTTCAGGGATCGCACAATCTTGTGCGGTGGGCCCTGATGAACGGTTTCAGTTCAGTGCCAGCACCGTTGCCAAAGCCTGGCAGTCCAACACGGTGAGCCTTCTGCTGGCATCGCCTGGCAACCCGACCGGCACAAGTCTGTCTAGGTCGGCGCTCAAAGCGGTGGCGAAAGTGGTTGAAGAAAAAAATGGGTTTTTGGTCTCAGATGAAATTTATCAAGGGTTAGAATACGGTCCAACAAAGCGTGTTTCCGCACTGTCGGTTACAAATGATGCTTTCGTGGTGAACAGCTTCTCGAAATATTTCGGGATGACGGGTTGGCGGTTAGGTTGGGTGGTTGCGCCGGACGGCGCGGAAGCGCCATTGATTAGGCTTGCTCAGAACTTGACGATTTGTCCGTCGGTGCCGGCGCAATACGCCGCGCTTTCGGCCTTCGAACCGTCGGTGCTCGCGCAATTAGATGCGCAGCGTGACATTTTGGCAGAGCGTCGCGATTTGATGCTTTCGAATATTGCCGAAACAGGCTTGCAGGTGCCGGTGTTGCCGGATGGCGCGTTTTACCTCTATGCAAAGCTGCCTGAGCACTTCGGCTCTGCCGATGATTACTGCCGAGACTTGCTTGAGCAAGAGGGTGTGGCGATCACGCCAGGTACTGATTTTGGCGATCATGATGCGCAGCATTACGTGCGAATTAGTTACGCGCAGCCCCGGGCGGTATTGCAACAGGCACTTGAACGGATGGTGAGGTTTAGATCTTGAAATTACTTGCAGGCAGCTGGCAAGTTGGAACCTTGCTGAGGCGTTATCAGCGGTTTTTGGCCGATGTTCAGTTGCAAGGGGGTGAGATTATTACGGCTCATTGCCCGAATACTGGGGCCATGACGAATTGCTGGAAGCCCGGAGACCAGGTCTATTTGTCTGAGTCTAATGATCCTAAGCGGCGAACGCGTTTTACGCTGGAAATTGTATGCCATCAAGGACACCGAATCGGTATCCATTCTAGGCGTGCCAATGATTTGGTCGCTGATGCGCTCAATCGGGGTCAATTGGAAGGTTTTGAGGGCCATAGTGAGGTTGTGCGAGAGCATCGATTTTTAGATAGCAGAGTCGATTTTAGATTGATGTATCCGCAGGGCAACGCGATGCTGATGGAGGTTAAGAGCGTAACCTACCTCAAATCGAAGGGTTTGGGTCTGTTTCCGGATGCGCCTTCTGAGCGAGGGCTCAAGCATCTTTCCGCGCTAATTTCAGCAAAAGCGCAAGGATTACAAGCGGCGTTAGTTTTTTGTGTACAACATTCGGGCATTCATCGTGTTGCGCCTGCTTTGGACATTGATCCGGCTTATGGCGCACGACTTGTCGAGGCGCAAGCGCAGGGTGTTTTGATTAGAGCCTTTAAAGTAGGTTTCCGATTGCCCTATGCTGCGATTAGTAAGTCATTGCCGGTCTGCCTCGATCAAGGTGGCTTGTTGTGAAGCGTTGGCTTTGGTTCGGGTTTTTGGTATTCGTCTGGGCGCTCTTCTTCGTTTTAAGTCTTGGGTCGGGCTACACCGAGCTAAATTTTGGGGATATTTGGCGGCAGGGTTCGCTTACGCAAACGGTTGTGGGCGAAGTCCGCTTGCCAAGAGCGCTTTTGGCAACCCTGCTCGGAGGTGGGCTAGCGCTTGCTGGCGCCGGGATTCAGGGCGTGTTTCGAAACCCCTTAGCCGATCCAGCCTTAATTGGTATTTCTGGCGGAGCCGCACTCTTCGCGGCGATCTATATTGTTTTCGTGTCGCAAATGGGTTTCAGCCTGCTTGGTCTGTCTGGCAGCGCGTTTTTGGGTGGGTTGATTGCGACGTTGCTGGTATTGGTGATCGGCGGTCGACAACCTGATTTGTCCACGATTTTATTGGCCGGGATTGCGATCAACGCTATTTGTCTCGCCGGGGTTGGGTTGATGTCCTATCTGGCACCAGACCAAACGCTGCGATCGGTGTCGTTCTGGGCGCTTGGCAGCTTTAATCATGTTGGCTGGACAGAGGTGGCCGTTGGATTGTTGGTTATTCCAGCAATGCTCCGGCTGATGAGCTTATCCTTGGTGCTAGATGTATTGATCTTGGGCGATCGAGAGGCGGCGCATTTGGGCATCTCGGTGGTTCCGCGGCGAATCGAAGTCATTTTATGGTCGGCGCTCATCACTGGGATTTCGGTCAGTCTAGTGGGGATCATTGCTTTTGTTGGGCTGATTGTGCCGCATTTAGTCCGCATGACGTTCAGCGCAAAGCATGTGGTTGTACTGCCTTTTTCTGCGATTATTGGTGGCGGTTTGTTGGTTGCTGCTGATTTGTTTAGCAGATCTTTGTTGGCGCCCGTTGAGTTGCCGGTTGGGATTGTCACCACGCTGCTGGGTGCACCCGTATTTGTTATTTTAGTCGCCCGCTGGTCTAAGGGGCTCTGGTTGTGATCTTGGTACTGGATCAAGTTGGATTGGACATTAATGGCCGTAGTATTTTAAAGGGCGTGACTTTAGAGCTCGGGTTAGGTCAGCATTTGGCGGTTATGGGACCCAATGGTGCCGGCAAAACCACACTGCTTCGAATGATGGCTGGTATATACAAGCCAACGAAAGGAAGAGTGCATCTCAAAGATGGAAAAAATGTAGACGAAATGCGTTCAGTTTTGGGTGTCGTTCCTGAATCCACTGGTTTGTACTCCAAACTAACCGCCTGGGAAAACATTCGGTTTCACAGTAGAATTCATGGAATTAAAGACTCCGTAGCTTGGTCTCGTACTATTCGTTTTGCAGAATTACTCGACATGCAAGATAGCCTACATCGATATACAGAAGGATTTTCTCGTGGTATGCGTCAAAAAACGGCTCTATTGAGGGCTTTAGCTCATGGACCAAGCATACTGCTTTTGGATGAACCTACTGCTGGGTTGGATGTTACCTCAGCTCGTATCGTTAGGAAACTTGTTTCGAAACTCAAAGAAGAAGGAGGAACTGTCATTTATTCTACACATCATCTAGCTGAAGCAGAACAGGTATGTGACAGAATTATCATTGTACACAATGGAACAATACGTGCTGATGGGACTCCCGAAGACCTGCTCTCTATAACTAATACGAATTCTCTTGAAGAAGCATATGTG
>ENA-ORDA01002548-ORDA01002548.1-marine-metagenome-genome-assembly--contig:-NODE-2548-length-13707-cov-4.637124_pt1 | contig 13707 bp, 11 predicted proteins | sample MGYA00237778_ERZ508506 | MGnify/ENA primary metagenome ERZ508506 (study PRJEB26177, sample SAMN06267891) | marine metagenome | isolation source: Monterey Bay, California, USA | place: Pacific...
TTTTAAGCAACTGTAAACTCATTAAACGGTTGTCTACATACATAAAGCGTGGGCCAGAGAAATTAATCATATCAATTTCTAACTGATCTTTGTGAAGATTGTCATAAAAAGATTTTAGTAATTCTTTAGGGTTGTCATTTAAGTAAAAAGCACCGTAAATTAAGTTTACACCCAAAACACCCAAGGTTTCTTGTTGAAGACGAGCATCAGTTTCTTTAAATCTAAGATGTAATACAATTTCATTGAAATCTTCAAGTGGGTCTAGTTGAAATCTGATTCCTACCCAACCATGTCCTTTAAACTTTTTAGAGAAATCTATGGTTGCAACAGTATTTGCATAACTAAAGAATAACTTATCTGGATGTTTTTTTCTACTTAAACGATCTTCCATTAAGTCTACTTCGTGGTGAAGCATTCTTTTTAAGCGATCTTCTGTAACATAGCGTCTATCTTCTTCAATACCGTAGATGGCATCTGAGAAATCTTTATCATATGCGCTCATTGCTTTTGCAATGGTTCCAGACGCTCCACCAGCTCTAAAAAAATTTCGAGCAGTTTCTTGCCCAGCACCTATTTCAGCAAATGTTCCGTAGATATCACTGTTTAAATTAATTCTAAGTGCTTTGCTTTTTGTTGCAGGAACATTGCTAATTTTTTGATCCCCTTTTAAAGAAATAGACATTATGCTTGATTTTGCTTACAAACAAAGGTAACTAAATTGATTGCTATCAGTCAATTTTTATGTTATTTTTGTGAAATATGAAGATTACTTTTTTAGGGACTGGAACTTCCCAAGGAATACCAATGATTGCAAATAATGATCCAGTTTGTTTGTCTGATAATCCTAGAGATAAAAGACTGCGATCTTCTATTATGATTTCCTGGAATGATATTCGTTATATTGTAGACTGTGGGCCAGATTTTCGTCAGCAAATGTTACGAGAAAATATACAGTCTATTAACGGGGTGTTATTTACTCACGAACATGCAGATCATACTGCAGGCATAGATGATTTAAGACCTTACACTTATAAAATGGGGGAGGTTCCTATTTATGCTCAGGAACGCGTGATAGAGAATTTAAAAGTTAGATTTTCATATATTTTTGAAACAGAAAACAGGTATGCTGGCGCACCAAAACTAACTGAAAACATTATAGATGTAACTAGTTTTATGTTACAAGGAGTGCAAGTTACTCCCATAGCCATTATGCATGGAAAGTTACCAATTACAGCCTATAGATTTGGGAATGTAGCTTACATTACAGATTTAAAGACCATGTCAGATCAAGAAAAAAAGAAGTTAGAAAATTTAGAGATTTTGATTGTAAATGCATTAAGAATAGATGCGCATCCTACACATTTAAATTTAGAAGAAGCCTTGGCTTTTGTCAATGAAATAAAACCCAAAAGAGCTTATTTTACGCATATTAGTCATAAGTTAGGTTTCCATGAAGACGTAGAAAAAATACTTCCAGAGAATGTCTTTTTATCTTATGATGGATTGCAGATTACGCTATAAATAATTAAATGATTTCTTTGAAATAGTTATAACTAGATGATTATAGTCTGTTTTCGATCCACTTTTTAAAGCTAAAAAAATTCTGAGGAGCAACACCATGCCCAACAGGATATTCTGAGTATTCATTCTTAATTTTTTTAGAATCTAAAAATGGACTTGCTTTTCTTGCCCAATCTACAGGAATTACTTGATCTACAGAGCCATGTGAGATATAATAATCTGAAGTTACTTTCTCATTAAATTCCTCCGGTAATAATTCTGTATTAAGATACCCACTTAGTGCAATTATATGCTGTATTTTATTAGGAAAATTAAAGCTTAAAGCATAGCTTAATATAGCTCCTTGGCTAAACCCTAATAAAAAAGTATTGTTTTGGTTAGTAGTATACTGAGTTTTTAAACTATCTATGGTTGTTGCAATCTTTTGCATAGATTCTCTAGCTTGAACAAGATCTGAAAATTTATTGTTTTCACTGTCAAGATTTATGGCATACCAAGCATAAGCCCCATTACCCATTTCATAGGGGGCTCTTAGGCTAATAATTAATAAATTATCAGGCAATTCATCTGCAAAAGAAAATAAATCGAGTTCATTACTTCCATATCCATGAAGTAAAACTAATAAGGCAGGATTTTTAGTAGGTTGTTTAGGTTGTCTAACAACATGGGGTAGTATGTTACTCATATGTTTAGTTAAGTACTAATTTTTTATTTGCAAAGATACCATAGACTTTCCCTTTCAATTCTTTTCCTGTAAAAGCAGAGTTTTTAGAGGTTGATAAGATATTTTCTTCAGAAAAAACGGAAATTCCTTCAGGATTAAAAAGTGTTAAGTTAGCGACTGTGTCTTTTTCTATTGTGATAGATTCTTGACCAAATATAGCTCTTGGGTTAACTGTTAAAGCTCTAATAGTTGTTTCTATATCTAACACTGAGTTTACAGTGCCAAACAAACTTTCTAAACCAATTGTTCCGTTTTTTGCAAGGCTTAGCTCTAGTTTTTTGTGTTCTATGTCTATTGGATTGTGATCTGAAGTTATTACATCAATAACTCCATCTTTTAACCCTTTTAATAGGGCTTTAGTATCGCTTTTGGTACGAAGTGGAGGAGTTACCTTTATTTTGCTATCAAAGAAGTCTAATTCGTCATCTATTAAAGTTAGATGATGAGCCGATACGCTACAGCTAACTTTTAATCCTTTCTTTTTTGCTTCTTTGATTAACTGCACAGATGTTGCTGAGGAAATTGTAGGAATGTGTAATTTTCCTCCAGTATATTCTAAAAGATATAAATCTCTAGCTATTTGCATGTGTTCTGCTAGAGCAGCTGCGCCTTTGATGCCCAATCTAGTACTATTAATTCCTTCATTAACGATTCCTTCTCCTGCAATTGAATTATTTTGTGGAAAACTTAAAATTAGCCCATCAAAATTTTGTGCATATAACAACGCCAATTTCATTAAATTATCGTTGGTGATAGATTTGTTATAGTCTCCAAAAGCTACTGCTCCAGATTGTTGCATGTCAAATAGCTCAGCCATATCTATTCCTCTGCTTCCTTTGGTTAGGGCGCCAATTGGAAAAAGATTGGTTGCTGAGTTTGTTGCTTTATTTATTAAAAATTCTACATCAGATTTTGAATCGATAACCGGATTAGTATTTGCATTAACTGCAACAGCGGTAAATCCACTTTTAGAGGCGACTTCTAGTCCTTTATCAATAGTTTCTCTTTCTTCATAACCTGGCTCCCCAAACGAAACGCTAGTATCGAACCAGCCACAAGAAACGTGCAGGTTGTCTAGCTTAATAGTTTTATAAGATGCTTCTTGGTGGATATTATTAGCAATTTCACTAATTTTTCCATTAACAATTAAAATATCTTTAGTCTGATTGTGGTATGGGCTGGAAGTATCTACGATAGTAGCCGATTTTAGAAGCGTAATCATATTTTGAAGAATTTTAAAATTAAAATTTCCAGCAACAAAGATACAATTGCAATTGCCAAAAACAACCTCCAAAGCCATTGAACTTCATTTTTTTCATTTATTTCTTCAAAAAGTTCCTTAATAGAGCTATAAACTTGTACGTTTTTATTTTCTTTTTCAATAGCCTTTAGATCAAGAAAAGACAGTATGCTTTCATTTGATGAAATATTATAAGCGATAGAGCTTAGGGTGTCTTTCTCCAAAGAGATGTCATAAAAACCAGCATCTTTTGGCTCAGTATTTGTTGATAAGGCTACTTTGCTGGCGAAATTTCTTTGAAAAGGAATAAATGATTTTTGTTGGTTAGAAATTTTTAAAATTTGATTTTTTTCAATTTTTTTATTAATTTCTATTGTATTTTCTTCCTGAAGTGTATAATAGGGTTTCGTTATTTCTAAGCTTTGTTTGGCAATATTGTACAAGGTTGGAACAATCAACGGAGAATTAACAAAATTTGAAGATTGAGTATCTAAGGGAGCCGAAAACCAATATATTTTTGAAAAAGGATTGGTTATTTCCTGTAAAAATGGAGTTTTATTTTCAAATGATAAAATAGTATTTCCCTGAAGAGTATTTTTATAACTAATAGTGGCAGATGGATATTGAAAATTAGTTATTTCTTTAATAAAAACCTCACTAAATAGTGGATGTTGAAAATTTATGGTTGTAATTTTTAAAGAATTAGTAATACGATTGAGAATAGTTCCTGAATTTATTTTCTTAAAAAATGAATTATAGGAGCTAATTTTTATCTTTTGATCAGGTATGATTAGCAGATGCCCTCCATTTTCAACAAAGTCTAGTATAGTTTTTCCTAAAATACTAGGAATATTTTTCAGCTGATTTAAAATAAGTAGTTGTTGGGATGGAATTAAATTATAATTTACATTTTGTAATGTTGAATTTGTAAAATGAAAATCTTCATCAGTGAAAATCTTTGATAGGTAGGAAGATGTTTTTCCTATGTTTAAAATTGATGTTTTTTTAGGGATGTTTATGGTGAAATAAAAAACATTATCAAATAAGAAAATATCGTTAAAAGTAATTTGTATTTTGCCTTTAAATTGTTGGAAATTTTCTAACGGAAATTCTATTGTTTTCACTTCGTTTTCTAAAATAGAGAAGGAGCGTTTGTAAATGAGTTTTGATGAGTTGTAAAGCGCAATAGGAACATTATTCTTTGTTACTCCTTGGTTATTTATAACCACTGAAATTAATTTAATATTAGTACTGGATGTTGTAATAAATACACTATCAATAGAAATATTGTTTTTTGTTCTAGAATTCAATTTCACAAAGGAAAATGGACTAGTTACATTTGTAAACTTATTTATTATTTTTTTATTAAAGTATTGAAAATCAGATATTAAAATATATTTATGTGAAGTTTTAGTTTTATCATTAATATCACTTTGAATAGTATTAATTTTATCTTGATAAGAGGTGGTATTTGTAGTATATTTTATATCTTTTAGAGATCTTTCTAATTCTTTCTTAGAAATATTTGATCTAATTTCATCATTTGTAAGAAGAGAATATTTATCTTTTTCTGGTGCGTTTTCTATAATTTTTTGCGCCGCTATTTCTAGTAAATTACCATTTTCTCCATTAGTATTCATACTCATGGAGTTGTCTAAATAAATATAATTATAATTTTCTGCTTCAGTTTTTTTATCGCCAAAGTAGGGTTGAGAAAATGTAAAAAGCAACGCTAAGAAACAAAGCATTCTTGTGGCTAACAGTAGTAGTTTTTTTAGTCGGGAACTCTTACGTGTTTCAAGGCTTATTTTTTGCAAAAACTGAACATTCGTAAACGCAATTTTTTTAAACTTTTGTAGCTGAAAAAGATGCACTACTATTGGAATGATTAGAACAAATAAAAAATAAAAAACAGCAGGATATTTAAATTGCATTTGCTAAATAATCTATTAGTATTTTGCGGCTTTACCTTTTGAAGAACTATTTTTAATAAAATCTCTTAAATCATCATTCGATTTTTTTAAATCTTCACTTCTTAAATACATCATATGTCCACTTCTGTATCCTTTAAAAAAGAAACGATCTTTCATCCTCCCGCTAGGGTCTGTCTGCCACATGGTATACTTAGCATTAAAATAAGTAGTCGCACCATCGTAATATCCAGATTGTATTAAAACCTTTAAATAAGGGTTCTGTGCCATTGCTTGCCTCAATCCTTCCCTAACATTGTCGTTTCTGTTGTCCCATGGTCTAACAGGTCCAAACACGTTATAAGTAACATCTGTTTTAAAGTTTAAATGTTCTCTTATATAATAATTTATTGCAGGAGTAAAAGAATGCAGCCATGAAGTAATTTCTGAATTATAATCTGGACTATCACCCGCTAACCTCTTATCTAAGCCTCTATATCTAGAATCTAATCTTCCAATTGTGAAACCATTTTTATCTCTTAATAACTCTTTCCAGAAGTAGTCTTTTGGAACGTCTAAATTATGTTGTAAAATCACATTTTTTTTTATTCCAGAAAAATATGACATGCGCTCTGCTATTTTATTTCTTTCTGTATCCGAAATAAAGCCACCTTTAGCCATCGCAGGAATTAATTCGTTAATAGCATATTGCTCAGAAAGAGGTAAAATTTCTAATAAATCTTTATTTTGTAATTCTTCTGGAAGCATCTTATGATACCATGCAGCAGCTGTAAAATAGGGTAAGTTTAATGAGGAAGAAAGTACTGAGCCAGTTCTTAATACTTTATAATCTGCTGGAGAAACCATTATTACTCCATTTAAATACATCCATTGTTTATTTTGAAGTTCAGCAGCTAATCCCATTACACGAGTACCGCCATAGCTTTCTCCTATAATATATTTTGGTGATTGCCATCTATTATTTCTTGTAATAAATGTATTTAACCAGCCGGCAAGATATGTAACATCTGCATTGATTCCAAAAAATAAAGATTTGTCTAATTTTTCTCCTTTTTTTACAACGGGTCTAGAATATCCAGTATTTACAGGGTTAATATATACAATATCTGCAACGTCTAAAATTGAGTTAGGATTATCTTTTACACCGTACGGTTGGATCGGGTATCCTTCATCATCAATTCGTAATACTTTAGGACCTGTATATGCAATGTGCATCCAAACAGAAGCAGAACCAGGACCACCATTAAATGACATAATTATTGGTCTTTCTGGGCTACTTTTTATATTGGTTCTTTTGTAGTAAGTGTAGTATAGAGATGCAATTATTTCTCCATGATCGTCCCAGACAGGTTGCATTCCAGTGGTAGCTTTATAGGTTATTTTTTGACCATTTATAACTACTTCACTGTTGGTAACAACGGTAGTGTCTACTGGAATTCTTGAGTCTTGCGCTTGTATACTTATAAAACTGATTACGAGTATAAAAAATAAATATTTTTTCATTGTAATTAATTAAGAGCCTCTAAATTAATGGAAAAAAACGACTTTTAAGCTACCGATATGTTATTTAAAATTTTTCAAATACACCAAGGCCAAATAGTGCAAAGTCATACTTTACTGGGTCATTTTTATCAAAAGCTCTAAGTTTAGTGTCTAATTCATAGACGGCTTTCCAATCGTTTTGTTTGCGAGTTAGAATTCCTAACTTTCTAGCTACGTTTCCAGAGTGAACATCTAATGGACAAGATAAAAATGCTGGAGAATGAGTTTTCCAGAGGCCAAAATCTACTCCAGTAGTGTCATTTCTAACCATCCATCGTAAAAACATATGAATTCGTTTAGCTGCAGAATTTTTTAATGGGTTAGAAATATGTTTTTCTGTCCTACTTTCATGTGAAAGTTCGAAGAAAATTTGTTTAAAATTTGCAATAGAATTTTGATAATTTACATCACCTATAGATGGTTTTAAAACACTTTCCATTCCTTTGTGGTGTTTGTAGATATTTTGAAGAGATTTTATAAAATACTGAAAATCAGTAGAATTGAATGTTCTGTGCACAAAATTAGTGATAGTTTTAAGTTCGCTATTGGAATGGTTCATTACAAAATCAAACGGAGAATTATCCATAACCTCCATCATTTTTTTTGAATTTCTAATAATCATTGTTCTATTTCCCCAAGCTATTGTAGCTGATAAAAATCCAGCAATTTCAATATCCTCTTTTGTTGAAAATTGATGTGGAATCTGAATAGGATCCGATGCTATAAAACTACTTCTATTGTAAGTTTTTACTTTTAAATCTAAGAAATTTTTTAACTCTTTTTTAGGAATTACCATTGCTAGCTAAAAGAAATAATGAAACTAATAAACCATTATATAAACTGTGTAAAAAGATAGACCAAAGTAAGCCAAAACGAACTCTTATGAATCCAAAAATTAATCCTATAAAAAACTGAGGAGCAACTAGTAAGGGAGAGAATAGTATCACATTTGTAGTTAATTCAAAATTAAAAAGATGCACGTACGCAAAAATAATTCCGATAACATAAAATGCTATTTTAAATAACCTCGCTTGTTTGAAAAGTGTTAACGGAGCCCTAAAAATGAGTTCTTCCATAACAGGAGCTATTACAGCTGCAAGAAGTAGAATTTTAAAACCACTTGAATCTTCAAAAAGTGTATCAGTAATATGACTAATCTCATGTAAAACTCCTATAGATGTTAAGAATCCATTAACTAGAGATATAAGAAAAGAAATTGTAATTGAAATCCATAAAAGAGAAAGTAGAACTTTACACCTGTAAAAAAAATTATGATTGGTATCTTCTCCTAAAATTGGATTTATCAGGTAATTAATAAGCTCGTTGAATGTTTTTGTCATATGATAACACCATCTTTCATGGTTAATTTTCTGTCAGCCATAGAAGCCAATCCCTCATTGTGAGTTACAATAATAAATGTTTGATTGAATGTGTCTCTTAGCTCAAAAAATAATTTATGAAGACTTTCAGCTGAAGCAGAATCAAGATTCCCACTTGGTTCATCAGCAAGAATTACAGAAGGATTATTTATTAAGGCTCTGGCAACTGCTACTCGCTGTTGTTCTCCTCCAGAGAGCTCACTAGGTTTATGATTCATTCTATTCTCTAGTCCCAAAAATTTTAAAAGCTCTTTTGCTTTTAGTTCAGTTTCTTTTCTATCTTTTTTTCCAATAAATGCAGGAATACAAATATTTTCTATGGCAGTAAATTCAGGTAACAGTTGATGAAACTGAAAAATATAGCCCACATGTTCATTTCTAAAGGAAGCAATCATCTTATCACTTAAACCCTGTAGTGTAATTCCATTAATTTCTAATATATAATCTTCTTCTTTTAATGGTTTGTCTAAGGTACCTAAAATTTGCAATAAGGTTGTTTTTCCAGCTCCAGAGGGGCCTACAATTGCAACAATTTCACCTTTCTTTATAGTAAGGTTAACTCCTTTAAGGACTTCTACATCACCATAATACTTGTGTATATTTTTTGCAATGATCATGAAATTGTTTTTACAGTAACGAAAATATTAAAAAAGGAATGAAATGACGCCTCTTCAGAAATTGTTTTTTATTAAATATTAATTTTAGTTTTAGGAATTCTAAATTAAAAAATAGAGTTGTCCTATACAAACAGGTAATTTATGGTGTATTGATCATAAAAAGTATTTTAAAAAAAAAGATTCAGGGTTGTAAAACTTTTGATAAATAAGCTCATTTTTATCATTTTGTTTATTCAAAATTTGAATTTGAATTTGTACTTTTGCTACCGTTTTAAATATTAAGAATACATGAATTTACACGAATATCAAGGAAAAGAAATTTTAAATAGTTTTGGCGTAAGAATTCAGCGCGGAATTGTTGCAAATACTCCTAATGAAGCTGTAGAAGCAGCCAAACAATTAACAACAGAAACTGGCACTAGTTGGTATGTTGTAAAAGCACAGGTTCATGCAGGTGGTCGAGGAAAAGGTGGTGGTGTTAAGTTGGCTAAAAACTTAACCGAAGTGGAGACCATTTCTGATGATATTATTGGAATGATGCTAATTACACCACAAACTTCTGCAGAAGGTAAGAAAGTTCATCAAGTTTTAATCTGTGAGGATGTATACTACCCTGGAGATTCTGAACCAGAAGAATATTATATGTCTGTTTTATTAAACAGAAATACTGGTAGAAATATGATTATGTATTCTACCGAAGGTGGAATGGATATTGAGACGGTTGCTGAAGAGACCCCTCACCTAATTTTTACTGAAGAAATAGATCCTACCTTAGGATTGTTACCTTTTCAAGGTCGTAAAATTGCATTTAACTTAGGGCTATCTGGAGGTGCATTAAAAGAAATGGCAAAGTTTGTTGCCGCTTTATATACAGCTTATATAAAGTCAGATTCATCTATGTTTGAAATTAACCCTGTGTTAAAAACATCCGATGATAAAATTTTAGCAGTTGATGCTAAAGTTACTTTAGATGAAAACGCACTATTTCGTCATAAAGATTATGCAGAAATGCGTGATTTACGTGAAGAAAATCCTATTGAAGTTGAAGCTAAAGCTGCAGGGTTAAATTATGTAGATTTAGATGGTAATGTTGGGTGCATGGTTAATGGTGCCGGGCTAGCAATGGGAACAATGGACTTAATTAAGCAAGCAGGAGGTGAGCCAGCTAATTTCTTAGATGTTGGTGGTACTGCAGATGCACAGCGTGTTGAAATTGCTTTTGGGATTATTTTAAAAGACCCAAATGTAAAAGCAATTTTAGTAAATATTTTTGGAGGTATAGTTCGTTGCGATAGAGTAGCGCAGGGTGTTGTAGATGCATACAAAAACATGGGAGATAGAATTAATGTTCCTATTATTTGTAGATTACAAGGCACAAATGCCATTGAAGCAAAAGCTTTAATTGATACTAGTGGAATGGAAATTATTTCAGCTACAGAATTTCAAGAAGCTGCCGATAAGGTTCAAGAGGTATTAGAATTATAACTCTCACTTGAAATCATAAAATAAAAAACACCTCTAGCTAGAGGTGTTTTTTATTTTATGAGTTTTTTTAACCAAATTTTCTTTCTTTTGATAATAATTTATCACTAGTCTATGTTTTGACATGTATTTTATATAATTTTATAGTTGTTCCTTTAAAATTGTAATTTCATCTCTAAGTTGAGCAGCAACTATAAAGTCTAGTGCTTTTGCTGCTTCCTCCATATACTTTCTTTTCTCTCTGATTCTTTTTTCTATTTTAGATTTTTTTATATACTATTGAGCATCTAGTTGTTTTAGATTATTGTAGCGCTAAGAAGAAACTGCAGATATAGACTACTGAATAAATCTGATATCAAGAATATTCAATAAAATCAATAAGGACGAGCTTGTTTAATATAAATACGTCTATGGTCTACAGAAGAATCTACTTTAAATTCTATATCCAATCCAAAATCTTTATAATCACAATTACAATCATAAACTCTACTATAAAAGTAAATGTTAATAATTGAAAGATAACCCGCTAATTCAAATAATTCTTCATCTGTCATTACATTTTCCGAGGTATCTGAAACTGCATTAGAAAAAGTATTGTATTCTAAAGTGTATTTTTTATTGTTTGTTGAAAAGTTGTAAATAATAATTTGATCATTAATAATCCCTGAATCAGGATTAACAACACTAATTTCTTTAAATTGGACATTTACCACATATGCATGGTTTCTATTGAATATGTTTTTTGTGATAACAACTCCATTTGCATCTTCATCAGGGAAAGAACGATGAACTAAAACACCCATTGCTGTTGATAAATGATTAATTTTAAAATAATCTCTTTCTTCAAAAGCATTAAAATTCCAAAGGCTAGCCCATACTTTCTTTATAGCTTTTTGTGGTGTTTTTTTAACATGATTTAATTTCCCTGAATATGAACTATACAAACCAGCTCCATTAAAACCATTTAAATCTTCTGCATTGGTAGAAGAGCGAAAACGATAGGAGGTAAATCTAGTATCAGAATTCATTTTGTCTAAAACGTTAGCTAACAGATTATCATTTAGTGGAGAATTTTTAATAGTATCACGAATCTTTTCCAACATTAATTTTCTGTAATTTATATTTGTTTTAAATTCTGATTGATTTAAAATAGTTTCAATATAAATATCTATTCCAAATTTCTTAAGGTGCTCGTTATAATAATAAAAAGGAATAGCAAAATAATTTTCTGGTACAGGAGCAGTTTGGTTTTCTCTTTTAAAAGCTTTTAATATCTCTGCAAAGTTTGCTGCTTTACCTCCTATCTTATTCACATCATCTATAGACGCATTCTCTAATTGAATTAAACCATACTCATTCGTGTCTTTATTGAGAATAACTTTATCTTTAGGTTCATTATTATTCCAAAAAATAGTAGCTTCATCGATAGTAGCTTTTCTTATATTATAAGAATCAACAGTAACATTTAAATGCACTAATTCGCCATTTAAATTATCAAGAGATTCATCTGAAAATCCGTTTTTTAAAACCATGTTTGGAGTACCTCTATTGTGACTTAAAACATTTATATGGCTTAATGGAGTTTGAAACTCTGTAGTTATTATACCTGAAAGAACAGGAATGTCAATCGGAATTCCATTTGTTAAAACAATATCACGCTTCTGGTGCTCTATAGAAGCAATGTCATTCACATCTATTTTTTTTAAATACCCGTAATTTTCCGCAATATTTAATGCTTGATAATTTTGTCCTTCATAAAGCTCATTTGCACCAATTATTGGTATATCAGTACAATCTTTCCATATGTTGTTTGTAGTGTAGAAATATAGTTTATCAATTAAATAAGAACTTTTTATAATTTTCTGATATACTTTGTAAACATCTTCACAAGTGGCACCATCAGTAGAGAAAAACTCAAAAGTATAGATGTCTAATTCCTTAAAATAATTGATTGTGATTGGGTATAAATAGCGCTTGTAATTATTAGTGTATTGCTCATTTATAAATTGATCATGTGTATGTGTATATTCTAATTGTTCTTTTGAAAAAGTATAATGTAAATTGTACTTTTTAGAATTGATATAATACAATATATTTTTTCTGATATCAAATGTCGCTTTTACTGATCTAATTCCACTTAAATGTGTTTTTGAAGGTAGATTACCGAGCATTTCAAAAGCATTTTCATCTAATAATTCTTCAAAATAATTTAAATTCCCATATTTTTTTTTTAATAATTTTACTCCTCTTTTATTGTTAAATCGATAATCAGTTATAGCTAGTTTTCTGCTATGATAGTTTTCTTTAGAGAAAAGAATTGAATCTGATTTTTGATTAGAACTTCTAATATTATTTAAACCTTGCGTGTCTTTAGTAGGGTTAATTTTTAAATAAAAATATCCTTCTGAATTACTTGTGTAAAATTCTTTGGAGTTTTCAATTTGAATTTTAACATTTTCTAATGGAGTGTTAGAATTTACATCAGAAATTATTGAATGGATTGGTATTTGTGAATTAGTGTTTTTAAGGTGTAAATAACAACAGAAAAAAATACAACAAATAATAATTATTTGATTTTCTCTCATTACTCATTTAATCTGCTAATTCAAATTTTGAAATATTATCATAATTATTTCCTTGAATAAAAACAATATAATTTTCTCTAAAAAAGAATTCATCAATTACAACTTCTTTGATTATTTCAGGTTGTGCTTCACAAATATATTTTAATGTAATTTTTACACCTTCAATGACATACGTCCCATTAGTTCCCAAACAGTCAGATATATTATTAGTTGAAGTAAATGTGCCATTTTCTAGGAATACATAATTATCACTATTATTTATGTTAAGTGGTTCCCAAAATGATGGTCTTTCTCCTCCTGCATCATACCATCTATATGTTTTTTCCCATCTTCCGATTAATGAACCCGTATTTATTAAATCACCTGTGTCTAAACCTTCTCTGTATGCATCTCGATCATAGGTCTCAAAAATATCAAAAAGAGATCCACATGAAGAGAGTAATATTAATAAACAGCAACAAATAATTCTATATTTCATAATATATTTTTTTAACAAATATAATTAAATTCATTAACATATGTATATTTTCCGTGAAGATGCTTGTAGCTTTAATTGTATTTTAATTAGCTTTTTTACCTAAAAATTATAGTGTCTGTAATTATAAACTCTCCTTTAAAATTGTAATTTCATCTCTAAGTTGAGCAGCAACTATAAAGTCTAGTGCTTTTGCTGCTTCCTCCATATA
>ENA-ORDA01002549-ORDA01002549.1-marine-metagenome-genome-assembly--contig:-NODE-2549-length-13697-cov-22.897430_pt1 | contig 13697 bp, 11 predicted proteins | sample MGYA00237778_ERZ508506 | MGnify/ENA primary metagenome ERZ508506 (study PRJEB26177, sample SAMN06267891) | marine metagenome | isolation source: Monterey Bay, California, USA | place: Pacific...
TACGTGCATTCCTTTGATGTCATTATGTGCATTGCTTGTTCAACCATTTTGGTTTGCTCGTGATCTTCAGGTTCAATGGACGGTAGCTTCTAATTCTGCGCCTCAACTATGTCATCAAGTTCTGCAAGAAGATATTCAGGAGTCGGGATATGTACTTCCAGCATCGTGAGACCCGTGAAACCGTTTGTCATGTCAGAAAAAATCAATCGAGGTCCGCTGAGTAACTATCCTCGCTCACCTTGAGAATCAGACCAGTTACTTCAAGCAACTTTTGACGTGAAAAGCCGTTTGGTATATTCATAGAAGGTCCACCTGGGGTGCATATCTCGTAATTTGTCGAGGTGGTCGTTTGACCCGATTCTACGTCGTAAGAATGATAATTGTATTCTGCAACAAAGGATGTGGGCGTGAGGTCAATTCTCATCTTTTCCTTTTGAGGTTTGTTAAACCAACTGGAATTTACAACAACGGTGTTTTTCAAACCTAAGTGAGCAATGTATGTTCTTTTGGAATAAGCCGCATACACTGCAAAGATGTAAACGATGCCCAAGGACGCCATGATTGCTGCCCAGGTGCTTGAATTTGCGGTTATGATTACATTCAGACCCCAGTATAGGTCTCTGTCGTACGTTCCAAATCCAATACTTGCGAAGAGAAAACCTCCGATGAAAATTGCTATACAGGTTTGAACGATAACCGAACTTACAACTTCGCGAGGCTCATGAGGGATGAAACCATCAGATTCATTCTGTGATGAACCCTGCGGGTCTTCTTCCGAAATTGTCATTGGTTTTTCTACGGAATTGCTTGGCTCTGAAGAGGGTACTTTTTGCGGTACAGTGGTCGATTCTGCATCGTTTTGAACTCCTCCCCAAAAACTCCCTTCCTCGACCATGTGGGGACATTGTACTGGGGTATAGAAACCTTTCACCGGACAAAAATCAACTCGAAGAAATCAACCCGAACAGGAGAGCATCGAACATCGATCGTTTGGTGAAGCGAGGCCTAATGGTTCGAACTGCCCCGCATCAAGGGGGTGTTCTCTAAATTGAGTCGGTTTTGTCAGAGGCTACGAACGCATCGGTAATAGTCCGGACGGAGCGTGTATGAATTCCGTTATGATGGACTCTCTATAGATTAATTAATTATCTAATTCCCGAGACTGTTCAATAATGACACAAACCAAATGGTAACTCCAAAAGCAACAATGCCTCCGATTTTAAAAATCGTCATGGCACCATTCGCCATCGCTATCTTTCCGCTCCGTTTCCATTTAAACGCCAAAGAGCCAGCAGCTACAGGCAAGCCAAGAGCAATCAACACGACATTCCAAAACCCAACCTGGTCAAGAGGAACCGTAAAACCAATGCCGATTAGCAGGAATCCAGCCAGCCCCGCAATACCTGAACCGGATAAGAAACTGCTTCGGGATTCCTCTTGTGGCTGGTCACCCTCTTCATTGACTGCTGTTTCTCCCACACTAATTCCAAGATTTTGCTGGTATTATAGTTGCTTCCGTTTTCATTAATTTTGCTCGCAGCATGGATATGCAGATCGCTTTCCTGTGCGAGCGTAGCCCATACCTCATCCAGTTCTTGGCAAACCCTGTGACTCACTCTTTTTCACGTTGCGAAAGAACAATTCTTCGAGGTCTTGTTTTGGTTGAGGTTTCTTTTGATTCAGACAAAAAGGGATATTTTTGCAAAACGAGGGAATTTATTCTCTTATCTGTGGCTTGAAAACTGAACAATGGATACGCCATTTTTTTCGGAATGCCTGCGGTATTGACCAAATCCCGCATTGCTTTCTTGTACCTGCTCGTTTGCGCAGAACTCAGAAGTGCACCGACAAGAAGAAGAGCAAATCCAACAATCATACTTCCCCAACACACCGTAGCATCACCAGAGAATGCGTCTTGAAACGAAAAAATTGGAATCAGGATCATGAATACCAAACCGAATATGAGGGGCAGAGTACCAGGGTCGGGCTCTTCCTTGATCTTGATGAACGCCTCGTACCTTTCAATCACGAGCGCTTCTTCATCATGTTCAACTTGGTCCATGCTTTTTCCAACCGCCTTTCTTGGATTAACCTTACTTCGCCTGAAGTTCCTCACATTGTGGTAAAGTGATGTTCACGAATTCCAGTTTTACAATCGCACGAGTTAGCGTCTTCTTTCAGATCTGTTTCCCAGTAGGTGAGTTTTCCTATGACTCCTTTTCCACCCAGTCAACAATCATGTCAGCGAACATTTCTGGTTGATCTGCCCAAGAAGTGTGACCCGCTTCTGGAAGAATCTGTAACTTGCTATGTGGCAAGGCTGCATGAAGATGTTCTGCATTGCTTGGATGAAAGAGAACATCAAGTTCACCCCAGAAAATCAACGTAGGCAATTCGATTTCGTTTACTCGGGCTGCAAGTACCTTCGCCCTTGGACGAAAATCCTTGAACCAATGAATGATTTCTCCCGCACGGCCCGAATAAGACCGTTTGTAGTCATCCATTTGCTTCGCATTCGCCTTATTGCGAATGGCCCCAATTTTTGATGTGAAAGCGATGAGCGGCCCAGCACCTAACAACCCCGTTGTAAAACGCATGAAACCAAATTTAGCCAACATATTGGTCATGAATGCAATCTTGAATGGGCCGGGTGCTCCGATGCCATGCCCAACCGCTAAACTGGTCAAACGGTGGTTATGATTGAGCACATAGTCAAGCGCTGCTGCCATTCCTACATCCGGCGCAACGAGGTGAATATTTTGAAGGTCAAGCTCATCAAATATCGCTGCCAAATGCGCCCCTTGAGCGCTTGGGGACATGTCGTTACGGTCGCCTTCTGAAGCACCGAACCCAGGAAGATCGATGGCCATGACTCGACATTTCTCCGTGAGTGCTTCCCAACAGCCTGTGTAACTCAAAATGCTTTCAGGGAATGGGCTGAGTAATACCACAAGTGGTGCATCGGCTGGCCCTGCTTCAGCGAGGCGAATCATGCGGCCCGCAATTTTTCGAGTTTCAGTTGGAATAGTGACATCAGGCGTTTCAAAAGACGCTGCCTGTTTACGGGCTCGCTTTACTTTCCGCCACTCGGGTGAAAACAGTAAGAGCGAAGCTGCGTTGAGTTTATCATAAAAATTAAGTTTCTTCATTGTAGATCCCCGCCTGCTATGTTGAACTGCTCCATAGCGATTGGCGCTCAGCAATGTCATTTAACCAAGCACTAACACAAGTGTTACTCACATATCGTTCGCAACGATGCTGAGTGCGGTCTCAAACAGGATGGTACACGGGATCGATGAATGCAAACGAGAAACCCTTTTTTGCAATTGCATGGTTACAATTGATTTTGGTTCTTATCATGGCATTCCAAATAGTACCCGTACGAGCGTTCTTCTTAAGGAAAAGATTCCTCATTTATCGATGATTAATAATATCGATGCAAATGCTCCGATGTAAAATCCAATTCCAATGAAATCAAAAATTGAGATTCCTAATGCTGAGGGGCTAAACAATCCACTCACTACGAACAACAAAGCATAGGCTAAATGTAATGACCCCATTAATTTAGGAGATTTCTTAGAGAGAAGCGCAATAGATGAAACGATCCCACTGAGTATGAAGAATAACGGACTGATCATGAATAATAATATCGCAATAACGAATGCTAATTCTTCCATGGAGAGAGTTTGACCTTCTGATGAACCATCGTCAATGCTGCCGTCGCCGCCTCCATCAGAGGTAAACTCTGACATCAAATCCGAAATCTCCATGACCATTTCGAACCCCGTAAGTTCAAAAATTCCGGCTACTGAGATGAAAGGAAGAAACAGTGACAGGAAAATTGCTCCAACACCGATCCAAGGAACAACCCTCGTTTTCTCCACTGATTCTGCTCTGTGTTGAACCATCCCTTTTCCTATGGCCTGTGCTCGAACGACACCCTGTGATGGAGGTGCAGGGATCCATTCAGAACCGCTCCACATCCATTCTCCATCAGGACTCATTGTCGGTTTGCTCATGGTTAGTGTCAGTGTTGAATGCTTTTGGACTTATTGCCTTCATCTACGATAATCGCTCGGAACACATAGCATAGTATTTCCCGCTAGTCTCAGGTAATGGGGTACGAGCAATGGAAATTGTTCGGACGGAACTTGCTATTTTCCCGGAACGGGAGAGTCCACACCTTGTAATTTAGAAATACTTAGCACCTAAGTATTGGCAAAGATGTTCTGTAAACGAGATGTCTTCGGGGGAAAAAGCTGCAGGTAAGTCTGAGTCGAGGTCCAGAACTGCAACCACCTGATTGTTCGAGTTTTTGATTGGTACAACAACTTCGCTTAGGGTCGTTGAACTGCACGCAATGTGTTCTGATCTTGCATGAACATCCGGTACGTCTTGTGTTTCTCCAGTTCGAGCAGCAGCGCCACATATGCCTTTGTCAAAGGGAATCACCAAGCAGCCGTGTCCGCCTTGATAAGGTCCGATTTTCAATACATTTGGCTTCACAGTTCGATAAAAACCGGTCCAGTGAAAATGTTCGAAGGAGGTATGCAATTCACAGGCAACTGTTGACATGGCAGATACCCAATCATCCTCATCCTCGAGAAGAGATTCAATCCGAGCAAATACGTCGTCGTGAACTGTCATGATATTGTCTCATCTTGCTGATATTTGATAACTTGCTTCCTTCTTTGCATGGAGGCATTTCAGGACCATCCAACCTTGGGTCAACGGTGAAGGATTCGTGGCGGTAGATCTGAACGCATAGCGGATTGGGTTTTGTTTGTTTGAGATTCCCACCTTCGAGGTTGGTTTTGAGTCCAAACAGAACTTACTTCCTTTACCCCGCTCAACAGTCATAGAGAGAATGAGCGAAGAAAAGATTACCAACCAATCGAATGCCAGTGCATTAGTTGTTTTGATGTACCCTCTGCAGCAAGCCAATCGACGTTTTCTCCTCTCCTTGGTGCGGAATCATTTCGTCTTCGGGTTGAGATTTTAGAGTTCTAACAATCGATATGGAGAAGAAGCCGAACGCGAGCAGCCACATCAAAAATGGAAGAAAATCAAGTGAAGTATCAAAGTTCATCCAATACGTGAAAAAGTTCTGATTTTGTATGATTGCACTTTCCATCGCATCAGCATCTTCGTCACCAATTTCCGATGAGGATCGAATTTCAAATACAGGGACTAAATCATAGAAAGCGGGTTTGTTTTGCATCTGATCCCCTTCACGGCGATCCAAATAGAATGTCGTGGTTGATTCACCTGCGATTATTAGGCCCGAAAGTTGTTCTGACTTTATCTCAATTTCACTTCCCAGATATATTGGCAGGGCACTGGGTATCACATCAATGAGTGAAAAGGTTCTCAACAAATTTGCTTGAATAGAGCGCTCAGTAGCACTTACGGTGGTCGAACAAACTTTCACTGGAATTCCCTTCAAAACCTCTTCTTGATCACAAGTAAGATCGGCGATTGCGTATCCCGAAACATCGACTTTATCTCCTTGTCCAGTGATAAAACCACCAGTTGTTCCAGATATTTCTTCCGGGGTTATGAGTCCAAGTGTTGCCTCCTCCATTCTGTCATTTCTCCATGACAATTGTGAGGAAGAATCTTTTTCGATCAGCTCACCTTTCTCGCATGAAGATTTCTCACCGCTACAAATCGTGTAATTTGTACCATCTCCATTGGCAACTCCGTTAGAGCCGAAGTACGTCTGATTTGATTCCAAAGATGCCCATCCAACGGTTAAGTCCGATGAATCACCTGAGGCTAAATATGCGTTTACAGGATCGTGCCAGCCCAAGAGCCAATTGTTGATCGATTGAGTGAGGTACGGGGTTGTTGCGAAATTGCTAATTAGAAATTCTTCAACAAATTCACCAAAAATTGAATCCATTAGCAGCGATTGCAATGCTGCCGCAGAATTTGTATCGATGTCATAAGCAGAAGCGATGACATCGACACCCCATGGTTCGGTTTCACTCTGAGTGCCTGATACATACCCAGGTGCCACTTTCCCAGATAATTCACCATAGAGGAAGAGAAGCGCACCAGATGAGGTTGTTAACCCAAGTGGACCATAGAGAATATTGGCAGATTGCTCAGCGGTTAAGGAGATTGCAGACAAGGGGTTGCCATTGGCCCAATCTCCGCCCTGGTTCATGCTGTAGGTCAGGTATCCACCAAAAATTGGGTCTTCATTGCCAAAAGAGGTATTGACAAATTGGCCGGCGTTCAACGTTCCACTTCCGCCAAGAAGGGCCATTTGCAACGAGGTTTCTGAGGTCGCCCAACCTTCAGACCAAAGCGCTATTGCCTCATACTGGCCACTGTTGAGTCCAAAGGTCGACATCGCTTCATTCGAATCCATTCCCAGAAACGTGCTCAGACCAAAACCAGTTCCTGCGGAGTTCTTGGCGAGCAATCCAACGGGCGAGTCACTGCCATCACCGTTCTTCAGTAGGTTAAGGCAATCGACATCTGAAAAATCAACATCGAGTAGATTGTTTAAACGGTTTGCAATATCCTCACTATCGGTAAAAGGTGAACCACCTCCATTGGATTGAAATTCTAATCCAATTGCAATGTAGAGGGACCAATCCCGTATGAGTGTCTGCGCATAATCGGGGACGAGTGAATCTTCTTCCCCGTCATCATTGGTATCAATCATTTGAGTAGCAAGATAGCCATATGCAGTCGCCCGTTGGAGGCTCACAGAGTTTGTTGGATCTGCTTCTATGGTTGAAAGGAGCGTTTCAGGCTCCCCCATGCTAATGAAGGCAACCGGGCCTAAGTCGTTAACCAAGGATACATTGAACAGAGGGTCCGATGGATGAAGTGAAGAATACAATGCTGAATCAATGCCTTCCATGAAATTGGCCACAGGAAGCGGATTTCCGTCAAGGAGATTAGGTAAGATTACACTTACTTCACCAGCTGCTTCAGCAGCGCCTAAGGCTGTATAACCGTATGAGCCAAAACCTGCACCGCCAATCGTGCTGGTCATCGAGGTAATGTGGTCGGCTGTTGCAATCCCTGCTTGCGTGGTATTGAGGTCCTGATCCATCATTCCGCTTGCGAAACCAATTTTTGTCAAATCCATGATTCCATTGATTGCGCTCCCAGTCGCTCCAATGATTTGTGGTCTGAATTGTATGTTCAATTGTGTGAGTTGCTCGTCGCAGGAATTTTTACTCTCCGAAGAACATTCGAAGGAATTGACCACATTATAGGTTAATTCACCTTTACCAGCATCATGGTTTAGCAATGTTTTATGTGAAGTGATTTGGTAGGTGTAGGGGCCTTTCCTCTCATATTCAGGGGGGATTTGATTTTCTAGAACCTGATCAGCATTGGTTAAATTCCATGCATAATAATCACGAGTAGAAACAGAAGTAGCCCAACTCTTCTCGACCGAATCACAATCACCATCTTGACCACAGATTGTATCCAGCGGGTACGTAGCAAAGTTGTCATCGATGGCTCCAGCAACAGCTGAGGTGAAGACAATGGGGAGGAGTGTGAGGTTGAGGAGCAAGCAGACGAGGCCAAATCCGATTAAGAATTTACTACTACGAACCAGTTCCACATACTGAAATTATCAATTCGGCCGTTAAAGTTTGAGCCGGTTGTTAGTCACAGTGTGTCGTTGGGTGTTTGAAATAATTTACGCGTTCAAGGGAGGGTTGCTCTCGAATCGCTCGCATCAATGCAGAGGCTAGAACCCGGCATGTAAGCCTTCAAACTCCAGTTTTGGACTGGAATGCTTTTCAAATGAATTAAATTTTTAAATTTTATTGCCGGCATAATCTTTAATCAATGTACCCTTATGATCAAACATGGTGACCATCCTATGCCCTCATTGTGAAGAAGAAATTGAACTCGAGGATGATGCCAGTGGTGAGTTTGCATGTCCGTTCTGTGAAGGTGAGTTCGAATGGAACATGGAACCTGAGACCGTTAGCGCAAGAGGCGCTTCTGCTGGGGGCGGCACAGCTCGAACAGGTGGAGGCATCCCGCCCATTGATCCGATGGCATGGGTCGGACATGGATTATCCATTTTCATGTTCATCTTCGTGATCATCTGCCTCGGCTCAGGCAGCCTCTACTCAGTCACAGCGAGTGTGTCGGTTGAAGGACAAACTGTTGATCTAATTGACGTCAGTTATGGTGTGAACGATTATTCCGGCACAGAATTCATTAGCCCAGTCTCATCAACATATGTTGATGAAATTGCCGAAATGGAAGCTGAAAGAGCAGAAGTGTGTGAGTGGATTCCAGATGAATGCAGCACTTACCTTGTGAAAGAAATTGAGATTATAGAGAGTTGGAATACTGCAGGAAATTATCTTGGATTTTTTGCAATTATAGCCCTCCTGTCCTCCATAGCAGTGGTCATGTTTAGGCTTATTCTCATGCTAGACCTAATGGAAACAGTGGCCCTCAACGAACAAATGTATGTCACGAGCACGTATGCCAAAACATTCCTTCCATTTTTCACCGGTGGATGTTTGTTGATTGGGATGATTCTTTTCATGATTCTATCTCCCGGTGCAACCTTGTATGAAGGCCTTTTGAATGAAGAATTTCTAAGCGCAGAACTGTCCTCTGGGTTCGGAATGGTCGTATGGCTCTCACTTCTTCTTTCCATAGGGTATTCAGTGTTCTCTATTTTTGAGATGAATGTGGAGTGAGGTCAGGCGCGTCAAGGCCACCACGGCAGTGCCATCCTTTCATCCATTGGTCACTGTGACTGTTTAGAACTGATATCAATCAGTGAACTCTGAACAAGAAATGGCAAGTCAAACTCCTTCGACGATGATGGCGCTGAGATGTAAATTCAACAGAAGGGTCTGGTTCGCAGGCACCCCCTTTTTTTACTACTTGTGTATGGATTTAACCATGCGGGTTGCTCTTTGCTTAGTTACACTGGTGTTACTCGGCGTGCCATTTGGACACATGATCGCTTCAAATGATGATGGGCCACTTGATTCGGTGTTTGATTTAGATCACGATTCCAGCAACAGTGCAGCTCGCTCATCATCCTACACCGTCAGCCCAGCAAGCGGTTGGACAACAGGTGGGGAAGAACTGACCATCACAGGAAGCGGCTTTTCCGACTTGGCCTTTTCCAACACAACGGATGATGGAATGAACCATCAATGGGTGGAGACAACGATGGACTATTCAGATCAAGCCGGCGTATGGAATGCCGTTGCTGTCGATTCAAACGGCCACATCCATGTCGTGCAAATCAAGGATGAAAGTTACCAAATCCGCCACAGTGTGAATGACGGAACCGGTTGGAATACTGTGGGTATCAACACTTGTGGTGCCACATATTGTTGGGACATTCACATGGTCATTGATGATAATGACCACATACACTTGGCTTACACGACATACACTCAATGGGATGAAACCCTCGTTTACATGAACTACGATGGAACATCATGGACGGATACTGTGGTCTCAAACTCGGCTAACTTTGGACCGATCGGTATCGCAGTTGACTCGAACAACCATCCCCACATCTCCTATGCTGCCGATGGAGGGGATCAATGCGGGAATGGACTTCGCCTTGCCTCATACACTGGAACTGCTTGGTCATTTGATACAGTTGAGTCGGGAGGCAACCGTGGTTGTGATTCTGCCATTGTTATTGATGAAAGCGATCATATTTACATCGCCTATCAAGACCGTGATTCCTCGAAACTGAAGATCGCAACAGACAAAAGTGGTTCTTGGGACTCCTATCTGGTTGATACAGGAACATCCCCGAGCAGTATGTATCCAGGGTACATGACTTCGATGGCCATGGACCAGCAAGGACAATTCCATATTGCTCATCAAGATAGCAAAGATGCTGATTTACGATACTCGACGGGCGCTCCAAACAACGGGTGGACCCACACTGTTGTGGATTCGAGTGGGTCCACCGGTCGGGATCCTTCGATTGCAATTGACGCTGCTGGCCAACCTCACATCGTCTACCACACCTGGTCGGGACAGAATCTAAAATATGCAACAATCGATTCGGCCACCTCCAATTGGATCGTGACCACAATGGCGAGCGGTGCTGAAGTCGGGGAGGGGAACTCTATTTTCATCGATGAAAGTGGGGTAATGCACGTTCCATTTAGTGACGCAACAAGTGGTGTCCTGAAGTATGCTACAAAATCAACGGGCTTGAGTCAGACGAATGAGATGAGGGTCCAATTTGGGCAATATGGCTCCGTTACTGGGTCTGTGGCCAACGACACAACCATCGTTGTCACTTCTCCGACAGCCGGGCAAACTGGGGACACCATTGACCTTACGCTCTGGGATAAAGACGGTACGAGCCACTCAACAGGTGTGTCATTCACATTCATTTCCCCAGATGACCTTGACAGCGATGGTGTGCTCAACGATGATGATGATTGCCCGAACACTGCTGGTGACTCGACATCCGGCGAAGTCGGTTGTCCTGACAGTGATGGTGACGGGTTTAGTGATTCAACCGATTCATTCCCTGCAGATGGCTCTGAATGGGGCGATGCTGATGGTGATGGCGTTGGCGATAACGCCGATGCTTTCCCAAACGATGCGACTGAAACCCTCGATACCGACGGTGATGGGGTTGGTGACAACAGCGACGCATTCCCGAACGATGCCAGCGAAACCCTCGATTCAGACGGAGACGGTGTTGGCAACAATGCTGATGCGTTCCCAATGAATGCGCTCGAAATGTTTGATTCCGATGGTGATGGGGTTGGTGATAACGCCGATGCGTTCCCGAACGATGCAAATGAAACGATGGACACTGACGGCGACGGAATCGGCGACAACAGCGATCCGAACCCAACTCAACACAGCGGGAATGACACCGATGGTGATTCAATTGCAAACATCGATGACGCTTTTCCCAATGATGCCACACAGTGGCTCGATGCTGACGGTGATGGTTATGGCGACAACGCATCGGGGAACAACCCTGATGCGTTCGTAAACCTCTCCACGCAATGGACTGATTCTGATGGTGACGGCTATGGTGACAATTGGGGCGATGCATCATGGAACTCGACTCGCCTGTTCATATGGCCTGGACAATTTGTTGTTGGAGCGGTTCTTGCAGACCATTGCCCGACTGAAGCTGGCAACTCCACCGTGGACGGCTACTTCGGTTGCCTCGACATCGATGGAGACGGCATTGCTGACCTTTACGATGACGATGTTGGAAACAATTCGGGAACCCCCTCCAACGAAACAAATCAAACGGGGCCTGCTGATTCTGATAACGACGGCGTCGATGATTTGTACGACCTTTGCCCGAATACAGTGGCCTTTGGCTATGTGGACGTCGATGGGTGTTTAATCGATGAAGATGGCGATGGTGTTGATGATTTCAAAGACGATTGCCTTGGTACGACATCCGGAGCAACCGTCGATGAAAACGGCTGCCCTGTGGCCGTGGACGAGCCGAGAAGTTTCTTTGAATCCCTAAGTTCGGGTGATCGAGGCGCCGTTGTCCAATCGGTTGGCGTGGGAGCGATCATTGTTGCATTGTTTGGTTTCTTGCAGACGAACTTAGTCGCCGCATTGCTTCCCGATTCGATTCGCTGGCTTCGCGTCTTCCGGGCAAGTTCAAAACTCAACGCTGAGGAAATCCGTGAATTGGAGTACCTCAAATCCCTTGTTCAAACATATTACCAAGACCCTGAAGTGTTGCACGATGAATTATACCAAATGAAATCCGAACTCACCGCCCGTTACACAAACAGTGAGATCAAGAAGATCACGTTGGAAAAACTCAACACGCTCATTGCAGATTTACTCGCAATGGATCCATCCGATGTGAGTCGAGTTGCACACAATGATGCGTACTTCGGCCTTGGTGGCTCGATGGACACGGACGCACGAATGGAATACATGAACCAAGATGTGTTGATGCGGTCAATGGATACTGACCTCGATCACGGCGCAGGAGTCGCTGATGTGCAAAGCCATGCTGGCCACCCTTCGAAAGAAATGCAAGGGAGGCTCAATGAATCGGATGGGCACGAATACCTCGAGTACCCTACAGGCAGCGGAGCATGGTATTACCGTCGTTCCTCCAACGGTGAATGGAACGAGTGGGCTCAATAAGTCGTCTTCACCTGTCATACGGTGATGTGTGCTCGAACCACATCATCCACAAACCTGCGCAATGAGGGCCAATACAGCTAAGAGAATGACAAGAACCGCATGGCTTTCGTTTATGTTTCAGGAGTTCAGAATCTCAAGTAGAAGATTGATTCGGCCCATGAATCATTGTTGCAACTTGGAATGAACAAAGTCAATCAATCGATTCAAGTTTTTTTTAGATTTCAAATCTTGTGTCGAAAACTCCATTTTCAACTCACCGCGGAATCGCTCAACCCAGTATGTCGTAATCCGGTGTGATGTTGGGTCTCCATCCATATCATAGCAGTATTCAACACGTGTTTCAGATTTTAGTTCCAAACGATCTTGTGATTCAAGTTGAACCGCGTATTCGACGAAGTCGGATTCTTTCCCGAATATAACATGACGGTAAAGCACAAGAGTCATTTCATTTTGATGCCATCGTGCTTGCCTGGTTTGGCGTGAAACTACGAAGTGCAGGATGCCTGCAATTCCTAGAATCATCAAGGGGCCAAATTGGAATGGGAGAGGTAAGGGTATGGTGTCACTATCGATTAAGGCCATCAACAGATACAGGGCGGTGCAAACGACGTAGAGGATGTTGATGCCGTCAATGGTGTCTCTGTATTGAATGAAGTCGTTTGGAACTTTATCCTTCCAAGCATCGTTCAAGGAGGTAACTTCGGCCATCACTTCTTGGTGACTTTGGTCATGCCAGGGGTTGCCAAAAGCGCTGTCTTGTTCAAGTGAAACATCCTGGGAAGCGGCTGGCATTGATTCAGCTGCTAAGTTTGTTTTTTCGGACCAAAACTCGCCCTCGTTGTTTCTCTTTGCTGAATCCATGTTATTCTGTGGGCTGTGTGAACTATCAATTTATCTCCAATTAAACACGCAACGATTCATCCGCCACTAGCAATTGTGGTTATCAATCAAACAAAAGACACGTCTTTGCTGAAGAGAAGGTTCCACAATTCACGCCCATCCCAGTTATCTTCGCCGGAGAAGTACAGGTTGCCCTCGTGGACATGGATGTCGCCGATGTTGCCGCCAATTGGTTTCAAATCAATGACTTGCCATGTGGTTCCGTTGATCGAATTGTGGGCCCACAATTCTTCGCCTGATGTTCCATCATCGGCAGAGAAATAGACGGTGTACTGATTCACTGTGAGTCCCGATGGGCCACCTGAGCCACTGGTTGACTGAATGTCTGAGATCTCCCAAAAGGAATTGTTCTGCGAATCGTACACCCAGAGTTCGAAATAGGTCCCCGAAGAGGCTTTCATGTACACTTGTGTGCCGAGAACCACCAAGTCTGAGGGCATGCTGGCCGCAACACCGGGGCGGATATCGGCTGCCACCCACGTTGAATTGTTGTTGATCTCGTAGGCATGTAATTCAGTGCCGGCACCGCTGCCATCGTTTGCTGACATGTAGATTGTCGTGCCCATTGAAACAAGATTTGTCGGTGAAGATGCAAGGATTCCAGGGTTGATGTCCTTGACCATGAAGGTGGTGTTTGTGGTTGTCTCATGTTTCCACAATTC
>ENA-ORDA01002550-ORDA01002550.1-marine-metagenome-genome-assembly--contig:-NODE-2550-length-13689-cov-3.838451_pt1 | contig 13689 bp, 13 predicted proteins | sample MGYA00237778_ERZ508506 | MGnify/ENA primary metagenome ERZ508506 (study PRJEB26177, sample SAMN06267891) | marine metagenome | isolation source: Monterey Bay, California, USA | place: Pacific...
ATTTCTAGCTTTAAGAAAAAGTCTCCATATTTAAGCATATTACGTGTCCATGACCATAAATTAAATTCTATATTTAATACGTCATAGAATAAGTTGTATAATACTCTTTGAATATTTTCGTCAGATGATTTAATCGATACTACTTCTCCTTGGTCGTTTTTAATTGTAGTTTCATCTGATATAATATCTAATGCTGAAGCTATAATAGGATCGCTGTCCATTGCTTCATAATCAGCATAAAGCTGAACTCTTAATGTTTGGTAATTAAGATTAGGATTATAAACGTTAGCATTGTTAGATGCATAAAGTCTACTAAATCTGTCAACTAAAGAATTAGTTGCTACTTTAGGTGATTTTTGAATTGAATTGGTATCTACAACTTTAAGCTGATCTCCTCCAATATTACGTATTACTACGTCATTAGAAAAGAGTCTTGTAAGTCTACCAAATAAAGAAGTGTCCGCCATTTAAATGCAGTTTATATATAAATAGATCTATTTTAACAACCAAGTGATGTCTTCTTCACCGTGGTTTGTCTTTATAAGATAAGGATTTTGTCTCTGACTACCAACTGATTGCATAACAGCGTTGTTTCTTGAGTTAAGATTATTAAAAGAAGATAATTGAGCTCTGGCTAAATCCATACCCTGTTGTCTAAGTCTCAATGCTGTATCTCTAACGTATAATCCGGTTGCGAAAGAAATAATAAGGTCATCGTTATATCTATCTTGTGCTTGTGCCTTGCCGTTTCTCCAGATGAATACTCTCATTTCTTGAATCAATCTTTTAGATTGAATAGTAACTGAATGATCTCTTACATACTCAATCATCTTTGCAATAACTAAAGGTCTAGTTCTAACAGACATTGTAAAACCAGGAACTAACTTGTCTCTTTCAAACTTACTCATATACGTTTCTACAGTTTCTTGGTTATTATTAGAACTGTAGTACATATTTCTATACTCTCTTTCAAGTATTTGTTCTATAGTAGCCCATCCTATATTAGCATTTTCACATACTAATAGTGCATCGTTGTATTCTGATGCTATTCCTACTAGTACATTTCCAAATTCTTTTGGTGATAGCTTACCTTTATATTCAGCTACTTGAACAGCATTATCTACATCGAAGATATGAAAGGCAGAATAATCCTGTCCGTCCCCTCTAGCGACGTCGGCTACTACCATATAAGACTTACTATAGTCTACTCCTTCCCATATCCATAAATTACCGTCTACCCCTCTTCTCTCCAAAGGATCCTTCTGATAGGTCTCTTCAAAGAATGCCATATCTTCTGGTTCAAATACTGTATCTCCAGAAGCTAAGAAGTCACAATCACATTCCTGTCCTGCCATCTTAGGTCCTAAATCACCGTCTTGTTGATCTCTCCATTTTTGATCTCTTTCCGGATGTACTGTCCAAGGAAGTCTGATAGGTAAAAATGAGTTTTCTCCTGTTTCAGCTCTTTCCCATGTTTGGTGGAACCAGTTACCAATACCATTAGGAGTAGACAGTGCCATACATTGACCACCCGTCGCTAAGGTTTGTTGAGCTGCAGTAAAGGTTTCGTCTACATTATCAATAAAGGCGGCCTCATCCATAAGGAGTAACGATACCGCTTCCGATCTTGCAGCATCTGGTGATGATGATTTAGCTTGTACTTTAGATCCGTTTTTTAATCTAAGAGATAATTTGTTCTTTTCTACCGCTGGTAATTTTAACCATTTGGGTAGTTCTTCGTACATAAAGGTTACTTTAGTAACAAGGTTACGAGCAGTAGCTTGAGTAGTTGCTAATGCTAAGACGTTTTTATCTTTGTGAAATAACATTAACCATAGAGAATATCCAGCAGCTAAAGTAGATATACCTAACTGTCTAGATTTAAGAGTAATAAGGTACTGATGATCTCTAAATAGTCTTAGTACTTTCTCCTGAAATGGGTATAAAGCAAATAAAATACGTCCTCTAGTAGGATGCTGTATATGGCAATACTTTCTCATAAAGTACGCCGGATCTTTAGCACACTTAATATATTCTTGTGCTATTATTTTTTTTATGTCTTGTGCCATAACTATTTAGCTTTTGATACAGCTAATCCTAATTTATCCGAATCATGCCCTGCACTATTTTTTGAATGATGCTTAACATTAAATTCTCCTGCAACGATTTCACTGTATACTCCTTTTAGAGATTTAGGGTCTAATTTATACTTTATATACTTTACCTGTACGTAATTATTAAACAATTCATTAAAATTTAATTCAGGATTAACATTTAAATCTCTTACAAATGCTTTTTCAATACTAATCCTATCTGCATGGGATTGTCTACCTTCTGGTCCTCTACTTAACTTAGGATATTCAGGGTATTTTTGCTTATAATTTTCTACTGCATTTTTTAACTCTGTACTTCCTAACTCTTCTATAGCTGCGAAAGCTCCTGTTACAACTGAATTACTATTAATAATGTCATTAAATCTTCTTAGTTTTTGAGGTACTTCTCCATCTGCTAGATCTGCTAATCTGATAACGTCTTTATATTTTACAGTGTTGCCCATTCCTTTAGCAGTTTTAGCACTAACTTGAGTTCTCTCTTCCCCTTTATATAGTATGTAGTCAATTAATGGGTAATTTCCTGCTTCTGGGAATTCCACTGAATCATATCCATTCTCTATTCCGTACATTAACGCTCCGTGAGGTTCGCCAAAGTTCTTATTAACTTCATTATAAAAACCATTGGGTAGTTCCTCTCTATCTCTATCTGAGATAGCTCCTATATCAGTTAAGGTATATATGAGTACATTTTTTTGAGTATCTGATAGAATTTTATGATTTTTAATTCCTCTAACTAATTCATCTTTAAGCTGTGTTAAAGTAATCTTCTTATCTAAAGTCAACCCTAACTGTTGAGGTTTTAACTCAAAGTACTCTCCTGCTTTTTCACCGGTCGGCTTTAAAACTATAGTAATACCGTCTTTTTTCCAGTTACCGGTTCTAACTTGAGTAGCTTTACCGAACTTATTAGAATCTTGTATTTTGTCAAATAAGGAATCCCTTTCAGGTGTATATATAACTATACCGGTTTTAGATTGAGGTATAATTTGTTCTTGTTTAATACCTAAAAGTTGAATGAGCTCTAATGCGACTTCTTTTGCTCTATCAGTTAATATATCGTACTCTAGTTTTTTCAACTCGGTTACTGTTGGATCAAAACCAAACATAGATTCAAACAAAGCCATATCCTCTTGACTGTTAATGTCAGGATATCCTTTAGTAGTCTTGTAAGACCATTCTAATATTGCTTTGTCTATAAGATTCATTATGCTTCAGGTTCTTCGGCTGGTTCTTCAAAGTCAATTTCTTCACCTCCTAAATCAGCTCCTTCTTCTTCTCCAGTATCATCTGCTCCTAGATCTTCTCCTCCTTCTTCACCACCTTCGGCGCCTCCTTCTTCTCCAGGAAACTCTCCTCCGCCACCGCCACCGCCTCCGGTGTCAGTATCAGCAGGTTCTCCATCTCCAGCTCCACTCATTGGTGCTTCTTTGTAAAGAATAGCTAATTTGTCTAATGCTTGTTGGTATTCTGCTATATTAGAAAGTACATATCTTTTTCCTAGTATTTGAGCTTCAAATGTTTTACCGTTCCACTTTAAAATATAGTCTTGACCATTTTTAAGGTTAATTCTAAATGATGAAGGTCTAGGAGATATCCAATCAATAGATTCTACAAACTCTTTAAATTGCTCAGTCTGTAGCTTTATAATAGCTGCTTTTACAGTTGGAAATTTGCCTAGTATTTTATCTGTAGCATCTTCTAATACTGTTTCTTCTCCTGCAGTAGTATCTGGTTCTTCCTCTGGTGTAGGTTCTTCTTCATCTTCTACTTCATCAAGCATAGATTCATTTAGTGCCTTTCCTAGAAACTTTATAATATCATTATTCTGATCTGAAAAAGCAATTGCTCTTTCTGGGTCCTCCATATGCATATCATCTAAAATATCTAAAAGTTCTTCTGCAGTTTTGATTACTGCTAAGTTATCTTCACTACGTTGTCTACCGTGAGTACCAATATCTCTTAAATCTGTTGTCAAATCATCAGTAGGAAGATACCTATAATAAGGCCCTTTTTTTAGTATTTTAAAGTTAGAATTTTCATTTTTTACTGCGGATTCGTGCGTTCCTTCTTCTAACTCTTTATTAATATCTTTGACGATAAAATTACCAATAGCATCTCCATTAGGAAAGCCCATTTTATGTAAAATAGGAATTTCTTCTTTTACGTAATTTAAATCTACTTCTTCTCCTCCTACATCAACAGCTACTTGGTATTCTTTTCCATTTCTAGTATCAACTAAAATATAGAACATTGTATCTGTAAATGACGATTGGTCTTGTACAAATATATCTATATTTTTAACTCTACCTAATTTTAAATCATGTTCCCTTTGTTCCATGATAAGAGAAGCGTGACTAACAAACATTTCATGTAGCTCTGCTATAGAAGCTTTATTTCTTATAAGAGCATACTGATCAGGTCTTTCTGTTCTTAGGTACCTTTGTAGTTTTCTAAAGTTAGTTCTGATAAGTTCAAATAACTCTCTAGCAGCTTTATCAGTCCTGACATCTTTATCTCTCATTAAGACTTTAATATCTTGAACTATATCTTGATAGTCGTTATACATTTTATCAAAAGAAGGTATAGCTATAACTTTATGACTTATTTGACCAGTAGTTTTATTTTCACCGTCAAACTTCATATACCGAGTCATATCATCAGTAAAGAAATCATGCTTGTGCAAAGGACCGTGACGTTTTTCTATAGCTGCTTTAAAAGCTGCAGGCAGGTCTTTTGGTTTTATTACATCTTCTTCTAATACTTTAGCATATTGCTCGAGTATGAGTTTTTGAATATCCATTTATTTTAGATTATAGTGATTCCTAAATCATCTACTAAGTATGCTTTGTCTACGTCTGAAAATCTATCAAAAGAAGTTAAGTCGAAATGATCGATAGCAACTGCAATAAGTTTTGCATCTTCTGCTGTTAGGTTTTCTTCTGTAATAATAGTTTTAAGGTCCTTATCGGATGATTGAATTATAGCAACAATTCCATCGTAGGTAGGTGCCCAAGTTGAAGAATCAAAAGACTCTAATTCTTCGTTTTGCCTTTGTGCATATAAGTAACTATTGTTGAATTCTTCTGCAGTCATAATTTTTAATTTAATTGTTTTACTTTTTTTTCTTTTTGTATCCTTTATGCCAGTGTTCGTTAGTAGTTTTAATATCTAATTCATTTACCGGTATGTCTAATACTGTGTTTCCGTTTTCAAATAAAACATCATAATGAGTAACTACGTACTTTTTACCTTCTTTTACTAGTGTATGTTTTTCTGGGATAGTATTACCTTTACCGTATTTTTCATGAACTACTTTAGCAGCACAATCATGTTTAAATCCAGGTCCTGCTTCTTCAACACCTTTAGTATTGATGAATATATGAGTAATATGATCTATGATTTCTTCTGCTGCTTCTCTAGTAGAAATATCATCCTCACTAGCCATATTAATTATAATGTCATTAATAGCTTCTCCATCTCCCCTACCTTCATCTAATTCTTGACCTTTACCTATATTAGAAGCTTTTTTAATCCTTTCTTGCTCTAACTTCTTTTTAATATCTGTAAGTTTCTTTAAATGAGGTACTACTGATTTATCTCCTGCTTTATATTTTTTAGCAAGTCTTTTCATAGTATGAACTGTAGTATCATAAAGATCGTCTACATTTCTACCTTCATCCATATCCATATCCTCTTCTTCAGCAGTTCTTTCGATATCGCTAATAAGAGTCTCTAATGTTTTATCATAGCTATTTGAACTTGTACCAAAGCTGAATACATCATAAGCTTCTCCTGCACTTAGTTCGTTAGGAAAGTTATCTTTTACAATCTGTCTAGCTTCATCTCCTAATTGAGCAGCTTGATCTAATATATTCTGTAGATCATAAATTGCTTCTCTTGCATCGCCGCTTAATCTTTCGTTTACGTTTTCTTTAGCCATAATAGTTACTCCACCTGCTTGATTAGGTGCTGCATGATGACCATGTTTTTTAGCTCTACCTATAATACGTTCTTTTGTAGCATCATCTAAAGGTTCAGTAATAATAAATTTATTACCTTCTCTTTTATAAGGTATACCTCCTGCTACTTTATCTACATTTTCTAAAGCTAATTGATCTATAGCTGGTTGCTTTTCTTCTGAGTCTAAGTAGTGATATGCTGCTGAGATATAATCTCTAGCTAATACTAGCTTCTTTTGCCACCAATGTGGAAAATCTACTTCTCCATCATGTTGGTCATATCTCTGTAATTTCTTAACTAGCTTAGCTGCATACTCTGCAGTCTCCATAGCTGAAGCTCCTAACATATTAGGTTCGTCATCTTGATGACCTACGTCTGTATCTTCATCTTGTCTTGGATTGTCATGCCATCCAGCTTCATAATCTGCATCATTTCTAGCATCTTCTTCTGCATCTTCATTGACATTAGGAATATTGGTATCTAATATATGTACTCCGTCTCCTTCTAAATCATCTAATACCCCGGCATCGAAATCTTCTTTTTTAAAGTACATAAATATACCGTCTGGATCATCGTTTAATTCATAATTTATGTCATGTAGATCATTAAAGATGACTTGTGCTTTATTTTGAGATGCAGCATCTTTAGGTATCTTTATATAGTACATACCTTCTGGAGCTTCATTTACATTTGTACCTCCATGTCTAGCCATTGCTGCTTTAAAATCTCCTTTATACAGTTGCTTAACTATTCTACGCCCTAAATCTTCTAGTTGGTCATCACTTAAAGTATGAGGTCTATTAAATCCATCTAAATAGTTAGCACCTATAGTTCCATAGTCAGCAGGATCAATTACGTCATCTGATACTTCTCCTTCTGTGTTGATAGCTTTATCTAATGCTTTCTTTTGATCTTGATGAGCCTTTACAGAATTAGTAAGTGCTTTAGAAAGTTTCTTTAATTCTGGTTTATCTTTTTCATCTACTTTTTCATTCACAGATTTAAAATGTTTTGTTAATTCGTTTGCTAATACATCAACGTTAACTATTGCTTCTCCTGACGGTTTAACACCAACATCAGTAAGTTCCTTATCGAATGAAAAATCTGTTAAATGTAATGAATCATCTATTATATAAAAAGAAAACTCATCATCAGCATCGTTTTTGTATTGTACGTAAATTTCAAAAGAATTTTCTTCTATACTTTTAGCTTTCATATGAGCTACTTCATCTCCTAAAGATTTGAGAGACTGTGCTACTGCTTTACCTACACTCTTAGCGATTGATTTAGTCTCATCTATAGAAAATTTAGATCCTTCTTGTTCTTTAATATCTTCTCCGTCTATTCCTTTTATAGCTTTAACATCATCTGCATCTTTTAATGCATCAGTTTCATCATCGCTCATTGCTACTGCAGTTGTTTGTCCTTTCTTAGGAGTAACTAAGTAAGTCTTAGATTGAGCTTCAGCAAGTTTTTTGGTTAAAGATTCTTTCAAAATAGTAAGTTTGTTGATTTCGGCTTGGGCCTCTTTAGTATCGATGTTTACACCGTTTTTAAATTTCTCTAAAGTTAATTCACATTTAGATAAACGGTCTTTTATCTCTTGGTAGGTCATTTGCAGATATTTTTAATATACGTATATAAATAAATAGATTAACTATCCCAAATAACGTTTTTAAACTTCTCTGGTGATAATCCGAAGAAGTCAGTACGCCATTTAGTTTGATCAAAGAAATCTAAGTTTATCCATTGGTCTCTTTTTTTCCAAAGATCTAGTGCTGCACTATCCCAATCTAAGTTAAGAACAAATTGCTCAATTTCAAACTTTTTTTCTAGTACAGCATCATATTCAAAAGCATCCCATTCGTAGTGAAATACTTCGAATACTGCGTCTGGAGATACATAATCTATCGATATATCTATTCCCCATTTAGGTTTCATTTTTATTAGTTTGTATAGCATAGGATTTGACTCTGCTATTACCTCTAATTGCTCTAAAGCACAGTCTTTAAAACCTTTTCTTTCAAATAAGTCACAATGGTTAATATGTGCACCATCTCTTTTATCCGAAATAATCCAATCATGTCTTAAACAATCTTCATGTCTTCTAACTATAGGTTCATATCCATTACGAGAAAGAAATGCTTGTTCTGCTTTAGTAAGATGGTAGCCGTTTTGGTCAAATAAATCTACGCAGTTAGGTTCTTTAAGAGTATGTATCTCTTCTGTTGCATCAAGAAAATATGCCTCTTTACGTAATTTATTGTTTGCAACTATCATATAAGTCTTTGTCTGATATTATCCTTACTTTTGCAGGTAAATTTAAAAATATACAACAGTACAGTCTTGTTCTACCGTCTATAATATAGTACTTTTTTTTCAATTCTAAAAATAATAAAGGGTGATATTCATTTTTACTTACTAATTTAAGTAGTTCCTCTATGCTATATCCTCTTTTTACATCTCTCGGATGTAAATTATCCCTATCTTTTAATATTTTTAAAAATTTATTTGTGCTTTTTTCTTTAACTGTACGTCTTAAAACTTCTTTACACTCCTTAGTATTAGTAAAGTTTAAAACTTCTTTATATTTAGATATGTCAAAATGGCTAATCTCAGTATTCTTTATTACTTCTAGAACATTATCTTTATTAAGTTGGGAAGTAAACTCTTTTATAAGAGGATGCCACTGTCTAAAAAAAAGGTTATGTACATCTATATCGTCAAAAAGCATTTTACTTCTTACCGCTCTTCATATTAGCACACCAATGATACATCTTAGCTTTTTCACCTGATGCATTCTTAGCCTTTCTACGAAGATCAGTAACTGAACCGTTACATGATGCTCCGGACTTTTTTACTCTACCTGGTCTAGACTTACCTTTCTTCTTACCGTCTTTAAAGTTCTCTAATGCTGGAGGAGTATTTTCATGACCACATTTATGACATGTGTACAGGTCAGTTCCTCCGTCTACTTTATTCCAGGACCAATCACAATTATTACATTCGATTTTACCGTTTACGATTTCTCCTATAAGTTGTGCTAGAGTTAAAGTCATTATTTATGGTTTTAACTTATTACCAGCCTTTTCTGCATCTTTGTGAGCATTAGAATTACCATGAGAAGGTTTCTTACCTGCTTTTTTCTTAGCATTTATATTAGCCCAAAGACCTTCTTTGTTAATCTTCTTACCAGCCTTAACTGCATCTTTATGTGCGTTAGAGTTTTTATGAGCAGGTTTTCCACCTCTAGCTCTTTTAGCTCTAATATTAGCCCATAGACCTGGTTTTTCTTCTTCTAGGACTTCTTTGATAGCATTTACCAACTCTGATTTTTTCATCCTTATTAGTTTTATTTATAAATAGTAGCTTTATTGTAGTTTTTTATGTAGTGTTTCTGCTATCCTAATATACTTTTCTAAGTTAAATTCTTTACTACCTTTGTGGTCCTTAATTAACTTAGCTAGTATTTCCCCTACATCGTCTCTGAGAAAGTGATCTACTGTGGGTAGTTCGAGAATAAAGTTACGAAAATTGTTTTCTAATTCCTCTTCAGTTTCTGTATACCTCTTAAACTTATTAAAGTTAAAATTTATATTAGAAGCTATAAATTTAGCTAAAAGTAAATTCGTTTCTTTTGTATGACATCCATTGATAAGTCTTGCATTGTTACCACATTCTATTCCTAAATCTACTGTAGAAAAATTAAAATGATCGAATCCAAATTCATTAAAATACTTAGATGAAAAAGATAGAGGTAAGTAAACTATTTTGAAGTCAAAATTAGAAAGATTATTAATAACCGTATCGAATATATACTTAGTAGTAGAGTAATCTTTATCGGTAAACTCTGATGATAAGTATTGACCGTCTATGAATGGTTTATGAACACCTGTTTCTATTCCGTCTATATACTTAGGAGTACCTGCAGCCCAAGGTACTTTTCCGTTGGCAGTTTTAATTGCATCGTCTCTATATAAGTAATATACTGTCCCTTGTTTATTCTCAAACTCATCTTTAAAGTTTTGGCTAAGTACCGTTTTAAGTAAATGCTGCGGACCGTGTCCTTGTGCTCCAAAATTTATGCTCCTTGTACCTGAAAGTAAATTTTCTATAAAGTACGGTACAGTCGAATAATCGTCGACTCCTTCTCCAAAGCACATTGCATCACCAAAAAATAGATTATAAGATTCTATATTCTTATTTACTTCCGGAGTAAGTCTTCTACCTTTATGGTCAAAAGAGTATGTAGTGTTGTATACTAATTGGTCTGAGTGATGTATAGTATCAGATGACTTATAAAGGTCACTTTTTACAGTAAGATTAGGTTTATGCCAAGAACCAAAATTTTCTACAGGAACTATACAGTCGTTAAATTCTTTAGTTTTAGAATAAAAAGAATTGTTTTTCTTTATAAACTCTTTAGTATCTTTTTCTATACCTAAAACCTTTAATGACATTACCCTTGTTCTGAATGCATCATTAACATTCTAATAACGATACCTGCTATTGTTCCAAAAATAATCCACAATGCTCTAGTTACTCCTGCTTTCCAGGTTAAAAGATCATTAAGCTTTATTAGCTGATCGTTGTATTGATCTGCTCTTTGCTCATGGTAAATACGATTTGCAGTATTCTTATTAGTATTTACTATGACCCCATCATCTGGATTAAGTAATGTTCTTTTCAAATCAGAAACGTCTTCTTTCATTTTCTGAAAGTCATTAGCCATCTGTTTTAACTCGCCATTCGGCATGTGTGTCTTCACATGTTTTATTTCGGCTAAAACTGATTCTAGTACTTGTTTTTGTGTCATTACAGGTATTTTAAAATAAATAGTTTACGAGAAGTGTTTATCTATAATTTTTAGATACTCATCTAATCCATCTAAAACCTTTTTATTTTGAATATTGCTATTATTATTCCAGTCTTCTACATCTCCATGTTCTGTTACAAAAGTAGATTCGTACTCTACAAAATTATTGACATAGGCTTTCAGATCATTTACGAAAGAGTATGCATTTCCTTTCATCATATTCTTTTCGTACTTTTCATACAGACCAGCTTTTCTTAACTTTGCTTCATAATCTACAGTACAGTCAAAACAAAAACCATGTATCTTATACATTTTTTTAGCTAACCAGTGATTCATAGATCCTTCACATTTAGGGCATGCTAAAGGAACACGGGCTGCTTTTTTAGCAGAATCTAATTTAGTAATATTCTGTTTAATACCGTTTTTGATAGTCCATTTTTTGCCGAACTCTTCCCATGTATCACCTTCAGAATATTTTTTATATGCCTTCTGGTAACCGGTAGAAGCTTGAGTTTTAGCAGTATAGTCTTTGTTTACTATATTTCTAACTCTCTGAACGTCTTTTTCTTTAAATTCTTTCTTGAGGTAAGAATCACTCATAACCTAACTCTTTTAATTTTTCTATAACATGGTTAACGTTACCGTCTTTACATCTTATAGCTATACCGCCTTTAGATGCCCATTCATTTATATTTGACTTTTTATCGTCTATTAATATACTATTTTCATTTGCATATCTCTGCTTATCTTTAGAGTATGCCATTATTACTTTTGGTTTAGGGTTAAGGTTATTCTTAGCCCATAACTGTTTTCCTAATCTAGAGTTATTATGTCTAGAAGGAGAAGTTAATAAATCCGGCTGGTAAGGTGATATAAAGCTCCATAACTCTTTGCCTTGAGGCATCCAGTCCATTCCTACCCAAAATCTAACTCCAATTTTATTATCTATAAGTTCCCAAAATGCAGGAGTACCTTTTTCTTTTTCATATTCTTGAGGATGCATTCCACTAAAGTGTTCAAACCTCTTTTCAAAGTCAGTTAATACACCGTCCATATCACAGTATATCTTATACTTTGGTTTTTCTTTTACTTCTGGAAGCGGATATGCTTCTAATAAATCTACTAATTTTTCCATAACCTTTATAATTTTTGTTTAATGCCTAATGCTGGTAGTCTTAGTGCCCATACTTTTTTTACGTCTTCAACATCTTTTTTAGTAAGGTACGGCTCACCGTCCTCACCAAACTGTTCTGTATATTGATATAAGTATTGATCTACTACGTCAACGAAAGGTCTTTTTTGTTTTTTAGCTGATAAATATAATCCTTGTATATTAGCATCTATTTCTGATGGTAAAGTTAAGTATGATACTCCATTTGCTATAATACCTTTTTCAATCATACTACGAAATAAAGTTTCTTCTTCAGTACCAAACTCTCCATCAAACTGAGAGTCTTTATCGAAAAATTTATTTCTTTCGTTACCTCCAGATTGAGTTAGATGTTCTATCTCATGTCTTAGTACGTCTGATATCTGTCCTGATAGTTCTTCAAAATCATTAGGAAAGTTATAAGGGTCTAAAACGAACTCTAATTCTATCTTAGGAGTTTCAAATTCATTATCATCTCCAAAGCCTCCTTTATATGCACCACCGTCTCTCATTATAGAGTCGGATCCTTTTGCAAATATAGCTTTCATCTCAAAGTCGAATTCAAGATCAGTATCCTTTTGGAAGTTTTTATCTACTTCTTCTGGGATGCTTAAAAGATATATAGGGTAAGACTTTTCTATTTCTTTCTTCATACCAATTCTAGCCTTTTCAGACTTTGGATCTCCGAAATGTCCTTCCTTAAAGTGGTTAATTTTTTTCTTTAATGCATTTTTTACTGCATCGATACTCTTGTTAGTTAAGTACGTAACTATAGAATCATACTTCCCTTCTGCCATAACCTTTTTTTCTTTTTTTTTATAACTGTCTTCCCAATTGCGGAAAGTAATATTACCCGTTAAATAAGCTTCTTTCTCTATCTCTAATAAATGATCGTCCTCGTTTGTATTAGTTGTACCTATTTGACCTAATCTACCTTCTAGGTTTTGCATATGATGTACCATCTCATGAGTAAACGATCTCACTATATCTTTAGGATGTCTACCTTCAGTATAAAGTACTACTTCTTTTTCATTAGGATCGTAATATGCAGTCCTACCAAAAAAGTCAGAAGCATTAGCCTCATCTTTAACTGTTTTTATTTCTGGTAGAGGTGTAATTTTCATACCCTCATCTAGCATGTATTCTAATATCGAAGCTATATACTTAGTATATGATGGGATTTCTTTTTTATTAGTATCTTTCCAGTCCTTATAGTTCTTTTCAGATTTATCTTGAGCTGATTCAAACATAGCTTCAAAAAGATCTTCCATCTTTTGATTCATTATTTCAGATATAATGTTATCTTTTAGCATCTTAAGTATAGATAGTAGTTCTTCTCTTTTTAATTGTTTAGGAAAAAAGTCTCTTATATCATCTAAACTACCGTCTAAAGCAGCTTTACGAAGATCACTTGCTCTAACGTTATTGCCTTTCGCTGCTGGTATAACTAAACCCTGTACATGTGGAGTATTGGTAAAGGTTGTTATTCTTCTTAGATCAATTAAATCATCTTCACTTCTTATTCCTGTAATAGCATAAAAGTCTTTATCGGTATTTGCTTTTGCATATTCCTTAGCAGCAAACATAGGATTCTTTTCACCGTCTAGTATCTCTAAACCAGGTAAGTACTTAGCGTATATTTTCCATAT
>ENA-ORDA01002552-ORDA01002552.1-marine-metagenome-genome-assembly--contig:-NODE-2552-length-13686-cov-11.859505_pt1 | contig 13686 bp, 12 predicted proteins | sample MGYA00237778_ERZ508506 | MGnify/ENA primary metagenome ERZ508506 (study PRJEB26177, sample SAMN06267891) | marine metagenome | isolation source: Monterey Bay, California, USA | place: Pacific...
CCGCTCTATGTCACGCTGAATGCTTTCGCGGATGGCAAATTTACACGCGCGCTGACATATTTCTGTGATATCTGCCCCCGAAAAGCCATTTGTAAAACGTGCAAGGGTTACCACGTCGACGTCAGGCGCAAGAGGGGACTTGCGCAAGTTTGCCCTGAAGATTGAAAGCCGGGACTTCTCATCGGGTAAGGGGATGTAAATCAGTTGATCAAGGCGACCAGGACGCATTAAGGCAGAATCAATAATATCAGGACGATTCGTTGCCCCGATGATAAACACGGTTTTCTTTGACCCCATACCATCCATCTCTGTCAGCAGTTGATTCAAGACACGATCAGCAGCGCCTCCGGCATCGCCAGAGCTGGATCCTCTCTGGTTGGCGATTGAATCAAGTTCGTCGAAGAAAAGCACGCAGGGGGCAGACTGGCGAGCCTTGTCAAAAATCTCCCGCACATTTGCTTCTGACTCGCCGAACCACATTGTGAGGAGCTCAGGTCCTTTGACAGATATGAAGTTTGCTTGACATTCATTAGCAATAGCTTTCGCAAGCAATGTTTTGCCACACCCGGGCGGCCCGTAAAATAACACACCCTTGGATGGAGCCATGCCGAACTTTTCAAACTTTTCAGGATGCTCAACAGGGTACTGCACAGTTTCTTGAAGTTCTTGCTTGACAGTTTCAAGTCCACCAATATCTTCCCAGGAAACATTCGGGACTTCAACAACGGTCTCGCGCAACGCAGATGGATTCGACGTTCCGAGCGCGGTGACAAAGTGATCGTTTGTCACTGCCATTGTGTCTAATACCTCGGCGTCGATCGTTTCATCTTCAAGATCGATGACATCCATTTTCTCACGGATGCACTGAAGGGCTGCTTCTGTGCAAAGTGCAGCGAGGTCAGCACCTACGTAACCATGCGTCTCTTTTGAAACCTTCTCCAGGTCGACTTCATCATCCAGCTTCATATTTTTCGTGTGGATGCGGAGCACCTCAAGACGGCCTGTTTCGTCAGGAACGCCTATATCAATTTCACGGTCGAAGCGACCGAATCGCCTTAGTGCTGCATCCACAGAATTTGGTCGATTAGTTGCGCCCATGACAATGACGTGGGCTCGTGATTTCATGCCATCCATCAATGTCAATAATTGGGATACTATTCTTTTCTCTAGTTCTCCTGAAACCTCGTCTCTTTTTGGAGCAATCGAGTCTATTTCATCAATGAAAATAATGCTAGGAGAATTTTCTTCGCCTTGGGTAAAAATTTCTCTAATTTTTTCTTCACTTTCCCCATAGTGTTTACCCATAATCTCAGGACCACTCAGAGAAATAAAATGGGCATTTGTTTCTCCAGCTACTGCTTTTGCAATCAAAGTCTTACCAGTTCCTGGCGGACCATAAAGTAAAACACCTTTTGGAGCTTCTACGCCTATTTTATCAAATAATTCAGGATGACGCATTGGTAATTCTACCATTTCACGAATTTTTTGAACTTCATTTTTTAGACCTCCTAATTCATCATATGTGATTCTTGGAACAGATGAATCAATAGCTTTAGTCAATGAACCTAATTTGAAAATTGTATTTTCAGTAACAATTACTGGTTTTGACGGTTTCGTATTTGTAATAATAAATTGAATTTTGTTACCTACTTGTGTATTTAGTGAAATGGAATCACCGTTAGTAAATACATGATTGAGATAATTGTAAATCATATATTCTTGTAATCCATCAGTTGTAATTTTTTCAGTTGGAGATAGAGTGATTTGTTCTGCGTTTACAGCTTCAACTGATTTTATAGAAATTTTATCGTCTATTCCTGCTCCAATATTTTGCCTAGTGACACCATCAATTTTGATAATATTTGTGCCATATTCCTGGGGTGATGCTGGCCAAAGTTTAACATATGTTTTTTTATTATGAGTTAATTCTAAGATTTGACCAACATTCCAATTTTGATCTTCAATTATTTTTGGATCAATAATTGCTCTACCTTTACCAACATGTTGTTGTGGTATTTCATTAATTTTTAAAATTATTTTTTGCATGTTATTACCTCAAAAAAATGAGGGGGTTATTCAACCTCCACTCTTTTACCAGTTTGTTTTTCTACAACTAGTTTGAAAACCAATTGTAAGATTCCATTTTTGTAGGTAGCCTTTGCAGAGTTTTCGTCAACCTTGTGTTGGAGTGGAACTTTACAATGGTATTTTTTTTCACCACGTTCTGCAGTTATACCTACAACATTTTTGTCAACTAAAATTTTGACATCAGTTTTCTCAACTCCCGGCATTTCAGCTATGAGTTTTACTACTTTCTCTTTTTTGTCCACAATTGTATCTACAATTGCTTCTCTGGCATCAGAAACAGGAGAACGGTCTGGTTTTACGTTTCCATATTCTTGTACAGAAGGTTTTCCATCTGGACCAATGGTCATTGTATAACCATAAAAAATTGGGCCAGAATTGGAATTACCGTTGAATCCTAAAACGTCATTCACATCAAAAAATGAATTTGACATTTTTTTGAAGATTCTATCAATTTCGGTATCAAAGAAACTTGTCATATTTATCTACATAATGTAATATGTATTACATTATATAAATATATTGAATAATAAGATGTATTATTACATAATCCTATTATAACTGACATGTTATAATAATTTTAATGAGATCTGTAATGTCTGTTCCAGAAGTAGTTAGAGAAGTGATTACAAGAAATAGATCAATTTATGATTGCATGAAAATGGATTTGATTAATTATACTGCATTAGCAGTAAAAATTCAACCAGAAATTGAAAAAATTCTAGAAAATTCTGTTAATCTCAATACAATAGTTGTTGCAATCAAAAGATATGCTGATTCATTTGAAATTAAAGAAGAAATGAAAGAAGAATCAGTTTTGAAAAACGCTAGATTAGCTTTAACAGATGGAATAATGGATGTCAAATTTTCTGTAAAGGATTCAAATGAAATGGATCCTATGTCAATTTTAGATAAATTCTCTAAAGTAACTAATAATTATGAATTTTTTAGATTATCTGACTCATTTAGATTTCTTACTGAAGATATGGAAGATATCAGACAAATTTTCAACAGTGTTTCTGAAAGAGAAGATATGTTTAGTACTGGTCTTGCAAAAATCAGAATTTCAATTCCTGGTTCTCAAAATCAATCAGATGTTGTATCATATGTTGCAGAAGTATTACACGCAAATGGGGTAGAATTAGTAAATGCATTTTTCAGTCAAGATAACATCACAATAATTCTAAATGAAAGAGATTCATCAAGAGCTTATGATATTTTACATTCTGATATTATGAGAAGATAAGAAAAACTAGTGCTATTTTTGATATAATACTTAACACCATTTAATTATTCAATATGTAAGAAACATGTAATTGGTAAAAAATAAGAAAAAAATTGTAATTTTAGGTAGTGGTTTTGCAGCAGTAGAATGTGCAAAAAAATTAGAAAATGAATTTGGAAATGATCCTGAAATTGAATTAGTAATGATTGGAGAAGATAATTTTCTATTATTTACTCCAATGTTACCACAAGTAGCCTCAGGCATGATTGAAACTAGGCACATAGTTTTTCCAATTAGAACAATTTGTAAGAAAACAAAATTCTATGAAGGGCGAATCAAAAATGTTGATCCATATGGAAAATTAGTTACATTATGGGGAACTGGAGATAAAAGAAGTATTTCAATTCATTATGATTTTTTAGTAGTAGCACTTGGTAGTGAAACTAATTTTTTTGGAATGGCTGATGTTGAAAAAAATGCATACACAATGAAAACACTAAACGATGCTGTAATGTTACGAAATAGAATTATTGACATGCTTGAACAAGCAGAAAACGAAACAAATCCAATTCTTAGAAAAAGTTTTTTGAATTTTGTTGTAGTTGGTGGAGGTTTTGCAGGAATTGAAACTGCAGGAGAATTAATGGATTTACTTTTAGATGTACGAAAATATTATCCTAGTATCCAAAAAGATGATCTTAAAGTAATTGTATTAGAGGCAATGGGAGAAATTTTACCTGGATTTAATAAAAAATTAGCAAGTTTTGCAAAACAAAAATTGAAAGAAAGAGGTATCGACATTCAATTAAAAAAAGCTGTTACAAGTTTTGATGGAAATGAAGTTACAATAAAAACATTAGATGAAACACCAAAAGATTCGATTGATCAGTCTGAAATTAATTCTATTATTACAAAAACTTTGATTTGGACTGCAGGAATTACTCCAGTTAATACAATTAAAAGATCAATGTTCAAAACTGAAAAAGGAAAAATTGTTATAAATAATTTTCTTGAAGTTCCAAAATTTCCAGGAGTATTTGCAATAGGTGATTGTGCTCTATTTGTAGACCCAATTACAAATAGACCATTTCCTCCAACTGCACAAATTGCAGAAGCTCAAGCAAAAATGGCTGCAAAAAATTTAATTTCTTTAATTAAAAATTCTGAAAAAGAGAAATTTGTTTATCATTCTAAAGGACAATTAGCAATTATTGGAAAAAGAACAGGTATTGCAACATTTTTGGGAGTGAATATTTCAGGATTCTTGGCTTGGTTAATCTGGAGAAATGTGTATTTATCAAAAATACCAACATTTGATAAAAAAACACGCGTATTTCTTGATTGGATTATAGATTTATTTTTTGATAGGGATGTTTCAAGATTAAAACTCATGAAACATGAAACTGAAAAAGAATACAAAGAACTTGATGAAGTAGATGATGTTTGGTAAAAAAAATTAATTTTTTATTTTATTAGATTCTTCATTAATCCATTTAATTAATTCCAAAGTATCTTTATCATCACTTTTAGTTGTTAAAACAATATTACAACATTCAATTGCCTCATCATATCTACCCATTCTTCCTAATGCAAATCCTTTATTGTTTAATGCATGAATATTTCCATTATCTAATCTAAGAATATTATCACTGCATTCTATTGCATGTTCGTATTTTCCAAGTCTGTTTAATGCCAAAGATTTTGCATGTAATGCATTAGAATTGTTAAGATCTCTTTTTAAGATTTCATCATAACATGTTATGGCAGATTCAAATTGTTCAAGAAATGCTAAAGCATATCCCTTATTGATTAATACAATAGAATTTTGAGAATCTGATTTTAAAATATTATCACATAAAACAATAATTTTTTCATATTCCTGTAATTTTAATAATTCATCACATTCTATCTCAAATGATTCATTTTCCATATTTTCTAATCTATATTATACAACTTAAGAATTTCTTTAAAGTGCATTACATTGCAATTAGAATTTTCTTTTAATTCCAATTACAACTATGGCTGGAATACCTAGATACATTCCAAGATTCAATGCAATTACTGAGAGTCCAAGTCCCAAGACTTCTGATTCAGTTTCTGCGTTCTCCATTAGTGTTAGTGATGAAAGCATTGGAGCAGTTACAAGTTTTACTGCTTCTTTAAACATTGGATTTTCATGTTCCATATCTGCAATGTATGATGAGATTGTAGATTCATCGAATGCTATAATTGAAATTTCATCATGTGGATGTGCAAAAGCAGCTGGTGCCATTGAGGCCATACCTGCTGCGATAGCAAATAGTACAAAGATTGAGCTTATTGCTTTAGTCTTCATTATTTCCCATATCCACGTAATGATGTAAAAATAACAGTATTTAACTATTAAACATCTTATGAATTTTGCATCAATTTTTTAAAATTAATATCATTTTTTAGTCCAATAAAATCTGAATCTTTTTTAATTTTATTCAAAAAATGTTCATGTCCATTGCCTTCATGTTCGTGTTCATGATTATGATGATCATTTTTTCTTTCCAATTTTAATAATTTCGAAATTAACATACATGTTTGCTTAGTTTTTTGTTGTTTTACAGTGGATTTTGCCTTTAAATATAATAAATTCATCTCTTCAGGATTTTCTTTGAGAATTTTGTCATAACACAAAATTGCTTGTTTGTATTTTTTCATTAAATGTAAAGAGTATCCTTTATTGATGATGGCATCTGTATTGTCTTTTTCTTTACGTAATATTTTATTAAAATACATTAATGCCTCTTCTGGTTTCTTCAAATTATTACATGTTATGCCTAAACGAAATATGGCATCAAAATCATTAGGATCATGTTTGACTGCTTGTTTAAAACATTCGTAAGATAGTCGAAATTTTTCAATTTCTAAAAGAGAGTTTCCAAGATTACATAATGAATCAATATCATTTTTTTTCTTACTTAGTGCAGATTCAAAATATTCAATGGCTGTATAATGTTGCTTTTCTCCTGCATAAACAATTCCAATATTATTTAAAATCTCAATATCGCCTGGATTAATTTCTAATGCATATTTGTAGATAGAAATTGCATCATCATGCCTACCTAATGCCACAAAAACATTGGCTTTGTTACAAAGTGCATTTGTATCATCTGAATTTATTTTTAGAGCATGATCAAATCCATCTAATGCATCCTCATATTTTCCCATATCGTATAATGTAGTTGCTTTGTTATACCAGCCATCAAAATCATCAGGATTGTAATTTAGAACTTTTTCTAATTGTTCAATAGACTCTTCATATCTTCCTAGTTCTGCAAGGCAAATAGCTTTGTTTGTTATTATTTCTGAATTGTTTGGTTCTTTCTCTAAAATCTTTTCAAAAAGTTCAATAGATTTTTCAAACTTTTTTTTATCAAAATTATTAATTGCTTGTTTTAATAATGAATCAAGTATCATGCAACTGCTACTCGTTTCATAATTGCATTTTGTGGAACTATGTGTATTTCTTCTTTATTCTCAACACAACTAAAAAAAATTCTAGAACATTTTTCAAAATAATATGTTTCAGAATGTTCTTGATTTCTAAAGACCAACACTTGAGCTTCAGGTTTTATTGCAAGCCAAGTTAAATTATTGTTAACCATTCCAAGACTTTTCCAATCGTCAAATTTTGGAATATATGTTGTCAAGAGGAGCACTCTAATGCTATTTGCAGGTTATCTACATTTTGTCTCATTTTATCAAAGTATGTTGTATCTGGATCATCTTTTGCTGAAAGTGACTCTAATGGACTAAACAACAAAATATCTCCTCCCAATTCAGTTGCTAATCTTTCAGCTATTCTTGGATTTCTGTTTTCTTCAGTAAAGAAATACTTTATGTCATTGTCTTCTGCAAAGTGTATCAGTTCCTCAATATCCTTAGCAGTTACAGGAGTTTCAGGACTGAACTCCTGTATGACTGCCAAGGTGTTTAAGTCATATCTTTCTGCAAAATACGAAAATGCATTGTGGAATGGTACAAACGTGTCTTTTGCACAAGAAGATACTTCACTGCGGATTTCTTGATCCAATAGGTCTAACTGGTTGGCGTATGAAATAGCATTATCATGGTAGATGTCTGCATGTTCAGGATCAGATTCTTTCAAGTGGTCTGCAATCGTCATTACCTGAGATTTTGCCAAAATTGGGTCAAGCCAAATGTGTGGGTCGTAAGTATGATCCATGTCTCCTTCTTCTGCATGGTCATCGTGTCCATCTTCTTTTGCATGGTCATCATGTACATCTTCACCAGAAACTAAATGATGAATCTCTTCTAGTCCTTCTGCACCTTCCATATGTCCATCTTCAATTTCATGGATTAAATTTTCAATATCTTCAATTGCACCTTCATGTCCATGTCCGTCTCCTTCATGTTCAAGTAGTATCTCTTCAATTTCTTCAATAGATTGTGATTGTGTTATTTCTCCTGCTTCAAATTCTTCTATAACATGTGCAATCTCTTCGTAAAATTCTTCTGCATGGTCATCGTGTCCATCTTCTTTTGCATGGTCATCATGTTTTTCATCGCCATGACTTCCATGTGAACTATGATCATGTACTTCACCTTCCATTAAGGTAATTCCTTCAGATGAATCAACAAATATGATGTGATCAAAATCAGATGAAGACATTATTTCATCAATGTATGGTTCAAAACCAGCACCATTGTAAACCAGCATATCTGCTTTAGTCAAATCAACAATAGTTTTTGGTCCTAACTCAAATGAATGAGGATCCCCGTTTGATGGAATCAATATGCGTACATCAGCAGCATCTCCTGCAACGCCTTGTGTAAATTGGTATAATGGGTAAAATGTTGTATAAACTAGAAATTTATCTTCAGATGGAATAACAACATCATTTTCAATAGGTAATGGAACTGCATCATTTTGAGTTCCCATAGATACGAACAGTACTGCAATAATCACAGCTGCAGCAATTCCTCCACCAATAATTCCTACCTGAGAACCTTTCATGCGTGAATTTTTCTAATGTTATTAATAAACGTGTAAATTGTTAATAATAGTATATATAATGAAAGGGATTAATTATTAAAAATTATTAAGAAGTTTAATAATAAAAAACTTCAGATTATTAATCGTTGTAAATACATTAAATATTAAAAATTGTCATAAAGTAGTATGTCAAAGATTGTAAAATGTCCTAGCTGTGATTGTCATATTGTTGTAAATGAAAAAGGACAAAAAGAATTCTGTATCAAAGATGAACGTTAGTCTGTTTTTTATTTCTTAAATCAAAAATAAATCTATTAAGATAACTTAAGAGATTTCACTTTTTTACTAATTCCATAAAACATCATTGCAGGTGCTGCAATGTACATTCCAAGATTCAATGCAATAACTGATAATCCAAGTCCCAAGACTTCTGATTCAGATTCTGCGTTCTCCATGATTGCCAATGTGGATAACATTGGTGTTAGGCCAGCTTTTACAATTTCTTTAAACACTGGACTTTCACGTTCCATGTCTGCAATTGTTGGACTGAAAGTGTAATACAATTCGTTAAATGTGCTCATGAAAGCACTTCCAGATTCCGTATTCATTAATTGATTATCTCGAATTTCTCTAAGTTGTTGAACTTGTGGTGCAAATTCAGAACCATATGTTGCAGTAGCAATTAAGCAACCGCCACCCTCTTCAGTTGACTCTTGTGTAGCAACAACTGTTTCCTCTACAACTTTCTTTTCGCCAACTGTTTTATCAACAACAACTAAAGCGAATTCAGTTTCTTGACCAGTATTTCTAATATTTTCAAATTTAATTACTGTAGGTCCTGTTTGATCTTCAGAAAAAGTAAATTTCTCAAAATCTCCACCTACTGCTGCATTATCAGATACACGATGAATTTCTTCATTATTTTGCATAATTACAAATGTGTAATCAGAAAGTCTCATAGGGGAATCAGTGTAACTATCCCTAATTGTAAAAACAAAATTTGTAGGAACTCCAGCTTCAATATCTTTAGGATCCCAGGCAAGATTTACTTTGAATTCTTCACTTTCACTATAAGCAATTAGTGGAAATTTAGTTTCTTGACTAGCAGATAATTTAAACACAATATTGTCTGGTAGTGGTTGTTCTGATTCTCTCATTTCATTTTTTAAATATCGTAAGTGATCTTGTAATAAAACAAAATGAACCGTACGGTCGTTGTCATATGTATAATCATCAACGGTTACTGAAGATTTGAATAGTTTGATACCGTTAACATAGCCAACATAGCTAGGACTCAAAAATTCAGCAAAATCTTTTGGAAAATGTGTTTCCACATGTACAACAGATACGTGAGACATTTTAGTTTCATTCCAATCAAATGGCATCTCAAATGTTACTTCTTTAACATTAGAATCGTAATTGAAATTTGATATTGAATCAAAATATGATTTTGTACTAAATTCTACGTCTACATTATTTTGATCTTTTTGTGGAAAAGATACTGATTCAACTATAGTCAAATCAGCCTCATACACACCAGAATTTTCAATAACATTTGTAGGCTCATCAATAGTTCGTACCTCAATTTCAAAAGTATACAATCCACCTGAATTAAACAAAGGACCTGTAATTTCTACTGGATTTGATTCAGTACCACTCCAAGCTCCAAGTAAGGAGTCTTGCTCTCCATTAATTGTGATATCACCGTCATCTGTTGGAGTGACAATAATTGGTAAAACTCCATTTTCAGTAAAAAAGTAATTTCTTAAAATCATTTCATCATTGTAAAAGATTCCAATTAGATATGTAACGTTCTTTGCAGTTTCATCAGTTTCATTATCTGTTGCAGTGATTGTAATTTTTTCTTGAGGATTTTCAAAATACATAGGTATTTCAATAGAAACTGAAATTTGTTTTTCTTGAATACTAATTGAAGAAATGGTATCAATTCCTAAACCATGTCCATAAACACTACTTGCTGGAAAAAGCAAGCAAAAAATCATTGAAAAAATTAAAACTTTTGTTATTGACAACATCATTTTCAATATACAGGCCTATTTTACTGTCAGTAATTCCTTAGTTTTTTCAATTAAATCATCAATAGTAGGTGCCTCTAAAAGTGGTTGAAGTTCATTAGGATCCTTTGCACCAAGTGCAGCTAGAGAGTAGATGTAATCAATAGTAGGTGAATCACTAGTAAGATAGTACTGTTCTAAAACATGATCAAGTGCATGAGAATCTACAATTTGAGGTAATGCTTGATGTATGATTTTCTTTTTCCATAATTCAATTAATCCCTTCCATCGTACTAAAGAAATATTTTCATCAATTTCAGGAATCATTTCTACTTCAGCTTGTATGTACATTTTTTCTTGAGTACCAATTTCTTCATGAATTTTTGAAACTTCTTGATGACCCTCAACTGAAAGTGGATCATAGTTTGTAGGTTGAGAGATAGCAGGTGGAATAATTTTTTTTATTCTAAATGAATTTCTACCCATAGTTTCAATATGCAATTGTAATCCATCAAGTTCAACATCCTCACATTTACTAATTTTAGCAATAGTTCCTACCAGTTTTGGGGAATTCCATCCATTTACAGAATTATGCTCATCAATCAAACAAACCCCAAATTGACCATCACCAAGCATACAATCATCAACTAGTTGTTTGTAACGAGGTTCAAAAATTCGAAGTGGAAGTTCTTGCCTTGGAAATAAAACTAAATCTAAAGGAAAAATTGGAATAATTTTTGTTTCTGTCATTTAATCATCTGTTATCGTTTCTAAATATATGGAATACGGAAATTATTAAAACCCATTTTCGTTTAGTATCAAACCCAATAAAGCAGCACGAGTATGTTTCCCATATTCAGCTTGTTGAAAAAGATATTGAAGATATACTAGATAAAATTGATATGTGGGAATATCAAAAAATAGTTGAAATTCATGATAGATTTGAAATACCAAAATGGTTCCAAGAAAAAGATAGTGATAGCAATTGGTGGAAATGCAATTTTACAAAAGGATCAAATTGGTACATATGAAGAACAGCAAGAAAATATTAGAAAAACGGCAAAAAATATAGCTTCTGTTGTTCTAGGCAAACACAGGTACAAGGTTTCAGCTATAACTCACGGTAATGGACCACAGGTAGGAAATTTACTCCTGCAACAGGAATTTGCAAAGAATATGCCTAATCTGCCGATGCACACAGTTATAGCTATGACGCAAGGCCAAATTGGATATATGCTACAACAAGCACTTCAAAACGAGTTTTTAAAATTAAAAAAAAATAAAAGGGTTGTAAGTTTGATTACTCAAACACTCGTATCTAAAAATGATCCAAAATTTGGTAAAACTTCTGCAAGTAAGCCTATAGGTCCTTTCTTAACAGAGATTGAAGCAAAAAAATTAAGGGATAAGACAGACTATATTATTAAAAAGGTAAAACCTACTGGGAAAAAAACGTGGAGAAGAGTAGTTGCGTCTCCAAAGCCACTAGAAATTGTTGAATTAGATATATTGAAAGAATTCATTGAGGATGATTCCTGTTTGCCGATTGCTGGTGGTGGCGGTGGAATACCTGTAATCAAGAATGGTTCTAGTTTTAAGGGAATAGACTGTGTGGTTGACAAGGATCATGTTGGAGCTTTGATTGCAAAATCTATTGGAGCTTCGGTACTTTTGATTCTAACAGACGTAGACAAAGTAAAATTGAATTATGGTAAGCCGAATGAGAGTGACTTGGATACTATTACTGTAAAAACTGCAAAAAAACTCCTAAAGGAAGGACAATTTTTGGAAGGAAGCATGAAACCAAAGATACTGGCAATGATAGATTTCTTAGAATCTGGAGGAGATATGGGTATTATCACATCTTTAGACAATGCTCTAGCAGCATTAAATGGCAAAACTGGTACAATTATTTCAAAAAATTAAGTATTGCTAATATTAAATTTGGTTTATTGTCTAAAAATAAAGTATGATGATTAGCCCGTAATTTCTTATTGCAAAAGTAGGCTCAAAATCGCTGCACGTGTAAATTTTCCGTATTCAGCTTGCTGAAAATATCTTGCTTGTTTTGTAAAATCAACATCAGTAGAAATTTCATCTAGTCTTGGAAGGGGGTGAAGTAATATTGCATCTTTTTTCATTTTATTTACAACATCCTGATCTATTATGTAACTGCCCTTAACTTTGAGATATTCCTCTTCATCAGGAAATCTTTCTTTTTGAATTCTTGTTACGTATAAGACATCTAAATCTTCTATGTATTCATCCAAATCTTCAGATTCCGTATACGATAAATTCCCTTTGAGATTATATGTAAAATCAGTTCTAATTTTCAAAGATTCTGGAGATATTAGATGAACGTTAACATCATAGTTGCTTAATCCGTACAACAAAGAATAAACTGTTCGTCCATACTTTAGATCACCAACAATTCCAATATTTTTTCCATCAATTTTACCTAATTCTTTTTTTATTGTATACAAATCTAGAATTGCTTGTGTTGGATGTTCTGTTGTTCCACTACCTGCATTGATAACAGGTTTTGTAGATATTTCTGCTGCAAAGTTACTGGCACCATCTAGAGAATGACGTAAAACAATCACATCAGCATATCCAGACATGATTTTTACAGTGTCAGCTAAACTTTCACCTTTCTTAATAGATGATGATGTCGCATCTGCAATTCCAAATGATGTACCTCCAATCAAAGCCATTGCAGATTGGAAGCTAAGTGTTGTTCTAGTACTTGGTTCAAAGAAAAGATATCCCAAAGTTTTTCCTCTGGCCATCTCCTGTCTTTGTTCTGCCTTCATTTCCATGATTTCGTTTGTTTTAGAGTATATTTTTTCCAGATCATCCTTAGATAAATCACGTATGGAGATGATGCCATTTTGAGAAAAATTATTCATTCTTTGATTAATATATAGTGGGAGTTATACAAACTATTCTATGGAACAATCTGATTTGATAGTCAGACGTATCAAAGATGGCACAGTAATTGATCATATTAACGAGGGAAAAGGTCTCAAAGTACTAGAAGCACTAGATATTGATGGTAGCTGTGGAAGTGTTATAACAATTGCATTGAATATGCCCAGTGGAAAATTAAAGAAAAAAGACATGATAAAGGTAGAAGGTAGATTTTTGGAAGATGATGATACAAACAAACTTGCAGTTATTGCTCCATCATCTACTGTGAATATTATCAAGGATTACAAATTAGTTGAAAAACGTCATCTTTCACTTCCAAATGAAATAGATAGAATATTTCGTTGTTCAAACCCTGATTGTATTACAAACAGTACAGAGCATATTGAATCAATAATGGATTTAATTGATAAAGAAGCAATGATACTCAAGTGTAGATATTGTGC
>ENA-ORDA01002555-ORDA01002555.1-marine-metagenome-genome-assembly--contig:-NODE-2555-length-13667-cov-6.554157_pt1 | contig 13667 bp, 12 predicted proteins | sample MGYA00237778_ERZ508506 | MGnify/ENA primary metagenome ERZ508506 (study PRJEB26177, sample SAMN06267891) | marine metagenome | isolation source: Monterey Bay, California, USA | place: Pacific...
AAGACGGTTTCGCTAACGGCTGTGGGCGGGAGCGGCGTCGGGGGTATTGACGACCTCGTCGACCCCGGGCGGTCATCGCGGAGCGCCTGGGGCGCATAGACTCTATTATTTATTAAAACGAGCCGTCATACATCGCACACCCGCACCGGAGTCGACTCCACCCAGGCGAGCTCTTGCCAGAAAAAACGCCTCAGATATCGGAGGGCTCGCAGCAAAAATTTGATGTCGCGGGAATGTAATGTTTCCCCCGCCACACGGTGCCCTCCCGCCACACAGCCGTGTGCGCGGTGTAGGCGCGGGTATCAGGTATCGCGGCGCGCCGTCGCGGTATTCGACGTAGAGAAGCTCGCATCCACGGCGTGGAGTGCCGCGTTCGCGTGACTCGCCCCGTGAAGGCGCGACGGGACCGGTCTCGGCAGCCCCGATAGATTTTGCGACAGTCGGAAGAGGCTCATCTCGTTTCGTGATTCCTCGGCTGACGCGCGGACACCATGGCCACCCCCGCCGACAGCGTGATCCTCGAGGAGGAGATCGATGAGAACTACGAGCCGACCCAGGATGGTGCGTCGTCACGATGTCACAAACATCCCCGAGCCGACCGATTCGTATCGTGACCGCGCGCCTCATCGCCCCGCCGTGCCGTCTCTTCCCCCCAGAAAAAAGAACCACGACACCGACGCATCGCGACCTCGACTGACCCTTCCCACACCTCCGTCGCCCACACCGTCGCCCAAACAGAGATGATCGATTACGCCAAGTGGCTCGGCATGGACCTCGAGAAGGAGAAAGACCTGATGTGGATCGCGCGCGAGGGCCTCAAGGCACCCCTCCCCGACAACTGGAAACCGTGCAAAGCTCCCGACACCGGCGACATCTACTACTTCAACTTCCAAACCGGCGAGAGCGTCTGGGACCACCCGTGCGACGAATACTACAAGAACCTGTACGCAACCGAGAAGGCTAACCTGGAGAAACGAGCCGCCGCGGAACGCGAGCGACCCGCCACCGCCGCCGTCGGCGCCGCCCAGTCCTCCGGCACCTCCCAAACACCCACCCTCGATCCCTCCCCCGGCCAGTCCACCCTCGCCACCAAGACCGCCGCCGTCGCCGCCCCCGCCCTCGCCGCCTCCCGCGCCGCCGCCCACGCCGCCGACGCTGCCGCCGCCACCGACGCAGCCGCCGCCACCTTTGACGCCACCCGCACCACCAAGCGCACCGCCACTGCCAAACCATCCGCCATCGCCTGCCCCGCCACCACCCTCGCCTCCAAGGCCGCCGTGGGCACCAGCCCCGCTGCCCCCCGGAATGTGCGGCGACTACAACAAGACGGTGAACACTGCCGGTGATGACTCCGTGTCCGTTTACGTGACCCCTGGCTTGCCGCCGAGGCCTGTCGCGACCTTTGTGTTGGCAACGGGCACCAGCGAATCCGAGCTCTTTGCCCTTGGTCCAACGAATGCTCCGGTTCCGACGCGGTGTTGCTCTATCTGCTCCGGCGACGCCCATGACGGGGTTTCCCACGCGCTTAGCTACAACGTGGATGGAACCTCGCCGATTCCGGCGTGTCAATCCTTTTCCTTGCACTATTGGAACGACGGCGTGCTCGCCAGTTGGTACTGTGTCTTCCACGACTCAACGGCGAGCTCACCAGTCGTGCTCGACCCGGCGAACCCAGAGCCTGTTCATTTTTACATCCATGCGTAACGCGTCTTGTGTGTGTGTGTGTGTGTGTGTGTGTGAACAATTCTTGGTATTTTTTTTAACCCCTTGACACCAATAGGCACACGCGTTCAGTAGACGCTTGCGGCTGCGAGGGCCGCCCTGGCGGCGCGAGACGCGTTTTCGGCCCGCTCAATCGCGGCCTGCTCAATGTCGTCAAGGACAGGCACTTGTGGTGGCAACGCCGGCTGCGTGACATTACGGGGATTGGTCGTCGTCTTCGGCGATAGCCCTAGCTCTTGACGTTTGGCGTCGTCAACCTCAAACTCTAGGAGCTTGCCGATTCCCCCGACGCCATGAGCGACATCGGGGTTGTAAAAGAAGGCGGCCGACTTGAGGTAGCTGACGTCGATTGCCAGCAAGAGTCCGTGTTTTGCAAATGCCTGGCGTGCCTCCCCGAGAGTCGCCTCCCTAGACGCACTATGCCACTCGCATGGCGACGTTGCCGAAATCTTGTACAATCCTCCCAAGGTGCCGCCTCCGCGGTCGATCCCAATCAAGAGAGTCTTTGACATCAGCGATGTCCACCTGAACAAGAAGCTCATAAAGTGCGCGTCGTCAGGGAGCGCATTGACGTGTTCGAGCACGCGTGCGTGATCCTCGATTGGCTTGATCATTTTCGTCAGTTGCGAGGCAATGTTGCGCCCTCCTTGGATTGTCCCACACACGTGCATCCATGCAGGGCTGCTCCAGGACCTCGGAGTTCCGGATTCCCAGACCTCGTGGAGCCAGACGGCCGATCGATCACGCGTGTCCGTCTTGTGTGGCCTTGGTTGCTCGCTCTCAAACGGCTCAGAGGGGTCGTACGGCGAGGCCATTGCCCAAACCCTGTGCAACTCGAGTCACACACATGCCGCAAGGCCACACGCGTATGCAACCCCCGTTTCCGCCGCGGGGATTCGAACCCCGGTCGCTGGGGTGAAAGCCCAGTATCTTAACCACTAGACGACGGCGGAGTCGACCATGCCTCTGGCTACAATGGCGTGTAGTTGCTTTGATACACTAGAGGGGAGGCCTGCACTTTTATAGTGCGATTTTGGCGCCTGAAAACGGCTTGTGGCGTTTTGCGCACCGCGCTCGCATCTTGAACCCGCCAGTTTAAAGTTTGAGAACTCGGCAGGACGTCTTCAGCGCCAGTGGAGAAGGCGGTGACGGATAAGGCACATGCGCATACTCCCTGTACAAGGAGCAGCTGACCATGGCCACGCTCCCAAACCTGTCAGGCCTCAAGTTGAGCGAGGCGACCGACACGACCGAGGCCACGCTCTTTGAGCACGTGATCAAGCATAGAGGCAACAAGGAGGGTGGGTGCACGATACACGACGAGGACTGGCCCGAGGAGCCCGACGAGCCCGGACCCAGGCCCGGGAGCATGGCCTCGGACGACGAAAAGGCGGCGTGGAAGGCCAAGCAAGCCAAGTACAGGGCCTGGGATGCGCAAATGAACGCGCTTGGCGACCACCGCACCAATTGCGCCATCGACGGCTATCTAATGTACAAGGAGATCCCCGACAGTCGCGTCAAGCCTCTGCCTGCCTTGGACGCCGTTTTTGACAACTCGCTGCACGTGAACGTCGGTGGAAAGGACTACGAACTGAAGGCGCTTCCGGGCCGGAGTACCAATCCTCGACGGGACCGGGAGCGCAGACAAAAATTTGAAAACGACAACCCAGAGTGGGTGCGCGACGTGTTTCACGAGGTCTGCAAGCGTCCCGGAAAGCTTGGCTCGATTTCGTGGGATGGGTATGGAACGGAGCTGGTCGGCGTTACAGATTGGTACTACCTGGACACCGACCCGGCGAGACGTGGACACCTGTTTCTGCAGCTCTTTGACTCCCAGCAGATGAAGGAGGCCAAGCACATGCCAACCGAAGGCGCCTTTGCTGGTCGCTACTTGTACATTGCGGTCGTGTGTGCGTACCCAAAGACGATTGCCAAGGACCTGCTGCTCATTGCCGAGGAGGCGAGTCGTAAGCTGGGGTGCACTGGCGTCGCGCTTGCGACCTTGTCCAACTCGGCTGGATTCTACTACTCGCGCGACTACCGATTCATGGACAAGCGCGACGGGAGCGTGATAGATGCAACGTCGTGGACCCGGAAACAGCCCATCGGTGGGGTCGAGAAGACGGTCCTCGATCCGGAACTGGACGTGGATTTGCCCGAGGGGCAACCATCGCCGGCAAAACGACCACAGAGTCCACCGGGTGAGGACACGCTGGAGCGGAGTCGCCTGAAGCGGCCTCGGCCTTGGTATTCGTCCACGTTGGCGGGGTTGTCCTACCTGACTGAATAGTCCGCTGGTTTACACCCCTAAAAATCACTCTAATTGTGTGTCCGCTGGTTTACACCCCCATTCCTGTCGAGGCTGGGCCGCCCGACACACTCAGCGCTCGGCACAGGCCCCCACCCAGTGCCCAGACGAGCTACGTGTCGAGCCCCGAAATGCAAACCCCGTCTCCGACCCTTGCGGCGAGTGCTGGGCAACACCAACCAAACACACTCCAGGGCCACTCCCCCCCACAGCTCAGCTACTCTCAGCCAATATGCCGAAGACCAGCAACGCCCATTCCGCGACCGCCAGCGACGACGTCATTCCCCGTCACCCCGGAGGCGGCGTCGAGAAGTCGCGCAAGCTCGCCAAGATTCAGTCCAAGAAGCAAAGGGCCAAGCAGGTCATTCGCGAGTATGACGACAGCGACTCCGAATCGGACGCTGGCGAAGTGAACCAGGGCGCATTTTACAAGAAGCTCTACGAGGCCAAGTGCGAGCAGCACTCCCTAGCCATGCGGCACATCGCCGCCATGGAGTCGGAAAACACGTTGATGATAAAGCACGTGTCTACGTCTTCGTCGTCACAGGGAACGACATCGAACGGCCCGGTTGAGCCGTTGGTCAAGGGCAAGGGCAAGAAGACCAAGCTACAGCGCGAGAATGCGCCACCCCGTCCGCGCACGGCGCTCAACCTCCTCCAGTCGGCATTTGGTCCAGGCCTTCGCGATGCCAAGCTCTGGCACGGCGGCGCGGGCGGCGCCATGTCGGTGATCAATGCGCAGTGGACCAAGATGAGCGACCAAGCCAAGGCGGTCCTTGAGGCACTCGTTGCCATCGACAAGGAGACGATCAAGCAGTCGGGCAAGAAGGCCGACCTGGCCGACGCGATGGCCGAGGCTCTCAAGCACGAGGAGCTGGCCCCTCATTACGAGGCGGCGCTGGGCATTGCGCAGGAAAACGTTTCCGTCGGACAGGAGACGTTTGTGCACCGGAGCGCCATGGTAGCCCACGAGGAGAAGACCGCTGCCTACGAGGAGGCCAAAAAGCAGACGGACGAGTGGCCGCGCGACGAGGCGCTCGCGCTTGCGGCGAAGACTGCAAAGGAGCTTGTCGACAAGAGTGCCAAGACCCTGGCAAAGGCTAAGGCCGACCTCGACACCAAGAATACATTGGAGACGAGGGCGGCGGAGGCTGATGCGGAGGACAGGCCCGCGGGTGCCGATCCCATGGACTCCGACGAGGAGTGATTCCGCGCGTGCATCCAACGACTCGTGTGTGAGACCTCGTGTTTGTTTTGTGCAGTGTCATCTTGCGGCATGTGCCGCGGTGTGAGAGTACCTGTTCACAAGCCCCGCTTCCCAGGCCCACAAGGGTTGAGTGTTATGAGCACTTCCAATACAATCGGCACGATTGCACACGCCATTCGCGATGTCCGCTCTCTCGAGCGACACATGTCGACCAAACATCTCGACGAGTTGATGAATCGTTGCAGCGCATTGTCGGAACAACTCATAAACCTGAAATCGAAGCTTGCAATTCAGCGAGCCGAACTTGAAACGCTCGAATGCGATTTCAAGCTGGCACAAGGACCCCCCCAGTGCCCCGACAAGCTGCCCGAGCAGGCGCCGGCAATCGATACACAACCCGCACCGTCTACCGCGACCACCAACCCGTCCACTGACAACCAGGGCATGTTGCTCCAGGGCGGCGTGCAAAATCGCGTCTGTGGCAATCTGAAGAAGCAATTTGAAAAAAACCCCCCCGACCTGATCCTCCTCTTTCCGTACTTTGGCAAGTCCGGGTTCAAGACCTTTCCATGGTTTGGGCAAGCCACGGTTCACCGTGTCAACCTGCAGGACCAGGGCCCGGATGCGCTCTGGAAGGAGGACCAACTCAACACGTGGTACGAAGCGTGGGAGCTTGGCAGAAAGGCACTCGATAAAGGCCAGACGGTCGCGTGCGCCTGTGTGATGGGCAAGAATCGTTCCCTGACCATGGCGCACGCACTTTGTCCGACAAACGAAAACGTGCCATGGCACGAGCCAATGCTCGCGCTCGCACGCTGCAAAACCCGAGAAGAAATGCTGGCGCTCGCTCCAGTGGACTCCAACACCAACAAGGCAGGGAAGAAGCGTGTGCACGAGACGGTGCCCTTGCCGGGAGTGGAGTCCATCTCGGGAACGGATTCGGAGGAGATGTCGGGCGAGGAGGAGGCGGTTGAAGACAATGACGCCAACGAGACCGAGCAAAAGGCCAAGAAGCCCCGCAAGGACCCACTTGTCGAGTTTGGGTCGCACGAGCGTGTGCTCACGCACTACATGCACCTCGACGCCGGGTTTACGCTGGAAAAGGACGAGGAGAACAAGCTCCAAGTCATCACACCTAAGCGCACCAAGTCCAACGAGCTCAAGTCCTTTCGTGCGCGTCTGGGGAAGCACTTGCGTGCCATTGGCTTTGTGTGCGTCGAAGATGACGACGAAAAAACCGAGGAAGGGGCACAGTTTGCGAAGATGGACCTGAACGAACACGCGTGGGTTCGCCCGACCGTTGACGCCGACGGCAAGAATGTGGCCCTTAACGAGCACACGCTGGAGTCGATTGTAGACAAAACGGCCACCCAAGATGAGCAGGCGGTGGTGGATCCGTTTAGTCTCGCTTGAGGTCGAGACACATTAAGAGAGAATTCGTGTGTTTGTAGTGTGACAAATCTGTGACAGTGACAACGTATCGTGTGTACAAACGGTTGCGCGCCTGCGCATACGCGCGTGTGTGAGAAAAAATTCAGCTCGAAACGATTCATGCACGAATATTCGCGATTTGGTGCATCCTCTAGCACCAATTTGACATTTGACACGTTGCGCTCATCCGCAAGTCCCCATACTCCGCCCTCTACGTCGCGCACACGCAAACCGTCCACGACGGGACTTGTATTATTGCCACCTGCCACGTGGACGAATGAAGCTGGTTCTGACGAATCGAGCGCGGACCTCTATGTGGACGAGAAGGGCGAGTTTGATGGTGCAAAGGAAACCGGTACAAAACTGCAAGAACCCGCCGACCTCTCGAGAACACCGGCAGGAATGTGCTGCTTGGCATGTCTGGCACTCGTGGTGCTCATCGGTGTGCCAAGCGGCGTGGCAATCTGGGACATTGAGCGCGACCCCGAGCGACCCGATAGACGTCCTCCAATGACACCTCCGCCGCCACCGCTTCCGCCATCACCGCCGTCCCCCCCGCTGCCGCCGCCACCGGCGCCGCCCTCGCCTCCTTCTCCACCCTCAAGGCCGCCGCCGTCTCCACCAGCGCCACCACTCGCGCCCCCTTCCCCACTCCCACCAGACGTGCCGCTTCCGTCACCACCGCCATCCCCGCCACTCAACCCGGGCTACATCTACGCCGTCACACTCGAGTACACGCTCATGGAAACTCACTATGGCGGCGCTACTCACTCGACACCCAACCAGAGTGGTCGACGATTGAGCGATGCCACAATCGTCGAGTCCATCTTGCGCAATGCCATGAGCGAGTTGCCACTCGCTGGATTTTACGTCCACGAAGTGCAGCTCAGTCCAACAACGTCACGGTGGGTCGTCACAGTTACGATACCAGAGCACGAAAAGTCGAGGTGGGAGCAACTCGTCAACAGTCCAGTTTTTTTGCCAAGCGTCAACTCTGCATGGGATGGAAATTCCAATTCACTGTTTGCAATGGTTCCCGACTCACAAGTCGAGCGTGGTCGACACCCGACGCTCGCGCCACCACCGCCTCCCGAACCACCCAGCCCGCCACCCAACCCCCCAGTCCATCCACCGTCGCCCCGGACTCCGCCCTCGCCGTTGCCTCCGCCTCCATCGCCACCACCGCCGTCGCCCTCGCCGCCGCCCTTGCCTAAGATGCCACCACTGCCACCACCGCCGCCCTCGCCGCCGCCGCCACGACCCTCGCCGCCGCCACCCCCGCCACCACCACCCGTTCCGCCCCCGTTGGAGCCCAGTCCACAAGCGCCACCGCCGCCGCCCTCGCCACCGATGCAGCCGCCGCCGCCTCCCTCGCCGCCTCCCCCTTCGCCCTCGCCACCACCACCCAACGCGCCGGGCGGGATTCTGCTCACAGACGCCACCTTTCAACTCAACGAACTGTACCATTCCGGAAGCGTCTACAGCGCGACCGACGCCGTCGAGGTGACCCAGCTCACAGAGGTCGTCTCAAATGCGGTGACTGCGGGCGGAGTTGACGTCTACGCTATGAGCCTCACCGCACTGTCGATATACAGTAACGTGGTTGAGTGGCAAGTTGCCGTCACGTTTCCAACGGCACAGATTGCTGCACTCAACACGCGCCATGACTCGCCTTCGTTTGGGGCCTCGATTGGAACCAACGCGTACGCATTGGGCGGAGTTCATACGCACTCACTCTACGAGACCCATGGACCCGTCGACGCAAGTGCCACGCCTCACATTGGCACGGCCCCCTCGCCGCCGCCGGTTTAGAAGCGCCGTTTGTGTGCATCTTGGTGTGCACGTGTGTGTGTGTGGGTGTGTGCGTGTGTGGGTGGTGGGGGTGTGCGTGTCTTTTTTAATACGCCTCTTGCGGCATGTGCCTCGCCGATTGAGCAACCTTGCACGTGTACCACATGTGGAATCGCACGACAACCACTGGCACGCCTCGACTCATCGATGTCAATCGACCGGCATCCGAGGCGGTTCCTAACGACCCAGACTCCGATTTTGACGACGACCCCCTACCTCTGCCACCCAAAAAGCGCACAAAGAAGTCGTCAGAGTCGTCCACGTACAAGCCCAAGCCGGTCCCGCGCATCAGCGCGTGTGGTGTCAAAAACCTCGACCGCACAGTACTCGAAGTGCGAGCCCACAACCCAAATGGGTTTTTCGTACTCTGCCTGCTCGGCGAGTCGCTCGAGCACCACACCGCGGTCCAAAACTGTGTCCCCGACAGCCAATTTGTGGCCCAAACGCGCGATGGTACACCTTATCGTCTACACCCAGACGAGGACGATCTAGATGAATCCGAGTTCATGGGACTGTTTTCGTCTGGGCCGTACGATCGTGCCGACCCGGGCGTATGCGACATGATCATCACGTGGCTCGAGGCCGACGAGCGCTACAGTGTCATCGTAGTCGACTCCAGCGAGCGCGGCTTTAATTTTGCGCGCCTCGCCGCACGCGTGGCCATGCTCAAGTGGACGATGACGCACAAGATGGACATTTCACGCGACCTTGCCCTCGGAATTCGCCCGTCGACGCTTCCTGCTCCGACCGACGCAAAATGGAAGGCTGCGCTCGAGCGCTGCAAGCGCGGGCAGAGCTGGGCAGCCGTGCGTGAGCATGCACGCGACTGGTTTCTGTCACTCTAGGTGCGTGTCACATAACCAGGGTTTGGTAGCTAGGAAGCAAGAACCAAGGTAGAACGAGTGGTGTGGACGGTGCGTTTCTAACAAGGATCAATGTACCAGCGTGCGGCCAACCAGAAGATTGGTGCAGGTGCGCTCGCCAACAACTTTGGCATCGGCGAGGCCAAGACGCCCTACTCGGACGACAGCTCTGCTGATCAGCGTGCCATCAATGCGGCGCTGGTCAACTGGTCGGTGACCGTGGGCCGCGTGTTCATCGTGCGCGTGACCCTCGCCTTCCTGTACGCCACTGGCGTGCTGGCCTTCCTCGGCTTCCTGTCGACGCTCGGTTCCGACTCGGCCGCGGGCGATTCGGATGCGGACCGCAAGCGTCGCTACCTCTGTGCGCTGTCGGTCATTGTCAACATGGTGGCCGTGGCACACTACAAGATTATAACCAAGATTCGTGGCTACGAGTACGGCGCCGGCAGCACGGCCAATGTCTTCGCCACCAACAATGTCTCGGCCTTCTCCTCGCACAACTCCAAGCTCGCCGTTGGCGTCGAGATGGCGGTGGATGGAATTCGCCATTCGGACTGGCTGGTCACGCTCGTCTTCCTCATCTACAAGATTTACTTCATCGCTGGCTACGAGGCCGACGGCGTCACCCCCAAGACGGGCGACATCTTTGAATCTCCGGGAACAGCTGCTGCCTGCGCCGTGCTCATGGTGGTGCTCAGCGCCATCGTTCGCATTGGGACAGATGAAGTTTGGGACTACCGCAAGAACATTGTTCAGTCGATCATCTCGGCGTGCCTGTGGGGCGTCTCGCTCCTCATCATGATCCTCATCATTGTCGACATTGACACCGCCGTCGAGCAGACAAAGGGGGTTGTCAATGTTGAGCTCTACAAGTCCTTTTACCTCATCTGGATTGGCTACCCGATCGTGAGCCTCTTTGGTTGGGGCGTGCGGCTCGTTTACTCGTGCATGGACGAGGGGTACGCGGGCAACACGCCCGAGTGGCTGTCGCTCGTCAAGGATCTGTGCTACTGCTTTTTGGATTCGTGGGCCAAGGGTGCCTTCGCGCTCTGGACCGCGTACACCGCCTTTCATGTGCACCTGCTCAACGCCCCCGCCGCCTCGCAGCTCAACTAAGCCCACGAAGCGACCAATGCCCCCTTTTTGTGGGGTGCTGCAAAAAACCGCGCAGCGAGTCGATGCGCCAAAGTATGCATCGACAAAAAAAACGACATGCACATTGCACGACCACGAACACACACACCCCAAAAAAATCGACGACTGAGACGCACGTTTGACCCCTTTGCCCAACTACCCTGACCCCTCCCCTTGCCTTGTCCCTAAACGGTTGTCAATAGCGTGTCAACGGCGTGTTTTTTTTACGCGCTAAGAATCTGGCACCTGAAAAGGACACGCGTTCATCAAACGCACGCGATGCTCTGTGCCGGCACCTTTGTGGATGTGGGGGCCAACGTGGGCGACACGCTCACGAGCTGGTACAATGACCCATCGTGCGCAGTCGCGCCTAGAGAACTGCGCCCCATTGGCGTCAAGTGCGACTGGCGATGGCCGTGGTGGCTGCCACTGAACGTCCGGAGACGGTGGTGCGCGGAAGCCTTTGAGGCCAATCCGAAATTCACAACCCGCTTGCTGCGCACAGCGGAGCGCTTGGAGAAGCGCCACGGCATCCGCATCAACGTGCACGCGCAAACGGCCTTCTCCGTCAGGGATGGAAACGCCACGTTTGGCCTGGACACGCTGCACGGCACGGGCAGCTCGCTGCAATTGCACCGACACGCCCTCGATGCCCAAAACAAAAAAAACACGGGCGCAAGGGTCGGAGACAACACCACGACCGTGCGCACCGTGGACGCGACGCCCTTCTTGGACGCGGTACGTGGCGGGCCCATCGCGTTGAAGTTGGACGTGGAAGGGTCCGAGTACGACATCCTTCGCGACCTGCTGATGTCTGGAGTGCTGTGCAAGCGCGTGGAAACCCTCTGGGTCGAATTCCACTCCACACGGGACGGCACGGTGGGCACGCCAGCACGCGTGGACGAGGTCTTCAAGTGGATGCTGGAGACCCACAACGAGAGCACGCATGCGTTGCAGAAGGCATGGCTGCCCTACACGAGTGCGCGCTGTTCGACCACGCTGCTGCAGTGGTCCTGAGTGTTTGCGCTATACTCTTGAGACACGCGTAGGCAGCGTGTCGCCAAAACAGGTCGTTTGGATGTCATCCTGCCTTTGTGCGCATAGCAAGGCGCAGTTTCAAGAAGACTGCAGGCTCGAGCCGCTTTTGATTGCGGCGCAGTCGTCGTCCCTGGGCGGCCGGTTTGTGGAGCTTGGAGCGCTGGATGGCCTCACGCATTCCAACACGCACGCGCTTGAAACGTGTCTGAATTGGACGGGTCTACTCATCGAGGCCAACCCCGAGAGCTATGCAAAGCTGCAAGTCAGCGGCCGATCCGCTACAAAAATACACTCTGCCGTGTGCCGTCATCCTGGACGTGTCAACGTGACGGCGCACGGTGGCGGGTTTGCGGGCATGCCATCGGAAATGTCGGCGGCGTACCTCCGCTCCTGGGGTCGACGCATCCCGCAGCGCAAAGCGGTTGTGGAGGTGCCGTGCCGTTCGCTGACGAGCCTGATGCAAGAGAATGGGCTGCCCTCGGGTGCAGAACTCCTCTCGCTCGATGTCCAAGGGGCGGAAGAGCTCGTTCTCCGTTCGGTCGATCCGGCAGTGTTCAAAGTGATCGTGGTGGAGATGGACGGATTTGACAAGGAGAGGGAGCGTCGCATCCATTCGCTCATCCTCGACGCCGGACTCAAGCAGGCGAATGCGTCGTTTAGAGTGCAGTACAGTCGCGTCTACACCGCACGAAGCTTGTAGGCTTGCAGGCTTGCAGGCTTGCAGGCTTGCAGGCTTGCAGGGTTGTAGGCTGGTGAAATTATTACGAGGTGCCGCTAAAAATCGCCCCTTGACATTCCAATCGTGCCATCGTAAGCGATCCAGATGGCCATGGTGACGGCTTCGCAAGCCCTCGCGGCCGTGCGTCTCACCACGCGCGGGCTTAGCCCACCGTCGCCGCGACGGGCGGTGGCCATGGCCGCCTCAATCGTCTCGCTCCTGGCCTTTGCGCGCATCGCCTGTTCCGTTTTGGAGGCGTACAGCCAGGTGCGTGGTGAGCGTCTCGCCGATGCCGAATTGATGCAAATGTGCGCCAATAATATCGGCAAGGGGTCGGCGGACTTTCGCGCCCTCTGCCTCAGGAAGCGTGCCGAGCAGGCTTCGCCCGTCATCTTCAAAGCGCTGCTACGCGCATGCTCGAGCGCCTTTCAAGACTTTGCAGAATCCATGTCCTCGCCCACCAAAGTGCTGCTGCTGATCCTGTTTTGCTTCACCGGCGTGGCCGCTCCGGTGGTCAAAGCCGTGAGTGCGCTGTTTGTGGACGCACTCAAACGTCGGCGCCGTCGATACGGCCGCAAGGCTAAAGATTCCGACTCGGACGATAGCGACAACGAAGATGGCCACCACGAAATCGTCACAGTGTCAAGCGCTCCCGACCCTGGCCTGCGCTGGAGCCGGTCGCTGCGTCGCGGCGTCAGACGGCTTCGCATGCGTGGGCCGAGGGCGCTTTGTGAACCTTCGACCTTTGCGACCGATGACGAGGATGACCTGTGCACAATCGATCTTCACGACCGACGGGGACGGTCAATGTTTTCAAACACGCCCGCCTGCGAGTCGGAGCGTCTGAATTTTGGCCGCGGAATTCTGCGCTGAGGCCAAGGCCAAACCATAAGCAAAAACGCAGTCTTTAGTTGTAGAGAGACGTGTGTGCCCACCCACCATGGGCACCACGCGTCGTCCGTGTGTGACTGCGCTGTGGGTGTACCTATTATTATTGATACCCACACACGTCGCTGCAAGCTACGCGTGCACAAGCCTCGGATTTGAGTGTCTGAATCGCGATTACACCGGTGGCTCGTTTTCAACCGAGGCTGCCGCCAAATCTGCGTGCGATTCGGATGCAAACTGCGTCGCCTACGACTGGTCGGCCACCGGAAGCATCGGATTCAAATGCTCGGCGACATCGACACGCGTGGACGACTATGACGAATTCATCGTGTGCACGAAGCCAGCGCCACCTCCGTCGCCACCACCGCTGCCGCCGCCACCCGGCCCGCCTCCGAGCCCGCCACCGCCCAGTCCACCACCGAGTCCGCCACCGCCCACGCCGCCGCCGCCGACACCGCCGCCGCCCGCGCCGCCGCCGCCGCCCCCGCCCCCGCCCTCGCCGCCGCC
>ENA-ORDA01002561-ORDA01002561.1-marine-metagenome-genome-assembly--contig:-NODE-2561-length-13646-cov-2.443290_pt1 | contig 13646 bp, 13 predicted proteins | sample MGYA00237778_ERZ508506 | MGnify/ENA primary metagenome ERZ508506 (study PRJEB26177, sample SAMN06267891) | marine metagenome | isolation source: Monterey Bay, California, USA | place: Pacific...
CGAGGCAATTGAATACGGAATCGTAAGCAGGATTGTTAAATCGGCCTCTGACATCTAAACAATAGGGGTGGCATCTCTAGGTGATCGAGATGCCCCCGCGTTACTGTCAGCCAAGCAGGGCGAAGCGTTGATGCTTGCTACCCTGCGAGGCTCTCTATGACAGGTGCTGTGACGGGTGCTGTGACAGGTGCTGTGACAGGTGCTGTGACAGGTGCTGTGAGAGGTGCGCTTGAAACGCTAAACCTTGGCGAGTGAAGGTTTGCCGAAGTCATGGTTTTTAATCGGCAGTTCGCGCACGCGCTGGCCGGTTAAAATATAGATCGCGTTCGTGACCGCAGCTGCGATAGGCGGTGTTGCCGGTTCGCCAAAGCCGCCAAGCGTATTATCCGACTCGAGAATATGCACGTCGATCTCAGGGCTTGTTGCCATGCGCACCATTTCGTAATCGGGGAAGTTGTTCTGCGCAACTCGGCCACCTTCGATCGTGATCTCGCCATACATCGCGGCTGTGAGGCCGAAAATGATGCCGCTCTCGATCTGCGCGGCTGCGGAGTCGGGATTCACTGCAAAGCCACAGTCGATCGCACATGTCACCTTGTGCACGATAGGACGCCTATCTTCGCCCATCGAGACCTCAGCGATTTCGGCAACCACACTGCCAAAGCTTTCCTGTACTGCGATACCTAGCGCATGGCCTTCGGGCAGGTCGCGGCCATAGCCCGCTGCCTCGGCAGCCGTTTCAAGCACGCGGCGATGCCGTGGATGCTCGCTTAGAAGATCGAGGCGGAACTGGTAAGGGTTTTTGCCTGCGCGATGTGCCACCTCATCGATAAACGATTCGGTGAAAAAGGTTTGCTGCGAATGGTCTACGCTGCGCCACGCGGCAATCGGAATATGTGTAGTGCCATCGACCACACGAATCGATTGATTGTCGATAGCGTAAGGAATGTGGGCAGCACCGGGCGTTTGCACGGGGCCGGTGAAGCGATTCTGCCAACCACGAACGAGACCCGAACTATCGAATGCCGCCTTAAAGTTCGAGGCCACGGCAGGGCGGTAATAGTCCTGCTGCATATCGTCTTCGCGGCTTAGTACAGTCTTCACCGGCACATCGAATTCTTTCGCGATGAGGGCTGCGTGGTCGATCACATTCCAGGTAAATGGCAGGCGTCGGCCGAACCCTCCACCTACATAGCTGTGATGGAAATTCGCGTCTTCTGCTGCAATGCCCAAAATCGAGGCGATGCGGCTCTTGATGCCAAGCGCGTCTTGCGTGCTTGTCCAGATATTGGCGCGCCCGTCTTTTAAGTGCACGGTGCAGTTCATTGGCTCCATTGCGGCGTGGGCCAGATAAGGCACGCGGTAGCTTGCCTCAATCACGTCTGCCGCTGAGTCGAAGGCGGCCTGGGTGTCGCCGATTTCGCGATCTTTGTCACTCTCGTCGCCGGCAAGGCTGGCGTCGAACTGCTCATAGATCGTCGCGCTGGAGATGTTCTCATTCCCGAGCTCTTCGAATACCGCATTGACAGACTTGAGCGCCTCTTTTGCGCGCCAGTAGCTGTCGGCAACCACTGCGACAGAGTCCTCGAGCTGCACGACTTTCTTGATACCGCGGCGGCTTAATACATCACCCGCATCGACCGAGACGAGCTTAGTGCCAAAGACAGACGCAAACCGGATGGCAGCATAGAGCATGTCATCGGGCTGAGCGTCGATACCATAGGGCGCGCTGCCGTCAACCTTGGCAGGGATATCGTTACGCGAAATCGCCTTGCCCATAATGTTGTATTGGTCGCGTGTTTTGAGCGTGGGTTCACTCGAAGGCTCGAGCATTGCAGCCTCGGCGGCGAGTTCGCCATAGCTCAGCGAGCGGCCACTGGCGTTATGCTGAACATGGCTTAGCGCGGTCGTGCACTCGGCCGCAGGCACTGCCCAGCGGTTCGCGGCACACTGCACGAGGAGCTCCCGTGCCGCGGCGCCGGCATAGCGCATCGAGTGCTCGCCGGTGAAGCGGACAGAAGAGCTGCCGCCGGTAGTTTGCAGATTAGCGAGTTCGGCGATTTTCACAGCGCTCACACTAATGAGCGGCGCAAGGAAGCTTGGTGCGCCGAGTTCGCCCGAGAAGCCTGTTATCAGGTCGCCGTTCGCGAACAGGTCGATCGCCGGCGCTTGTTCGATGTTGACGCGCTCCCAGTCGGCATCGAGCTCGTCTGCTGCCATCATCGATAAGGATGTATGGACACCCTGACCCATTTCAGAGTGCGGGACATAAATGGTAACGGTGTTGTCGGCTTCGATTTTTAGCAGCGAGGTGACGAAGCTTTCGCCTGACCCAGCTAGCTCTGTGTTGGCGCGGCGATGACGGCTTGGTCGCGTTGCTGAGTAACCAATTAGAACCCCTCCGCCAACGAGGGCAGAGCTAAGGAGGAAACGGCGTCGATTAATTTTCATGTCTGTGTCCTTTTCTTCCGGTATTTAGGCTGTGGCTAGTGAGCGAATGGCGCGGCGTACGCGGGGATAGGTCCCGCAGCGGCAGACATTGGTAATGCTGCTGTCGATATCGGCATCGCTTGGATTGGGGTTCTGCGCGAGCAGAGACGACACCGCCATAATCATTCCCGACTGGCAGTAGCCGCATTGGGGCACCTGATGATCGACCCACGCCTGCTGGACCGCAGTCAGTGCGGGGTCTGAAGGATTGCTGCCGGCGGCTGCGCTGGCGAGTCCTTCGATTGTGGTAATTTCTTGGCCTTCGATAGAGCTGACAGGGGTTACGCAGCTGCGTACCGCCACGCCGTTAATATGGACAGTGCAGGCGCCGCAGGCGGCAACGCCGCAGCCGAACTTAGTGCCGGTCATACCGAGTTCGTCGCGTAGTGCCCACAAAAGTGGCATATCTGGCTCGATATCGAGTGTTTTATCTTCGCCGTTAACTTTAAAATTGGCCATAATATTTCCCTTTGGGATTTGCTGATCGCGCGGTCTTAAAACATCTCCGTTGAGTCTATAGTAGCTCTTTATATTGATCAACGCAGACTTCCTTCAGCCCCTTTGGTGGGATTTCGGTTGACTCGCGAAGTATTAACAGGACAATGGGTCAACTGCTAGCTTAACGGGCCGGCAGCGGCTCAGGCTTTTGTCAGGTTTCGCTGGGCTGAAGGCAAGAAAATTCTAGCGGCGCTCACATTTGAGTGTGGCTGAGCCAAAGACTGAGATGGGCTGTGAAATAGCAGACTACTCTATCGAAACTAACTGCGACAAAAAATTCATTTTTATACTTTGGAAGGTAAGACGACTATGAAGAAAATACTTGGCGGATTAATGGCCCTCACTCTCGCTGTTCTCGTTGGCTGTGCAAGCGCGCCTGCGCCAGCAGTTGGCGTTTGGTCAGTAGAATTGAACACGCCTTTAGGCAACCTGCCTGCTACATTAACCGTGAATGCTGATGGCACCGGTACTATGGCTTCAGACGCACTCGGCGAAACGGGCATAGACGGCATAACTTTTGACGGCAACATGTTTATGTTCAGCGCCGAAGTTGATGCGCAAGGCCAAATGCTCGTTCTAGAATTTAGTGGTACGGTTGAAGGTGATTCTGTAAGCGGCGAGTTCGGCAGCGACTTCGGTGCTTTCGGCGTGACTGGTTCACGTCAGTAGCCATATGACATCGAACGCCAACGCGTTCGACATTGCATGAGCTTCGTTCACTGAGCACTAAGTACATTGAACGCGAGGCAGAGTGCGCAAAAAGCCGCAGTGATGCGGCTTTTTTGTGGGCGGCTGTTAGAGTCTTTGTTCAAGCGTTGCTTAGAAGCTAAGAACGAGGGTGGCAGCGGTTTCGGTATCGGTCTCTTCGCGGCCGATAGGCACCTGAGTCTGATGCTTGATCTTAATCGAGAAGCGTAACGATAGATTGTCCATGATTTGCGATTGTATGCCGCTTTCCGACCTGTAAATACTGCTGTCACTGCCCGAGTCTAAGCTGAAGTCTTGTGTGAATGAAGCGGTGGGCGAGAGGTTCCACACATAGTTGCCTTCAACACGGCCAATTGCCTCGTTACTGCTTTTATCCATTTGAACCGAACGTCTCATACCCAGTCCTACATTCATCGCGAGGGTCATCGAGTTGCTCGAGCGCAGCATGTTGCGGCCATAGTTCACGGAAAAGTCGCTCTGGCTATCGAAACCGCTAAAGCGGTCATCTTCGTATGAGACGCGCGCATTAATGAAGCTGAATTCGTTGATATTATGGCCGGCTCGACCGACGTGGTAGAGACGCTGAGCGTTCAGCTCGTCGTTCTTAGAGGACCGGAAGCCATCGGAGCTAAAGCCGTAAATCCAATCACCACGATTCCAATCAACTGTGCCCTTGAATTTCACGTTCTGGTCGTCGGAGTTTCCTGAGGTCACGATGGCCCCAAATTCGAGCTCAGTCGAGACGCTGTTTTCTTCTTGGGCCAAGCCAGGAAGTGCCAACGAGATGAGGGAAAGGGGTAAGAGGGCGCGGAATATGTGTCGGATCATGGATGTTCTCCTGAATTTCTGGGCATTGAGGCTGACTTGAGTGTTGATAGTAGCGACAATGCCGGTAAATTTCCCTTTTGAATTAAATTGATACGAGAGGGATTGGCTTTTTAAGTAGTTTCTATCGGCAGAGGGCCGAATAGTCGCAGCATAAGATGCGGCTGATTAGCGTCGCATTGGCGTCTGAGTCGGCATGCTTGCTACACTCAGGCCAAGGCGTTGATGCCTTATAAAAGTGCAGGTCGATGTGTCTAACTCGCGAATTGAGACAAGATGAAAACACTGTTTGTTATGCGGCACGCGAAATCTAGCTGGACTGAACCCGGATTGAAGGACTTCGCAAGGCCCCTTGCACAACGAGGAATAGACGATATTCCCACCATGGCGACACGGTTCAAGGACCGGGGTTGTGCTCTCGACGCGATCGTGGGCAGCCCGGCGGTTCGTACGGCGACTACAGCGGCCTTGTTTGCATCGGCAATCGGATTGTCAGCTGATCGCGTATCTATCAACGCAGAGCTGTATTTTGCCGGCGCGCCAATGCTGCTGCGTGCCGCCAGTTTGTTCGACGACACTTGCGCTGCAGTCATGCTCGTAGGGCACAATCCAGCAGTAACTGATTTCGTCAACGAACTCGTTGGTTTAAATAGCGGGATCGCGATTGACACTGTGCCAACAAGCGGCCTCTTGCAGTTCGAGCTTGGCATAGAAAGCTGGGCGCACATAGCACTTGGCGATGCTCGGCTGATCGAGTTCGATTACCCTAAAAAGGAAAGTAAATGATAGAAATGCGAGGCCTCCGCAGCGACTGTCTTCGTGCTGAGAAAAAAACGCTTCGGCGACAAGCCAGAGGAGTGACAAGCGCGTTGGGGTTAGCCTGTTTTTTGGGTGCCTGTGCGACCGGCGGCTCGGCGTTGCTCAGTGAAGCGGCGCCGGTTAACAGCCCAGAGCAGGGATGGAAAACGTCGCTGCGCGCCGACAAGGCATTAGTCGGTAAGATCTGGGAGGTTTCGACGCGTCGGTTTATCAGTGCTGAGGCACTGCTCGAAAATTTAAAATCGCGCGAATATGTGTTGCTCGGTGAGAAGCACGACAATCCAGACCATCATTCTTTACAGCGCGAAATTCTCACAGCACTGAGCGCGGAAGCCGGGCTTGGCGCGGTGTCATTCGAGATGATGGCGACAGACATTGCGCCTCGTTTAGAGACACTCGGCACGCGAAAGTTTGCGAGTAGCGAACTGCTCGCAGAGTATATCGAATGGGACAGCCAGGGCTGGGATTGGGCTTTCTATGGCCCACTCGTGTCGCTAGCCTACGAACGCAACCTACCAATTTATGCGGGCAATATAAGCCGAGCACAAATGTCTGCGCTTTACGCCTCCGATAGCCCCGTTGCCGAAGGCGCGGTTGGCGAGTTAGCGCGGGCGCAGCTACGAGCAGATATCGACTCGAGTCATTGCGGACTGTTGCCCGAATCGCAATTCGACGCCATGGTGCGCGTGCAGCAAGGCCGAGACGAGTCACTGGCGCGCAGCTTAGTAGGCGCAAACAATGCCGAGGGCAAAGCCGTTGTGCTCATCGCGGGTAACTATCATATTCGCCAAGACCTGGGTGTACCGAACTATTTGCTTCGCGCACAGCCGAGTTTACAACGCGAGGCCATTGCGTCTGTCGCGTTTCTCGAAGTCGCAGAAGGGGGAACGCAGCCGGCTCATTATCTAGAGGATTCGATTGAGTTACCGGCGTACGACTATTTATGGTTCACGCCGGCGCTGGCCAATAAAGACTACTGCGCAGGAATGCGAGGTGAGGAATGAAATCTCTTGGCGCTGCATTAATAGTGTTTTTAGTATGCTCAGGCCTAGCGCATGCTCAGCGCTTAGAATCTTTCGGGCGCGGGTCGCAGCCAAAAAATGACGAGGCACTCATCGACGATGTGGCCGGAGAATTCAACTTCGTGCGCGTTCGATTTGACACTTATTTTAGTGGTGGGGGCTTTCGCGGTGGGTTTGGTGATGGCCCTTGGGCGATCGATTTTCCGGATGCGGACACTAACTTCCTGCGAGGTGTGTCGAGGCTAACGAATATTCGCGTGATGAGCGAGCCGATTGTGCTCGAGTTTGACGACCCAGAAATTTTCGATTATCCGTTTTTGTACATGCTCGAGGTAGGTCAGGGCGGCGGCATCGTTTTGAACCCTGCAGAACTTGAAAATTTGCGTCAGTACCTTCTGCGCGGCGGATTCCTATTGATCGACGATTTTTGGGGGCAGCGGCAGTGGGATAATTTTTACGCGGCGTTTTCGCAGCTCTTCCCCGATCGAGAAATTGTCGAGCTCTCGCCCGATCATGAAATTTTTCACGTCTATTACGATATCGATGGGCCGCAGATGATTCCCGCCCTCTATCGTTCGGACGAATACGGTGAGCAAGGAATTAACTCGGCGAGCAATCACGCGATACTCGATGATCAGGGTCGGGTAATGGTGTTGATTAACTGGAATTCGGATATGGGGGACGGATGGGAGCACACCTATCACCCCGATTATCCGACGCGGTACGCTAACTCTGCTTACCGGTTAGGCATCAACTATCTTCTGTACTCGCTTACCCACTAGGCAGGCCCTCCTGTTACTCCTCGTTTCTTTCATCCCCGAGCACTATTGTGACCGAGGCTAGCTCTCAATCGAGATCTCGTTTGGTCTAGGCAACAAAATTTCGCGTAATGAATCAAGAGAACACAAAAACGCGCCGAAGCAACAGCGCGTCCTGTGCTGCCGCAGTCGCAGCAACCTCAGCTTGACCTCTGTGCCCGATGATGACAGCATGCTGACGCCATCAATACAGTGTAATTGGAATTCTCGCACTAACGCCTTTCGCGGGTGATTGATAAGTGACCGGTTCGGTCGTTGGTATTAGACAAAGAGACACTACCTTGGCACTAAATGAGCCCGATAGCAGAAGAGTATCGATGGACGCACTCGTAGCGAGAGTCGGTGCGGTTCGGGCGGTAGCGCCTTCGGCAGGCGTTGCCTCAACGGTCGGCCATTCTCCAAAGCGAATGCTGTTTCTCGACCTCGTGTTGTCAGTTTTTCGCCTCAACGGCTTGCTCGTCGCAGAAGGCGATGCGATGACGGAAGACCTTGGACTGACAAGTGCGCGATGGAAGGTAATCGGCGTGGTAGCCCTCTCTACGTCGGGCCTCACTGTGCCCGGCATTGCGCGTGTGCTAGGACAGTCGCGACAGGCCGTGCAACGCATTACCGATGTGATGGCGCAAGACGGGTTGATAACCTATGAGCCAAATCCTAAGCACAAGCGATCGGTACTGGTTCTGCTTACCGACGAAGGGAAAAGCGCTTATAACGCCTTGCGTGAGGTTCAAGACCCCTGGGCTATTCGCAATACCGAAGATATCCCCATCGAAGAACTCGAGACGTCTCTCCGACTCGTTCGCCGTCTGATACAGCGCCTCGACAAATAGAGAGTTGGGCGTCGGCCCCTTTCTCTACTGATTGTGGCGACTCGCCCTGGCAGAATTTATCACCGCTTATGCGTCCTGCTACTTGCTTGGATACGACCGGCGATTCACAATTCATCTATACCCTAACTAGTGATTCTTACTATTTATCGATCAGCCGAGGTAGAGCAGCGCGCCATGACCACCCTTTCATCCGTGTCTTCAAATCAGGCAAGTCCCGACGCCAGCGCCGCGCTGCTCGAGACTCGCAGTGTGTTCCTCGATGATGAGGCAGCCACCATCGCCTTTGGTTATAAACTCGCTCAATCGACACAGCGCAGCGCGCCTGTAGCGCCCCCCGCGACGGGGCTCGGCGCCGAGACTGCGGGGGGGATTATCCATCTGCAAGGAGACCTCGGCGCGGGGAAAACAACGCTAACCCGAGGATTTCTGCGCGGATATGGCCACGAAGGAGCGGTTAAGAGCCCCACCTACACCCTTGTCGAACCTTATGAATTGGCACACTGCAACATTTACCACTTTGATCTATATCGGCTTTCCGACCCAGAGGAATTTGAGTACTTGGGCACAGACCAATACTTCGAATCGCCAAACCTTTGTCTGGTAGAGTGGGCAGAACATGGCGCGGGCTGGGCGCCTTCTGCGGATTTACGAATCGAGCTCAGCGAGACCGACGCGGGCAGAACAGCGCGCTGCAGCGCCCTGTCTCAGCGTGGTTCTGAGATGCTCTCTGCCTTATTCGGCTAATCTGAAACCCTGAAGATTCGCCGCTAGCTGCCGCTCTATAGGGCGAGAGTGCCGACAATCGAGGACGGCACCTTGCTGTGCGCGTAAAAAGCCCGATTGCGGCGGCCGCGTGTATTCATCTCGTCTGGAAGGGTAAATGGCATTTCGACCGACACCGCTCACTTCGCATCCGATTGATGCTATGGCTCTAGTGCGACCGCGTTTCTCGCGGCTGCGAGTAAGGTGTCGCGCGTTGCTTCTTTTGCTGTGCGCCGCCGCTGCCACGCCAGTGAGTTATGCCGCGGAGGTTCGCGATCTCAGGCTCTGGCGTGCTCCTGACCACACAAGGCTTGTGTTCGACCTTAGCGCAGGGGTCGAGTACAAGCTCTTTACCCTCGACGCTCCAGAACGGGTTGTGATCGACATCGCCGACTCCTCTTTAGCGACACGCCTTGGCGACATCGAATTCGAAGACAGCCCCATCACAGGCCTGCGCAGTGCGACGCGCGACGGCGGTCTGCTGCGTGTGGTCATCGACCTAAACACCAAAACGCAGCCCAAGAGCTTCACCCTCGAGCCCAATGCAGAGCAGGGCCATCGTCTCGTTGTCGATCTGTACGACTCGAGCGATGAACGAGTCGCAACAGCTTTGTCCGTGCAAGACGGGTCTGAGCGAGACAAGCCGGAGAGGGCAACCAATAGAGTGGCCTCAAACGCGGCCACCCCGTCTGGCGAGAGAAGAGATATCGTTGTCGCTATTTCTGCTGGCCACGGCGGCGAAGACCCTGGGGGCATTGGTTACGACGGCAAGTTGCAAGAGAAACATATCACCTTACGCATCGCGCGGGCGCTATACGACTATTTAGACCGCATGCCAGGCTATGCGCCGGTGATGGTTCGCGATGGCGACTACTATGTAAAGCTGTCGCGGCGGCCCGAGATAGCAAGAGAGCGCCGAGCGGATCTGTTCGTTGCGGTGCACACCGATTGGTATAAGACGTCGCGTGCGCGCGGGTTAACGATCTACGCGTTGTCGGGTGATCGCGCCGACCGAGAAAATGCGCGGCGAGTAGCGCAGAAAGAGAATACGGCAGATCTGCTTGGCGGAGTGGGCAGCGATCTAAGCCTAGGCTCATGGGATGACGACGTCGCGCTCACGCTAGTCTCTTTGCAAATGGCGTGGAGCATGGAGCAGAGCGTAATTGCAGGGTCGCGCGTCCTCGACGCGGTAGGCGGTATTACAAAGCTGCGTAAAACCAAGGTTCAGCAAGCGTCGCTTGAGGTGCTCAAATCGCCCGACATTCCGTCTATTCTGATTGAAACAGGCTATCTCACGAATCCCGAAGAGGCTAAGCGTCTCAATACCTCGTCTTTTCAGAAGCAGCTAGCCGAGGGCATCGGCAGAGGAGTGATGGCTTACTTCTATGATGCCCCGCCCGAAGGCAGCCTTGTTGCTTGGCAGAAATCAAATGGGGTAATACCCACCAGTTATACGGTGAGGCGCGGAGATTCGTTGTCGATGATTGCGCAGCGCTTTGGCACCACGATGGCTGCGTTAAAAAAGCATAACTCACTTAAAAGCGATGGCGTTCAGATCGGCCAAGTGATCAAGCTGCCCGGCGGCGTTGAGCCCGCTGCACGGGAACACAAAATCCAGAGCGGGGAGACACTGTCGGGTATTGCCGCGCGCTATCGGGTTAGCCTCGCGGACCTGCGTCGGTTAAATGAACTGCGCGCCGATCGTATTCTGGTTGGGCAAGTCCTCCGAATCCCAGCTAGTTAGTCTTTTTCGCCGGACTAGATTCGCCCGCCGAGTCCGTGCGCGCAGAATCAGCGCAGGCAATGGTATACTCACCACACGCTACTATTCCGCCAAATTACGCTCACTGCCGGCCTCGACTCTATGAATCGCATTAACCTGCTAAGCCAACGACTCGCTAACCAAATTGCCGCCGGTGAGGTGGTAGAGCGTCCCGCTTCGGTGGTGAAGGAACTGCTCGAGAACAGCCTCGACGCAGGGGCGACTCGGCTCGAGGTAGATGTCGAGCAAGGCGGCGTTAAACTGCTGCGCATTCGTGATGACGGTGCGGGCATCCACAAAGAAGATCTTGCGCTCGCGCTGAGCCGTCATGCCACGAGTAAAATAGTCGAGCTCGATGACCTAGAGTCGATTGCAAGCCTCGGGTTCAGGGGTGAAGCGTTAGCAAGTATCAGCTCGGTCTCCCGCCTTAGCATGACGTCGCGCTCGCGCGAAGGCAGTATTGAAGACACCGCTTGGTGTGTCGAGGCCGAGGGACAAGAAATGGAAGCGCGGCTAACGCCAGCTGCGCATCCTGCAGGCACAACTGTCGAGGTTCGCGACTTGTTCTTTAACACCCCGGCACGGCGCAAATTTCTTAAAACAGAGAAAACTGAATTTTCACGTATCGACGAAGTCCTGAAGCGAATGGCACTTAGTCGCTTTGATGTGATGTTTGCGCTTAACCATAACCAGCGAGCGATTCATAAACTCTTACCCGCGACCACCGAAGCCGAAAGAGCGCGACGTGTTGCGCTAGTTTGTGGCCCAGCGTTTGTCGAGAATTCGGTTTTTATTGAGCGCGAGGCGGCGGGCATGCGACTGTGGGGTTGGGTAAGCTTGCCGACTTTTTCGCGCAGCCAGGCCGACCTTCAGTATTTTTACGTTAACGGTCGTATTATTCGCGACAAGCTGGTCACGCATGCGGTTAAGCAGGCTTACCGCGATGTGCTTTTTCACGGTCGTCATCCTGCGTATGTTTTGTACTTCGAGATGGACCCTGCAGGCGTCGACGTGAATGTGCATCCGACGAAACACGAAGTGCGTTTTCGCGACAGCAGACTCGTTCACGATTTCTTATTCAGCTCACTTCACAAGGCGCTCGCTGCAATTCAGCCTCAGGATCGATTGCCCGGCGCAGAAACACACGCCGGCGCAGGGCTTCAACAAGGTTTTGACGCGCCGCAGCAAAGCAGCCTTGGGCTAGCGGAAAATGGGCAGGGATCGATGCAGGCGACGAGCTGGGCCGAGCGCTCTTATGCGTCTGGCTCAGCTGGAGAGGGTTCGGAATCGACAGGCCAGCCTCGCTTTGCCGGAAATTTTGGCTCGAGCGGGAGTTATATTAATCCGAACGCCGTTCGAGATCAGCTTGCGCACTATGCCGACCTCAACGACATCGATGGCGACAAAGAGGTGCCGCCGTTGGGGTTTGCCATTGCCCAGCTCCATGGCATTTACATTCTCGCGCAGAATAAAGAAGGGCTGATTGTTGTCGACATGCACGCAGCGCACGAGCGTATAACCTATGAACGCATGAAGACGGCGTGTCAAAACGAAGAGCTCAAAACGCAGCCGCTGCTTGTGCCGATCTCTATTGCAGTGAGCAGGTCCGAGGCCGATTGCGCCGAGTCCCAGCAGCACGTGCTTCAGGGTCTTGGCCTTATACTCGAACGCGTCGCCGACGAGTCGCTTGTTGTGCGGCAAATCCCTTCTATTTTGCGCAACGCCGATGTCGAGCAGCTCGTGCGTGATGTGTTATCGGATGTCCTCGAATACGGCAGCAGTGAACGGGTGCAGGCGCATCAGGACGAGCTTTTATCGACGATGGCGTGCCACGGTTCTGTGCGCGCGAATCGCCAGCTCTCGATACCAGAAATGAATGCGCTGCTGCGCGACATGGAAATTACCGAGCGCAGCGGCCAATGCAATCATGGGCGGCCAACTTGGGTGTACCAAAGCTTAAGTCAACTCGATAAGCTTTTTTTGCGTGGTCAGTGATGGGCATTACTAGAGCTGTCACGCTGCCAGACGCCGTGTGCCTGATGGGCCCGACGGCATCGGGCAAAACCGCGCTCGCCATCGAGCTGTTCGCACACCATCCGGTCGAAATAATCAGCGTCGACTCGGCGCAGATTTATCGCGGCATGGATATAGGCACAGGAAAACCAGATGCTAACACCCTCGCTCGCGCGCCTCACCATCTGCTCAGCTTCCTCGATCCTGCGGAGACCTATTCTGCCGCCGACTTTCGCCGCGACGCGCTTCGCTTAATCGGTGAAATAAAAGCGCGCGGCAATACCCCGTTACTGGTGGGTGGAACGATGATGTATTTCCGCCTCCTGCGCGATGGGATGGCATCGATGCCAGATGCAGATCCAGAGGTGCGCGCTGCAATCGAGGCGCAGGCGCGTGTCGAGGGATGGGCTGCAGTGCACGCCGAGCTCGAAAAGGTCGACCCTGAGGCTGCCGCGCGGATTCATCCTAACGACCCGCAGCGCTTGCAACGCGCGCTAGAGGTATATCGTGTCTCAGGAAAAACACTCAGTGCGCTGCACGCTGAAGAAGCGGCAGAGCGCCTAAAAGGCAATAAAAGTGGGCTGGACTTAACGTTTTGCGCGATCCAAGGGGTCGAGCGAGGCGTATTGCATGAAAGAATAAAAACGCGATTTTTTCAGATGTTGGAGGATGGGCTAGTTGACGAAGTGCGTGCGCTTTACGAGCGGGATGACCTTTCGCTCTCGCTCCCCTCGATGCGCTCCGTTGGCTATAAGCAAGTGTGGCAACACCTCGCAGGCGAATTGAGCTATGAGGAGATGGTTGATAGAGGTATCATCGCCACGCGTCAGTTAGCCAAGCGGCAGGTTACTTGGTTACGCAGTTGGGACGATCTCCATAGTCTGCCTAGCTCCACTCACGATTCTTTGCACAAGCTGTTGAAAATTGTTGTATCTGCCACCATATAATTAGCATCCAATAATGCAACGCTGCTGAAGCAAGCGCATTGTCGAACGAACGGAGAACAATAATGTCTAAAGGACAAACACTGCAAGACCCCTTCCTGAATGTGTTGCGCAAGGAAAGGATTCCAGTCTCGATTTACCTCGTGAGCGGCATT
>ENA-ORDA01002562-ORDA01002562.1-marine-metagenome-genome-assembly--contig:-NODE-2562-length-13643-cov-2.794634_pt1 | contig 13643 bp, 13 predicted proteins | sample MGYA00237778_ERZ508506 | MGnify/ENA primary metagenome ERZ508506 (study PRJEB26177, sample SAMN06267891) | marine metagenome | isolation source: Monterey Bay, California, USA | place: Pacific...
CAAAGCATTTCTCATTTTAATTGCCCAGTGGGTGTCCTCAAGTGCCAGTCGCCCAATGTGCTGTGCGGGCCCAGAAATAGCCCAAGGCCCAAGGATTTGGTTAATCATAGCAATCGTATCAGGATGTGCAGCAGCAAAGCCAAGACGTAAACCGGCCAGTCCCCAGAACTTTCCTAGACCTTTGAGAACAACATACCCAGGTTTTGAAGTAAGTTGGATATGGGATTGATCTGGATCCGTATCACAAAAACTTTCATCAATTATTGTAAGTGTCTTGTGGTTAGCGCAAAGTGTTTTTTGCTGCCAAAGTCGTCCATCAGGATTGTTTGGATGCACGTAGACATTAGTGTCGGCTACGTTATTCAGCACTTTCCAGCCCAAAGCTGCAAAGCTTGCAGCATGTTCGTTGTATGTTGGTTGCGAGATTCCAACTGAACCCGCAGAGGTAAGCCGCGGTATGGCTGCGATAAGTGCGGAGACGCCGGATGCGGCTGTCACGTCGGCACCTTCTGGAATATCCCAAAAATTACGTGCAGCGCGCAACAATGCGTCTTGATCGCTGCTGTCTGGCAATGACTGCCAAAACCGTTTGGCAATGCGGGGGATGGGATAGGACGTTGGATTGATTCCAGTTGACAGGTCAAGCCATTCGCTGCGACTTCCACCAAACTGTATTGTGGCAGCATCCAACCCACCACCGTGATCTCGCATTTTTGGGCTAGTATAAGTGCTCACGCGTTCATTCATTTGGATGAAGAGAGTGTGGGGATACGAGACACAAAATGTCCTTTGATTGCTTGAGGCCATTCACGGAAAGGCACTTGGCCAATTTCAGATTCTGCATGTTTGCTGGCGTATTTGACGATCCCTTCAGCAGCATCACTGCTAGGTTCGAAGTTACCCATCACGTAGGTCAGTTTACCGTCAGATTGAATTGCTACGTTACAGCCGTGAGAACACCCCATAAGGCACGAATGGCGCCGCGTCTGAACAGAACCTACGCCTTCTGCAGCTTTTTCGATCTGTAAAGCTAAACGTTCACCGTCGGTTTGAGACTGCGTTTCTGCATCCCAACCCTGTAATTTGCATGTGTCACATATCGTAATTGTTGTTGTCATCTAGAGCTTTCTTGTAGAAAATTCTGTTCGTTTCATCATTAAATTGAGAAAACTTCAATTAAAAATCACGACGTGCTGGACCGCAAAGAGTTTTCTGGCAAATGAAGCATTTGCAAAGCAACAATTGTGGGAGTGGGATTAGCAAGTATTTTTTGGCAGTTGGATCTGGCGCAGCATAACAATAAACTTGGTGTCGGCTCCAAAAGTGTTATCGAGCCCCAAAATTTTTAAGGCGCCATAATCAAGAAGTAGCTAGTATTGATATTGCCACGAAGGACACTTGCGCAGCAACTCCAACTTTGAGCCGATTTTTAGGCGGGTTCATATATTTGCAAGCGTTCCACTTAACAAATGATCCTACAGTCTGCGTTGAGCTTTACGGATGGTGACCTAATCTAACTTAACTGGCTATTTTGTGACCCCTCAGATGCGGTTCCATCCAATTAATTGCCGGATTGATTGGAACAATCTGATGAGGGTTTATGGTTTCATGGCTAAAATGGTAGTGGCGAACGATATGATTAAAATCGCAAGTTTTGGCAATGCCATTCATTTGATAGAGTTCGCGTGTATACGCCCATAAATTTGGCATATCGATTAAACGAGACCGATTGCATTTAAAGTGTAGGTGATACACCAGATCGAACCGCACCAGAGTAGTGAATAAGCGCCAATCAGCTTCGGTAAGTGCATCCCCCATCAGATAACGGCGTGTCGAGAGCCGATTCTCAAGCCAGTCCATTGTGTCGAATAATTCTGTTACGGCTTTAAGATAGGCATGCTGAGAAGTAGCAAAGCCAGCTTTGTACACTCCATTGTTGAAAGTGTGATAGATTCGATGATTTATTTTTTCGATGTCCGTGCGTGTATTGATAGGCCAAAAATCCTGCGTATTATGTGTCAGTGCATTAAATGCTGAATTAAACATGCGAATAATTTCTGATGATTCATTGGAAACAACTCTATTTGTGTATTTATCCCAAAGTATAGGCACGGTCACTCGGGTAGTCGCATTAGGGTCAGCCTTCTGATAAATTTCGAAGGCATGTGTGAAGTCAAACAATCTGTCACCTTGAGCGGGGCCATCATCTTTTTTGAAAGACCAACCTTTTTCCAGCATATCAGGATGCACAACGTCTACAGTAACGTGGTCCGACAACCCTTTCAATTCACGAAAGATCAAAGTACGATGTGCCCAGGGACATGCGAGTGATACGTACAGATGATATCGCCCTGTTTTCGCTTTAAACCCACTTGAACCAGTAGGGCCAGCTGAACCATCTTCAGTTATCCAGTTGCGATAGCCAGCGTCTTGGCGCACAAATTTACCATTTGTAAGTTTTGTATCATCCCATTGCGTGGACCATTGCCCGTCAATCAGTCTACCCATTTTTAATCCTTTTCGAATACCAGTTCACCCTAACGCTCTTGTGCCAAAGTGTCAGTCCAGCGCCAGACGCGCGCTGTGTTGTTGTAAAGCGAACAGTCCGTTGGCCTTTGACAGGAACTGCGTGGTCATAAAAACGCACATTTGGATCGCATTGGATTTGATAATTTGGTAACGGCCAAAGAAAAATGTGCGCGTGTTTTCAGCTTGAGAAACAGTGTGCTTCTTATTGTGTAACACACCTGTTGGGTTTGTGTTGTAAATTGACGGTACGATCGAGCTGTTTTTAATAAAGCTTTCAGCGTATGTTGTTTTGAACCAAAGAGCTTGGGAACGAAAGAACAATAACGTCAAGTATAGCATCAATTATGGCGCGAACATCCTATCGTTTGCCGCGAATCAGATTGCGGTTGCCCAACTGCCTGCGTATACCCGGATAAACGATGCCCTTCGGGGCCGGAGAGGTGTATCGTGGCGTGCTGACCCAAACAGGGAACGCAAAACGAAATCGTTGTTACGCCTTTTCAGGTGGCCTCTTTGAATCAAAGAAAGAAAAGGGTCGTCAATGCGTTTCACAGTCTTTTTCGCAAGTTTGTTAGGAGCTTCTGCTGCGCAAGCACATGTGGGGCATTTTGGTGATCTAGCTGGCCATGATCACTGGGTTGCCGCTGGAGCAATTGGGGCGGCTATCGCGCTAGCGGGTTGGAATATTCTCAAAGGAAAAAAAGACAAGGAAGCCGGTGAAAAAACCGAGCCAGATGAAGAATTACAGGAGACATAAATCATGGCTGATAAAAAAATAGGTGTTATGATTTGTGGGCATGGCTCACGCTCACAGGCGGCTGTTGATCAATTTTCAATTCTGGCTGAAAAATTGCCAGCGTTGCTACCTGATTGGCCCGTAGAATATGGATATCTGGAATTTGCAAACCCGGTCATCCGTGATGGGCTCGACCGTTTGCGTGCGCAAGGCTGTACTAAGATTCTTGCAGTCCCAGGAATGTTATTTGCAGCTATGCATTCCAAAAATGATATCCCAACCGTTTTAAACACTTACGCGGCCAAGCATGATATTGATTTGTCCTATGGCCGCGAGTTAGGCGTTGATCCCAAGATGGTCCGGGCTGCTGGGGGGCGGGTTCAAGCTGCGGTAGACTCAGCAAATGCAGAGCACGGCGAACTGCCTTTGCATGAAACAGCACTAGTGGTGATTGGGCGTGGAGCATCTGATCCTGATGCCAATTCTAATGTTAGTAAAATTGCGCGGATGCTGTGGGAAGGTATGGGCTTTGGCTGGGCTGAAGTCGGCTATTCTGGCGTGACATTTCCGTTGGTAGAGCCGTGTTTGGATCATGTGGCGAAGCTTGGGTACAAGCGGGTCATTGTGTTCCCGTATTTCCTATTCACGGGCATTCTGATTGATCGGATTTACGGATTCACAGACAAATGTGCGGAGAAATACCCTGAGATTGATTTTGTAAAAGCGGAGTATTTGAACGACCACGAGTTTGTGCTCGAAACATTTGCAGAGCGTGTTTTAGAGCAAATGGGTGCTGTGCCGATTCCAAACTGTGGGACGTGTCGCTATCGCACGCAGGTTTTGGAAGTTGACGGGGCTGCGCCACACATCATTACAGCGGAGGAGCGCGCTGGCGATCATGTTGCTGAGAGTAACATGCCACCGCCAACTTGTGTGTTGTGCAAATACCGCACGCAGGTGATTGGATTTGAATCTGAAGTGGGGTCAGTTCAGGAAAGCCACCACCACCATGTCGAGGGGCAGGGTGCGTCCGCGCCAGGCGCAACGGTAGAGACTTGTAATTTTTGCACAACGTGGTGCACAGGCGAGTGCCGATTGCATTTGGGTGATCATCACGACCACGAACATTCTCATGATCACGCGCATGATAGTCACCACCACCACGATCACGTGCATCCCGAGTATCCGCACGCCAAACATCCGCTTGGCCCAGAAAGTGCGCGCAGTAAGTGACACGCGAGCTGCCATATGAGCGCGTGCCGTCCGAGATCTATGCGCGGTCCTTTGCGACTGTGCGGTCTGAGGCGCGTTTGGATCGGTTTCCAGAGGATTTAGTGCCGATGGTCATTCGGCTGATCCATTCTTGTGGTATGATTGAGATTGCAGATCGGTTGGCATTTTCTGATGGCGCGTTTGGGGCAGGTGCAGCCGCGTTGCAAGCGGGTAAACCGATTTTGTGTGATTGTGAAATGGTGGGTTCGGGGATCATCCGGAGGTATCTGCCTGCTGAAAATGAAGTAATTGTGACGCTGAATGATTCTAAAATACCAATGCTGGTGGCAGAAATTGGCAACACGCGGTCGGCGGTGGCGGTGAAGTTATGGCGCGATCACATTGAGGGCGCTGTGGTTGCCATTGGTAATGCGCCAACGGCGTTGTTCCATTTGTTGGAGTTGCTGGATCAGGGCTGGCCAAAGCCTGCGGTGATTCTTGGATTTCCAGTTGGATTTGTTGGTGCAGCCGAGAGTAAGGCTGAACTGGCGGCACGGTCGCGGGGCTGCGAGTTTGTGACGTTGCGCGGGCGCAAAGGGGGATCGGCGTTGGCGTCGGCTGCAGTAAACGCGCTGGCTGCTGGGTTGCTGGAGGAAAATCGATGAGTTTCTGCGGAACAGAGGGATGGGTCGACCTCGTGTGGTGCGAATGCACCTCTTATAGGGTAGGTCGGCGCGCCTCGAGGGAGGCTTGGGCCATTTGCAGGATAGAACTATGACGGTTTGGCTGCACATCGTTGGCATAGGCGAAGATGGGCTCGATGGGTTGACTGCATCGGCACGAACTGTTGTCGAGGCCGCAGAATTGATTATTGGTGGAGATCGGCATCACTCGCTGTCAGATAATGTGACTGCCGAGCGGGTGGCTTGGCCGTCGCCGTTTGATGCGCTCATCAACAAGTTGCAGGGATATAAAGGTAAACGCGTGGTCGTGTTGGCTACGGGTGACCCGTTGTGGTATTCTGTTGGCGCACGCATTGGGCGCTCTATTCCGCCGAGTGAGATTGTGTATCACCCGCAGCTGTCTGCCTTCCAGCTGGCAGCTGCGCGGATGGGCTGGTCCATGGCAGATATTGAAACGCTGACTGTGCACGGGCGGCCCGTAGAACAGATGATCGCGTTCATTCAGCCTGATCAGCGGCTTTTGATCTTGACCACGGGGGCAGAAACGCCTGCGCAGATCGCAGCGTTTTTGACGGATCGTGGGTTTGGGCTTTCACACATGACAGTAATGGCAGCCATGGGCGGGAAGAACGAGTTGCGGTTTGACGGAACGGCCGAGGGATGGAACCATGAGGTTCCTGCGTTCAACACTTTGGCGGTTGAATGCATCGCGGCACCTAATGCTGCGCTATTGCCTCGTGTGCCAGGACTGGCGGATGAGTTGTTCGACCACGACGGTACCATGACCAAGCAGGAAGTTAGGGCCGCGACGCTTGCCAAACTGATGCCAATGCGCGGGGCACTGTTGTGGGATGTGGGCTGCGGCTGTGGGTCCATTGCGGTCGAGTGGATGCGTGCCGCGCGGTATGCGCACGCGATTGGCATTGAACCGCGTGACGATCGGCGGGTGTTTGCAGCACAGAATGCGGCAGCGCTGGGCGTGCCGCGATTGGAGTTGGTGAATGGGTCGGTGCCAGAGGCGCTGGATGGTTTGAAAGCGCCTGATGCAATTTTTATAGGCGGTGGTTTGAGCCTTGAGACGTTTGATGTGTGCTGGGCCGCGCTGCGCCCGCTTGGGCGGCTTGTGTGCAATGCGGTGACGCTGGAAAGAGAGGCGCTGTTGATTGCGCTTCACAAAAAGCTGGGAGGGCAGTTGGTGAAACTACAAGTGAACCGTGCGGAGCCAGTAGGCAATCTGACAGGTTGGCATCCACTGATGCCTGTGACGCAGTGGAGTTTGGTGAAACGATGAATGGAATGCTCTACGGCGTAGGCTTGGGTCCGGGGGACCCAGAGCTGATGACCTTGAAGGCTGCGAGGCTGATTGGCAAGGCGAATGTGATCGCCTATCCAAGTTTAGAAGGTGGCGAGAGTTTTGCGCGGGCAATTGCAGCGAATGTGATTTCAAAGGGTACGGAGGAGATTGCGATTTCCATTCCGATGTCGGTGAAACGCGCGCCTGCGCAAGCGGCTTATGATAAAGGAGCGGCCGCGATAGCGGCGCAGCTTGAGGTGGGCAAGGATGTGGTCGTACTCTGTGAAGGGGATCCGTTTTTTTACGGCTCATTTATGTATTTTTTTTCGCGCCTTTCGGATCGGTTTGAGTGTAAGATTGTGCCAGGTGTAACATCGGTGACTGCTTGTGCTGCGGCACTGCAAGCGCCCCTGACGGCGCGCAATGAGGTGTTGACGATTATTCCTGGTCCGATGGGCGAAGACGCGATGGAAGCGCGGATTGCGGTGGCAGAAGCTGTTGCGGTGATGAAAGTGGGCCGGCATCTGCCTAAGATTAAGCGTGTGCTGGATCGGCTGGGCTTGACGGATCACGCGGGTTACGTGGAGCGGGCAAGCTTGCCTGCCGAGCTAGTTTTGCCTTTGGCGGACGCGCCCGAAACGGCACCGTATTTTTCGATGATTTTGGTGACTAAAGGGGATGACCCGTGGCTGTAGAACCAGTGGTGATTTGTCTTTCTCGTTCTGGAGAAAAGATGGCTTGGCGCGTGGCGGAAATTTTGGGTGTGGCTTTGCACGGGCGCTTGGAGCGTGTGGATCGTGCCCATGTGTATTTTGAGAATGCACTTGATCATATACGGATGTTGTTTGCATCAGGCACGCCTGTGGTGGGTGTTTGTGCGGCAGGCATTTTGGTGCGCGCAGTTGCACCTTTGTTGAATGATAAGACGACCGAGCCGCCTGTGATAGCTGTGCCTGACGATGGCTCCACGGTTGTGCCGCTTCTTGGTGGCCATCGCGGGGCGAACCGTTTGGCGCGTCAGATTGCTGAGGGGCTCGCGTCCCATGCTGCGGTGACCACGGCGGGTGATGTGGCCATGGGTGTGGCGTTGGATGAGCCGCCGCGCGGGTATCGGTTGGCGAATGGCGCCGATGCCAAGGGTGCGATGGCGGCGATGCTCAGCGGGGTTGGTGTGACTGTCACGGGTGAGAATATTTTTGATGTTGAGGATATGGCGGGCGGTGTGGAATTGTTGGTGTCGGATGCACCTGTGGAAGGGTCTGAGACCAGGTTAGTCTATCATCCGCAGCGGTACGCTTTGGGTCTTGGCTGCGCGCGAGGCTGTGATGTGAATGAGATGTGGGCGCTGGTGCAGAAGACATTGGCAGAAGCTGGTATTGCTGAAGGGGCTGTGGCCTGCGTTGGGTCGCTTGATTTGAAGGGCGACGAGCCTGCGATGATAGAAACGGCGGCGCGAATGGGCGTGCCGTTTCGGGTATTCACTGCGGTGGAGTTAGAAGCACAGACAGATCAGTTGGCGAACCCGTCGGATGTGGTGTTTGCTGAGGTTGGCTGCCACGGTGTGTCTGAAGCGGCGGCACTGGCGCTGGGTAATGGCGAACTGGTTGTTGAGAAAACCAAGACTGCGAACGCTACCTGTGCAGTGGTTCGCGCAAATGCGCCGATTGTGGAAATGGCAGGGCGGTCGCGTGGGAAACTGTCGATCATTGGCATCGGGCCTGGTCAACACTCTTGGCGCACACCAGAGGCGTCTGCTCTAGTGTCACAGGCTGAGGAGCTGGTAGGTTATGGTCTGTACATCGATCTGTTGGGTGGCTTGGCCCATGGCAAGGCCCGATCGGATTTTCCGCTAGGCGGTGAGGAAGATCGCTGTCGTTATGCGTTGGAACAGGCGGGCAAGGGCAAGGATGTTGCGCTGATTTGTTCTGGCGATGCGGGTATCTACGCCATGGGTGCCTTGGTGTTTGAGCTGTTGGACCGCCAGCCGGATGCGATGGGGGTGACGGATGCAGCGCGTCGTGTTGAGGTGGTATCGACACCTGGAGTGAGCGCGCTGCAAGCTGCGGCCGCGCGCGCAGGAGCACCGCTGGGACATGATTTCTGCGCCATCTCTTTGTCGGATTTGCTCACCCCCCGGGACGACATAGTGAAGCGGTTGAAAGCGTCGGCTGAGGGTGATTTTGTGATTGCGTTTTATAATCCCGTGTCGATGCGAAGGCGTACACTTTTGGCAGAGGCGCGGGATATCCTGTTGCAGCACCGTCCGGCGGATACGCCTGTGATGCTAGCCTCGTCCCTCGGCCGACCTGAGGAGAATGTGCGGTATAGGCGTCTTGATGAATTAGAAGTGGATGAGGTGGATATGCTGACAGTTGTGTTGGTTGGCTCCAGCCACTCTAAGCTGGCGCAACTGGGTGAGGGGCTACGGATGTATACACCGCGCGGCTATTCGCGGAAGATTGATGGAGATTTGGCAGGGTAACCTCGCTAACAGGAGAACAGTAATATGACGGTTTATTTCATTGGTGCCGGTCCAGGTGATCCTGATCTGATCACAGTGAAGGCGAAAGCGCGAATTGAGGCTTGTCCTGTGTGCCTGTTCGCGGGATCTTTGGTACCTGCAGCTGTGGTGGCTTGTGCCCCTGAGGGGGCAAAGGTGATGGACACAGCGGCCATGACGCTCGATGACACGCACGCCGAGATTGTGGCGGCGCATCAGCGCGGCAAAGACGTGGCGCGGGTTCATTCAGGTGATCCGTCTTTGTATGGTGCGATTGCGGAGCAGATTCGTCGGTTGCGTGAGGATGATATTCCGTTCGAGATAATCCCCGGTGTGCCCGCCTATGCAGCGATGGCGGCGACGATTGGGCAGGAGCTGACGATCCCCGAGATTGCGCAATCGATCATCCTGACGCGCATGTCGATGCAGTCCACATCCATGCCTGAAGGGGAGACGCTTGAGAATTTTGGCCGTTCTGGTGCAACTATCGCGATCCATCTTGCTGTTCGGAATATGCGTGAGATTGAGCGGCAGTTAATCCCCCATTACGGCGAGGCTTGTCCTGTAGTGGTTGGGTATCGGGTCAGCTGGCCTGATCAAGAGATTATTCATGGGACACTGAAAAATATCCGCGGGAAGGTGCGTAAATCCAAGATTACGCGCACGGCATTGATCATGGTGGGGCCTGCACTGGCTGAAAGCCATGAGTTTGTGGATTCCGCACTCTATGATCCAGCCAAGCCCCATGTGTTGCGTCCCGTGGTGGGTGTGGATTTGGTGGAGCCAAATAATACTTAGCGGCTTTGCAGTGTAGTGACTGCAAGATTTATTCGCGAATTAAGCGGCTAAATGGCCCAGCTCTTGGACTCCTTTCAGCAAACCAGCCGCGCCAAGTTTATTGTTGACCATTTGCTTGCGCTGCGCAACAGAACGACGCTCAGGTTTGCGCGGCGTCGCTTCTGGCACGCTAACGGTTGGGATGCGCCATTTTGTAGGCTCAGGCATTTATGTTTGCGTAGCGGTGCCGCATTTATGCCGTTTGGCTGGGTGTCTTTGGTAATGGCTTGCTACAATAAGTACATAATTCTACTGGAACACCTTTGACTGCTTGGGGTACGACCCCAAGGGTCAGTGTTCGAATTATGATGTGATTGCGCTGATTTTATGCGGCTTTAGCCGCGGGCTCCCTTGCCCTCGATAGCTGCCTTAGCCCGCCGTGCTTTGTTCTTTTTTGAATTCGGCTTGCCCACCGTAGGAGCGAGGTTCTTGCCGCCGCCTTTTTTACGTTTCGTCACTACACCGTCTGGGCGAGTGTCCTCTGGCTGTGCTTTTTTTTTGAACTTCGGTTTACTCTTGTTCTTATCGTCGGCTGGTTTTGGCTTTTTGCGGCGAGGCGTGGGGTCGTCGTTCCAATCTACTGGAGCGTTTGGTTTTTTGGGTTGGAATTTTGGCTTTGGTCCACGGTGCGCCGGGCTTGGCGTGTCGATCTGGGTAATGGGGGATTTTTTGTCAAACTCGGATTTCGGGCCAAGGTTTTGCAGGAAGTCTTCGAGCACGTTTGTGCGAAGTTCGACAAGGGTTTCGCGGTGTTGCACACGGATGGCGCCGATGTCGTCTTTGGTGATGCCACCGATTTTGCACAGCCTTGGCAGGAAACGGCGGACCTCAACGCCCGCGTTTTGGCCGCCTGCGACGGAGAACCAAACCGAGGGACCAAAGGAACGTTTCGCCTCCGATGGGTTGAATGAGGTTGGTTCGCCGAGCTCTTCTGGGGCGGACTGGCGTGATTTGTACAAACGCAGATAAGCAGCGGCGATTTGGTCTGGGCCGTGCAGGTTGAGCAGTTTTGTGATGCTGTCTGCTTCAGCTTCGGTTGGTGCGTTTTGCCACGCCTCGTCTGCCATCATCCGCGCCTCGTCCTGCGTAATTACGGCTTCGGCGGAGGGGGCGTTGCCTATTTGCGCTTGTACTTTCGCGCCCTGGAGCAGGCGGTTGGCTTTGCGCACGGCTTTGGGGTTGGCGATCAGGATAGATACGCCTTTGCGTCCTGCACGCCCCGTTCGGCCGGAGCGATGCAGCAGGGTTTCCACATTTTGTGGCAGGTCGGCGTGGATTACGAGGTCAAGGTTCGGCAAATCGATGCCGCGTGCCGCCACATCGGTGGCGACGCAGACACGGGCGCGGCCGTCGCGCATTGCTTGCAGGGCGTGGGTGCGTTCGTTCTGGGACAACTCACCTGATAGGGATACGACAGAAAAGCCGCGGTTCGAGAGACGTGTGGTCAGGCGGTTCACCATGTCGCGGGTGTTGCAGAACACCAAGGAACCGGGAGACTCGTAGTAGCGCAAGACGTTGATGATGGCTTTTTCCTCGTCGCGGTTTGCGACGGTCATTTGGTGGTATTCGATGTCTGCGTGTTGTTGGCGTTCGGACATGGTTGAGATACGCACGGCGTCATTTTGAAACTTTTTAGCAAGGTTCGCGATGGTGCGTGGCACAGTGGCCGAGAAGAGAAGTGTGCGGCGGGTTTTGGGAGACGCTTCTAGAATGAACTCAAGGTCCTCGCGAAAACCGAGATCGAGCATTTCGTCCGCTTCATCGAGCACGATGGCGCGGATACCCGACAGATCAATCGAGCCGCGCATGATGTGGTCGCGCAATCGGCCCGGCGTGGCAACGACGATATGCGCACCACGACTCAGAGCGCGGCGCTCATCGCGCATGTCCATGCCGCCGACGCAGGATGTAACCTGCGCGTTGGCTTTGGCGTAAAGCCACGACAGCTCCCGCATAACCTGCATCGCCAACTCTCTAGTAGGTGCGATTACGAGGGCGAGCGGTTTGCCTGCAGGGTCAAATAATTCTTCTTCGCCAAGCAAAGTTGGGCCAAGTGCAAGACCAAAGCCAACAGTTTTACCAGAGCCCGTCTGTGCCGATACGAGCAGATCAGATGTGCCAAGGTCTGGGTCAGTCACTGCCTTTTGCACTTGGGTCAATGTTTCAAAGCCGCGCGTTTGTAGAGCGGTGGCGAGAGCTTGTTTCAAAGGAGATGCCTTTATTAGGGTGTCGCGCAGGTACGCCTTTGTAGGCTGCGTGTAAAGGTGTTGCGTGATTTAGGTCAGTGAATGGTTGAAATTAGATGAGCTAAACCAAACTAATTTTTGTAAAAATCTTATTTTATTGGGTAGAATGAAGTGTGCTTAAGAGATTTAGAAAATGGAGGTGCAATAGTCCGTCGCAGGTTTCGCTTGAATGGCAATGTGAGCCGTTGTGCATTGAATCGTTAGTTGTGGTTTTTTATAGCGAGACCTAAACAGCAATTCCATGGCCCAAAGGTATAGAGATCATGCCATGATATTACTTATTATTTATGCGGTCTGGTGTGATTTTGGGCTCCAACATTACGGTCTTAATTAGTGCAGTTGAAAGCTGGACACATCTGTAGATGGATGGTGATATTATCAAAATAAACGGGGAAATTAACGAACGGTCCTCATACTGAAAGCGAACTGTGAGAAATGAAAAAACAACATTTAAATTAAAACAATACTAACTTGTGATACTTTTCCGATAAAGATCATCGGCTGCGGATCATACCCGCGATATCATAGGCGCCTGCAAGGACGGGCTCGGCGATCTCTGCGGCTTGGTTTGCGCCATTACCGAGGATGCGATCAATTTCTGAAACGTCATCCATCAAGCGGTTCATCTCTTCTGTGATGGGAGCAAGGTGGCTCACGGCTATGTCTACGAGCTCAGGTTTAAATGTGCTAAAATCTTGGCCTGCGACCTCGGTTATCACCTGTTGGGGTGTTTGGCTTGTGAGGGCAGCGCGGATGTTTACAAGGTTGCGTGCCTCTGGGCGGTTGCTCAGGTTGTCAAAGTTATCGGGCAGCGCTTCTGAGTCTGTTTTTGCTTTGCGAATTTTCTTTGCAATCGTATCGGCGTCGTCAGTCATGTTGATTCGAGACATATCGGAGGGGTCAGATTTTGACATTTTTTTAGACCCATCGCGCAGGGACATGACGCGGGTGGCCGCGCCATCAATAATGGGTTCGGGTTCTGGAAAATAATTTGATTTGAAGTCATGGTTAAACTTAGCAGCGATATCACGGGTTAATTCCACGTGCTGTTTTTGGTCATCACCCACCGGGACTTGGGTGGCTTTATAAACCAGAATGTCAGCTGCCATTAGAGACGGGTATGCATATAAACCAAGTGACATTTTTTCTGCATTTTTTCCTGCCTTATCTTTGAATTGTGTCATGCGATTCATCCAGCCGAGGCGCGTGACGCAGTTGAATAACCAGCCAAGTTCGGCGTGGGCGGGAACTTGGGACTGATTAAACAGAATAGATTTTTGTGGGTTCAAACCACAGGCGATATATGCAGCGGCTAATTCGCGGGTATTGTGACGGAGCGTGTCGGGGTTTTGCCAAACTGTGATTGCATGCATGTCAACCATGCAATAAATAGTTTCAATTCCAGAGTTTTGCATTTCTACAAATCGTTTTACTGCACCAAGATAGTTACCAAGGGTGAGATTACCTGATGGTTGAATGCCTGAAAAGACGCGTGGTGTGAAAGGTGACCCGGCCATGAGCGGCTCCGATTAGTTGTTGCTCGCGCGTTATCGCGGTAAGACTTCCTCGCGTCAAGTTGAGAGAGTTCCACCCATGTTTAATCCCA
>ENA-ORDA01002563-ORDA01002563.1-marine-metagenome-genome-assembly--contig:-NODE-2563-length-13639-cov-2.599985_pt1 | contig 13639 bp, 9 predicted proteins | sample MGYA00237778_ERZ508506 | MGnify/ENA primary metagenome ERZ508506 (study PRJEB26177, sample SAMN06267891) | marine metagenome | isolation source: Monterey Bay, California, USA | place: Pacific...
GCGACACCATCACTAAGAACATAGCGATCATCCCGACATGAAGACCTGACACTACGAGAAGATGAGTTGTTCCAGTCGCGCGCAATTGATTCCATAATGCTTGCGACACCAAGCTAGAATCACCAAGTCCCAACGCCAATACGATACCGGTATTTCTCGCGTTTGCGCTGCTTTCTAGCAACCTATTGCGTATGTCGAAGCGAAGCTCTCGATTAGCACTGAGGGAGAAGGCCACGTTTTATCCACTTCACTTTCTAACACTGTCGTTAACTCACCTCGCACATAACCCTTGGCAAGAATTTTGTTTCGGAACAAAAACGCTTCGTAGTCGAACCCGCCTGGATTCGAGAAACCATGCGGTCTGTTCAGCTTGACGACAAGTTGCAGAAAGGTCCCAGGCTTTAGATTGGCAGAATACTCGAGCGGCGTTGCCTCATGCGTGCTGACCGAACCCTTTTCGACCAAACCTCTAGGCAAGTAATAACTCAAGAGAACTTTGCCACTGAAAGGCGTTTGAGTGCTACAACCGGCGTAAGCAGGTGTCTCGGATGGGCGTTTAGCTTTACTCTCGCCGCTTAAGAGACACGCAGCACTGACGTCGAACTGAAAGCGGTATGCGGCGCCCGCGACCGTCGGCATATTCAACACCCGTCCCTCAATGAGCAAGGGGATGCCCTCTAAAGACGGTGCTAACTGACGACTCAACTGATTGTCGGCCGTCTGCGCATGAAACAGCGCGCCGCCACAGAAGGCCGCAGAGACAGCAAGCCAATAAGCGAGACTAGATTTGTGCGCCAATGAAGGCTGAACGGCTCACCCCCACAAAGATCGCTGTCAAAACTTGTAAACCGAGCAGCCATAGCAGCCACAGAACTATGTGAGCCAAACTCGAGGCCCACGTTACAGAGAGTATGCCAAGGCAAAATGCCGAGAGAAGAAATCGCATGCGCCACCTTTGCAGTGGCTCTTAACTCTAGTGTAGCTATCCCCTGTAGGCGAGTTTCGGCCGAACTAAACAGACCTAACTAATCGCCACGCAGCACCGATGCAGGACGCAGCGCGGCAGCCTGCCGCGCCGGATAGAGAGACGCGAGAAGCGAGAGGAGTAGGACGCCCGCGGCAATGCCCGCTATATCAGACGCGAGTATTTGCGAAGGCAAAAAATCAATCGGATAAATTTCGGGGTTCAGCAACACCACACCTGTCAACACTTCGAAGGCAGCGGCGATCTCGCCCACCCAAAGAGCCCCAAGCAATCCTAGGCCAACACCGGCGGCTATGCCGAGCAGAGCGATAGCGGCGCCCTGCCAAAGAAAAATGGCCTGAACCGTATTTGCATTAGCCCCGAGCGTCATAAGTATCGCGACATCGTCGCGCTTGTCTCGCACAATCATTACCAGACTGACGACGAGATTAAACGCAGCGATGACAATCAGAAGCCACAGCATGAAGCTGATAATACTGCGCGAGAATTGAATATTTCGGTAGATTGCACCGAGTGTCGCAGTCCAACTTTCGATAATGATCGAGCCATCGTATTGGCTACTCAATCTGTTTCTTACCCTATCTGCCACAAGCACGTCTTCAGTGACCACATGAAAAGCGGTTTGTGGCGCTCTAATCCGGAGCAGGGCCCGCGCATCGTCGAGCGTGAGTGTAATCAAATTGGCGTCGAGCTGCTCGCTGCCCACGCGGGTAATGGCGGCAACCGTAAACGACTTAAAGGTCGGCAGCGTGGCTAACGGATTCGGTGTGAATTTGGGTGAGAAGACATCGATAGAGTTCCCTACTTCAACCCCAAGATCCCGCGCCAGCGTTGCGCCTATAACAACGTGCCAACGTGACTTGGTCAATTGGTCGAGGCTTCCTGCGATCGTGTAGCGTCCCAATCGTGCGAAGGACTCGCTTTCAGTATCAACCCCGTTCATGGCTATGGCGCGGCTCGTGTTAGGTGTAGCGACCACGCCAAGGCTTGAGACAACACGCGAAAGAGAGACTACCTCGCTTGTCGCGGTCAGGCTGGCGCCGAGCGCATCCCATTGCTCACGACTGAGTTCTCGCTCACTACTAACAACCAGATGCGGAATAATGCCGAGCACATTCTCGCGCACTTCGCGCTCGAATCCATTCATAACCGACAAAACGACAATGAGTAGTGACACGCCAAACGCAAGTCCTGCAACCGAGATCAACGACATAAACGACACCAACGAGCTCGATGACCCTGCTCGCACATACCGTGAGCCAATCCGGCGAGCAAGGCGCAGCGACCGTAGCAGCGGCATAGCGCCTTCGACTGCCAATTCATCACGCTTCGGCATGCAATTTCCCAGCGTCGAGCGACAACCGCCTATCCATCGCGGCGGCGAGCGATTCGTCGTGTGTCACAACGATAAAACTCGTTGCCAGTGTTGCACTCAAATCTTTCATCAATGCATGAATCTCTAGCGCTGTTTGGCGGTCGAGGTTGCCGGTTGGTTCGTCCATTAACACACATCTTGGGTCGCCAACCAATGCCCGGGCAATGGCGACCCGTTGTCGTTCACCACCAGACAGCTCAGCAGGTTTATGGGTGAGCCTTCCGCCCAAACCCACACGCTCAAGCAGGATAGCCGCACGCGACGCAGCCTCTCTGTCGGAGACGCCAGCGATGTAAAGCGGCATACAGACGTTTTCGAGTGCTGAAAATTCGGCTAACAGATGATGAAATTGATAGACAAAACCTATGAATCGATTGCGAAGAAAACCACGCTGCACCTCAGACACAGTGGCAAGATCGTATCCTGCAACAGTCACCGTACCCGCGGTTGGAGAATCAAGCCCGCCGAGCAAATTGAGCAGCGTGGTTTTACCCGAGCCCGAACTGCCGACAATCGCAATTCTCTCTCCTGCCTGCACGGTCAGCTCTAATTCATCCAACACGACAATTTCGCGAGGCCCTTGCCGGTATCGCTTCACCAGACCCTCGGCTCGCATAACAGGTTCACTCATAACGTAATACCTCTGCCGGCTCGATTTTACTCGCGCGATAAGCAGGATAGAGGGTAGCCAAAAGACTGATCAGCAGTCCTGCGAAACACACTAAAGCAACCTCACTCCAAACCACCTGTGTTTGCAGGTGAGAGACAAAAACAACATTGCTATTACCTGTCAGCGAACCAAACGCCTGCTCCAGAAGCAGGCTCAATTTGGCAAGATTAAAGGCAAGCAATACGCCTAAAAGAGCGCCGAGGGTCGTACCGATAAGTCCGCTTACACCGCCCTGCACGATAAACAGTCGCATAACGGTGCCTCGCGAGGCGCCCATTGTCCGTAATATGGCAATATCGGGCCCCTTTTCGGCCACCGCCATGACTAGCGTTGAGACTATATTAACGGCGCCGACGGCAACGATGGTTAGGAGCATAAGCCCTGTCAGAAACTTCTCCATAGCGAGCGCGCCGAACAAACTCGCCTGCGCCTCTCTCCATGTTTCGAATTCTATTCCTGCAATTCCTAGCACTTGATTACTTGCGTCAAGCTCTCGCTTTACTCTTTCAGCCGAAAAAGCATCGTCGAGACTTGCCCGCAACAGAGTCTGCGCGTTGCCATCCAGCATCAATGCTTCTCCACGATTAAGCAGAACAATATTGCCACCGCCATAGGCGCCAAAGTCCGCATAGCCCAGTACTTTAAACGCCTGCGGCGCGCTCTTGGAGCGCCTTAATAGTCTATCGAGCGCTGCAATGGTGAGTTCGTCGCCCGGTCGAATACCCATCCTGCTGGCCAGCCGCGAATCGAGAAGTACACCATTAGGGGTTTCGTCGAGCGCGCTGAGTGCCTCGCGTGCCTGATCACCCGTATGCCCTGCTACCCCCTGTTCTAGAGCAGGTTCGATACCCCTCACTTGAATAAATTCAGTCGACCCTTCGATACTCAGCAGCGCTTCAAATTGCACATAAGGTGCTATCGCTAAAACAGAGGCATTGCCTAAGAATGCCTCAGCATGGCGCGGCCATTCAGCCGACATCGTCGGACTCGTCGCAGTCAGATGAGGCACAGACTTGAGGGCTTCGTTACGGAGGAAAGAAATCGAGCCATTCATCACTGACAGGGCAATGATGAGTATCATGACTCCCAAGAGAACGCCCAGCATGGAGATAGTAGAAACGAAAGAGAGCAAGCCCGTGCGTTTGCGTGCGCGACTGAATCGCACACCGATGAAAATCGAAAGCATTTTGTGCATTTGAGGCTCTATACCCGAGTGAGGAAACCGCCTAACCCGCGGTGCGTTGCAATACTCGTTGCACCGTTTTGAAACTAATGGGTGTCATCGGCGTCGAAACAGCTGCAGAAATCGCTCTCAACGATTTACCTTGGCGCTTGAGTTCGAAGATTTTTTCCAACGTCCGCTGCTCTGTCGGATTCTCGATAAGCTTGCCGTTCTCATGAACGCTAAATCCGAAAGGCCGACTCCCGCCTAGAAAACGACCCTTTTCTCTCTGCTTGTGCTTAACGCCCTTTATCCGTTCGGCGCTGCGACGCGCCTCAAGTCCTGCAAACAGTGCTGCGGCCTCGCTAAACGCCAACGTATAGGCGTCGTTGGTTAATTCCGCCTCCAAATCACAGCAATGCAGCGCCACGCCCCGCTCGCGCAAGCAATTAATGAGTTTGTCTATTTCTGAAGTCGAACTGCATAAGCGCTGAACTTGCGCGCAAACCAACACATCGCCCTCTTTGAGCGTAGCAAGCAACGCGGCTCCTTGAGGTCTATCCGACAGCCCGAGATCCCAGCGGCATGCACGATCTAACAGGTTCGGGGTACCAAACCAGCCACGCGCGAGGCAATAGGTTTGCACTGTCAGCGCTTCGGATTCCAGCACGGCACTCAGCGTGGCGTCTTCCACCTCTTCTAGCTGTGTTGTTCTCGAGTAGGCATATACTGTCATCTGTTATAGGGTCCACTAAATACTGGCAAATTACTGATAATAAAAGCAATTATTGCTAATTTTCGACAGGAGCTAGATGGCCGATCGGCATTCTACGCACAGGCACTTATCTGACGCAAGCCAATGCCCGACGCGAACAGCTTTTAACCACAGCCCATTTGCCTCTGCGATCAAGCACGAGAGCACTCAAGAAAGGCAGCGTAAGTAATTGAGTATAAGCAACTTTACTGTTATATTCCAAGAACATTACGCGACAGGCTGAGCTTCACCCCTTCGCAGACGATAGACGCTCTGCGAAGAGAGCCAAACGCAAGACCGAATTCATGAAGTAAATAAGCAGTAATACCAGCACGGGCTGGAGCGCAATGATGAATAACATCGTCGCCAAATTGACCTACTGCTAGAAAGGGAAACGATAAGGTTTTCCACGACAAGTAAAAAGGTGACGTTCAAGAAGAACAGCCTTTGTAGTAAACCAAGCGAAGGTGGCACCAAGAGTAGGATAAGACTCCCGATTGCAGCGGCAAGACCCTGTAACCGCGAGCGACAACTCGACTGGCCACCTCAACAATGTCCCCGCAGCGAGATTAGGGAGCAAAAAGCCCCCCGCTGCCGGAAATCCAGAGAGATCTAGGAAACAAGATTCATCGCACCAAAAAAGTAAACGCCGAAAACAACCGCCGCAAGGCGATGCGATAAACGGCGGCTAGTTTGGTGGGACAACGATACAAGACAAGATTAGCTTTTTATTTTATTTGTTAACGAGATCGCAATTCAGACAATGTCTAACTACGCACACAAAGCAAGTTCGATAGGCCTCCCCACTGGGACCGGCCGTCTTAGCGGCATCTACGACACCTTAGAAGCATTAAAGACATCGGGTAAGCACGCCTTTTAACCGGCATGCCCCCTCGCTTTACGCGAATGTCCTCGTCCACTGTATTGGCTACGGCTCACGCTTGCGTGCACGCTGTGGGTAGCATGACGCCCTGAACGGTATCCGCTACCAAAGAATCCCTTCCTAGTTCACTCCCTGGCAACTTAAGGAAAGTGAACTAATGAAAAGAATGCTAATCAATGCAACGCAAGAAGAAGAACTTCGCGTCGCCCTCGTTGATGGACAACGTCTCTACGACCTCGACATCGAAAACAGAACTCGAATCCAGAAAAAAGCAAACATCTACAAGGGTAAAGTCACCCGCGTAGAGCCTAGTCTTGAGGCCGCATTCGTTGATTTTGGCGCCGAACGACACGGCTTCCTGCCACTCAAAGAGATCTCAAGCGAGTATTACGCAAAGGATGTAAAGAGCAACGGTGAGCGGACCAACCTGAAGGAGCTAATCCCAGAAGGCACGCAGGTTATCGTCCAAGTCGAAAAAGAAGAGCGCGGCAATAAAGGCGCAGCGCTTACCACTTTTATCAGCCTCGCGGGTCGCTATTTGGTACTAATGCCCAATAACCCGAAAGCAGGCGGTATCTCTCGCCGCATCGAAGGCGAAGAACGTAACGAATTACGCGAAGCACTGCGCGGCCTAAACATCCCAGACGGCATGGGCATGATTGTGCGCACAGCAGGCATTGGCAAAGGCCAAGAAGAACTGCAGTGGGATCTCGATTATCTCCTCGCTCTCTGGCAAGCGATCGGTGACGCCTCAGAAGTGAAGCGTGCACCCTTCCTGATTTATCAAGAGAGCAACGTGATCATCCGCATGATCCGCGACTACCTGCGCAAAGATATTGGCGAGGTATTGTTCGATACACAGGAAGCGTATGACGAGGCTATGACCTTTGTGAAACAGGTTATGCCGCAATACGAAAGTCGCATCAAACTCTATTCCGATTCGCTTCCGTTGTTTAACCGCTATCAGATCGAAAGCCAGATTGAGAGCGCCTTCGAGCGCGAGGTTAAACTCCCTTCGGGCGGATCGGTCGTTATCGATCCCACCGAAGCGCTAATTTCAATAGACATCAACTCCTCGCGTGCAACGCGTGGCGCCGACATCGAAGAGACAGCACTCAACACGAACTTGGAGGCCGCCGATGAAATAGCACGGCAGCTGCGTCTTCGCGACATGGGTGGACTCGTCGTTATCGATTTCATTGATATGGGGTCTAATCGAAACCAACGCGAGGTCGAGAATCGGATGCGTGACGCACTCGAAGCAGATCGAGCGCGAGTCCAAGTAGGACGCATTTCACGCTTCGGCTTACTTGAAATGTCTCGCCAGCGCCTCCGTCCTTCACTCGGTGAGACGAGCGCAATTACCTGTCCTCGCTGCAGCGGCCAGGGCAGCATTCGTGATGTCGAGTCTCTCGCGCTGTCAATATTGCGCATCATCCAAGAAGAGGCGAACAAGCAGAAATGTGCCGAAGTGCGTGCCGATGTACCTCTTATCGTTTCGTCCTATCTTCTCAATGAAAAGCGAGCTGCTTTGGCCGAAATCGAAAATCAAAGCGAAACCAAAGTAGTTATCTCCGCTAACCCAGAGATGGAAACACCTCATTACAAAATTACCGGCCTCAATCAAGCCGCCGAGGTTTATGATGTCGATATCACTGCGACACCAGAGCCTATTAATAGCGCTAAGAACTCGGCACCAGTTGCCGCGGTTCAACGCCCCTCTGTCGAAGGTGTTCCTATTCCTCAGGCGCCAGCACCTTCGGCCGCCAAGTCGGGCGGGAACGCCGAGAAAAAATCTGGCCTATTAGCTGGCTTGTTCGCAGCAATAGCCAGCTTATTCGGTAGTGCGGAGAAAGAAGAAGAGAAGCCCAAACGAAGCGGTAACACCAACCGTGGCGGCCGCAATCGATCGAGTTCGCGTGGCCAACGTGGTCAGCAGAACCGAAATCGAGGTGACCGCAATGATCGCGCAGCAAAGAGCGACGGTGATGATAAACCAGCGACTGATGAGCGCGATAATTCGGGTGAAAAAACCGAACGCGGAGAACGCCGTTCGCGAGGCGGACGTCGCGGTGGGCGCAATAGAGATAACACACAGGACAACACTGCCACGTCAAGCAACGACGACTCAACCGCTGAAAACAGCGGAGAGAACAGCACTTCTGAGCGCAGTGGCAACGATGAGACGCGGCGACGACGGTCTCGCTCACGTAGCGGCGATCGCAAAGAGGAAACTCGCGGCGATCAAAAGGCAGCAGAAAATGACTTAGCTGCAGATGATGAAAACACAAACTCTGAGTTTTCACGACGCCCAGCAAGCCAGCGACCCAAAAACACGACTCCGCGCAAGCGTGGGCCGCGTCCCGACCTAGAGAAACCCACTGAGGCAACGGCTGCAACTGAAGACGAGACGAAGCCTGAAATCGCGGCAGCAGCGCCGTCGACTGCACAGGAGTCAGAAGTTACTCGCAGACCATCGCTCGCCGAAGCACTAGACACGATCAGCGCAAACGCTGTGAGGGAGGAATTGCCTGCGCAGAGCGAAGAGCCTGTTTTGCCAGCGGAGGTCAGCGCAGAGGTGAACAACGAAGCAAATGAAGAGACTAACGCTGTCGAAACCGACGCAGCGAGCGAGCCAAGTGAGCGTAAAACGCGTGAGAGACGTCCTCGCCGACCGCGTAAACGTGCGCCGCGTGATCAAGAAGCCACAGTGACTGCATCGTCTGATGAGGAAGTCGATCAAGCCGATGCGACCCCGTCTGCAGACACTCAGGAGCAAAGCGCACCCGAAAAAGCCGTAGAAGTCTCAGAAGCCGCTGAAACCGTAGAAGCAGTCGAAGCAGTAGCTGAAATTCAATCCGAGGAAATTGCAACACAGCCTGCGGAAGTTGTTGTGGAGAATACGCAGACGCCTGAAGCTGCCGCCGAAGCACCCACGGACGTTGCTGCACAGCCTTCACCGCGAAGACGAGCGCCTAACGATCCGCGCCACAAACGCGGCTAACAACTTAGTCAGGAATTTTAAGAAAATCGTGTAAAAAAATACCCCGCTGGCGAGCGCCAGCGGGGTATTTTTTTTGCGGTCGTGTCATTCGCAGAGCTCACCTTAAGAGATGAACTTTACACTTAAAGCGCGGCTTCTAGTTCGGGCAATGCAACGAATAAGTCGGCTACGAGGCCGTAGTCGGCGACCTGGAAAATAGGCGCTTCTTCATCCTTATTGATGGCAACAATCACCTTGCTGTCTTTCATACCGGCAAGATGTTGAATCGCGCCCGAGATACCCACGGCAATGTAGAGGTCAGGAGCGACGATTTTACCGGTTTGTCCAACTTGGTAATCGTTAGGCACAAATCCCGCGTCAACGGCTGCGCGTGATGCGCCGATGCCGGCACCCAACTTGTCTGCGACTTTTTCGAGTAGAACGAAATTGTCACCACTCTGCATGCCACGACCACCCGAAATAATGATGCTTGCTGCTGAAAGGCTTGGACGCTCTGATACCGACAGTTCTTCCGAAACGAAACTTGCAACGCTCTGCTCAATCACCGTGTCAACAGCGTCGACTGATGCAGATCCGCCTTCCGCTGAGGCCTCAGCGTATGCGGTCGTCCGCACAGTGATCACCTTAATCGCATCGCCGCTTTGCACTGTCGCCAGCGCGCTACCAGCGTAAATGGGACGAACGAACGTATCGGTTGATTTAATAGTCACTATGTCAGATATCTGTGCGACATCGAGAAGCGCAGCCACTCTTGGCGTTAAGTTTTTACCCGTTGTCGTAGCGGGCGCCAGAATATGCGTAAAATTGCTTGCCACTTGGGCAATAAGCGGAGCAACAGCTTCTGGCAATTGATGTGCATAGACTGCAGCATCAGCCACCAAAACCTTGGCAACGCCAGCGATTGATGCGGCTTCGTTAGCTGCCGCCTGACAGTCGCTACCGACAACTAAAAGGGTTATTTCTGCGCCTAACTCTGCGGCCGCAGTAATTGTGTTGCGCGTCGCAGACTTAATGCTCGCGTTATCGTGTTCGGCTATTACTAATGTTGTCATCGTTTCCACCTATATTACTTTGGCTTCGGTTTTGAGCTTTGCGACCAATTCGTCGACTGACTCAACCATGATTCCTGCAGACCGTTCGGCAGGCGCCTCGACGCTGAGCGTCTTAAGATTAGAACTGACATCCACGCCAAGTTCGGCAGGAGTTGTTGTATCGATTGGCTTTTTCTTCGCCTTCATAATGTTAGGTAATGAGGCGTAACGGGGCTCGTTCAGTCGCAGGTCTGTGGTTAACACTGCCGGTAGATTAAGGAGCACTGTTTGCTCACCGCCGTCGATTTCTCTTGTTACTTCAATTTTACCCTCGCGGACTTCGGCGTTGCAGGCAAAAGTACCCTGCGGCCAATCGCAGAGCGCGGCAAGCATTTGACCCGTCTGATTATTATCGGTATCGATCGATTGCTTACCGAGAATAACGAGGTCTATACCCTCTTTCTTTATAACCGCTTTCAGGAGTTTGGCAATGGCGAGGGGTTCAAGCGCTTCATCGTTCTCAATAAGAATGCCCCGGTCGGCGCCGAGCGCGAGCGCAGTGCGTATCTGCTCTTGACACTGTGTCGCACCAATCGATACCGCGATAACCTCATCCGCAGTTCCGGCTTCCTTCATGCGGATAGCCTCTTCAACGGCAATTTCACAGAAAGGATTGATTGCCATCTTGGCATTGGCGAGGTCGACACCTGTCCCATCTGACTTCACTCGAACTTTTACATATGCGTCGACGACGCGCTTAATAGCTACAAGAACCTTCATGGATTCTCCCATTGGAAGCTGCACTCAAGGCAGGCTTCGGTCTGATTTACGAGGTGGTATACAGCAGAGTATACAAGTTGATCCGCGGCGTTCTGCGGGGTTAAGACGCTGCCCTCAGCGCTTTAAAACAGCCGCTAATCATGCCGCTTTTGGTGGCTCAGGTCAAATAACGAGAGCATTTATGACAGCGTATTGCCAATAGCGCGGCGCGAGAAAAATTGTGTGTACGTGTCGCGAAAAACCATTTTATGCCAAGGCAAAAAATACTCCGCTACTCCAAATGCCAAGACTTTGAGTTGGGTGTTCGCCTATCTTTCCTGCCGCACTATCTACAGAACTATCTACAGCACTATCTAAAGCACTATTAATAGCACTCTCAACAGCAGTATCAGCTCGATTAACAACCAGCTCTGCCAGCTGATAGAACACCGATCGCGAAACCAAGCCCAGCAGTCCCGCTCTCACATTTACGGTAGGATGAGGCTCAGCGTTTCCGCTGCTATCAGCACCGATAAACAATGGATGCTCCGCGCCGATCGCAACCTCTTCGCCGAGGCTTGTGCGTAAATAGAGCGTCTGCGTCGAAGCGTCACCGGCATTTTCAACCCTGAGCGTGGTCAGCAGAAACGGACAGTCTTCGACTCGGATGCGCACTTTCTCAAAGGGGGTTACCAGAAAGTACTCCCCTTCGTTAAACAAGAGAACAGAGGCAAACAGCTCTGCCATACCTTTGCGCCTGATCGGGCGACCTTCATGCCACCAACTGCCATCCCGACGGATCTCGATATCGATGTCTCCACAGAAGGGAGGATTCCACAAATGCACAGGCGCCGCGCCGCGCCAATCACCGGATTCCGCAGCCGCTGCTATCGACTTAATTTTATCTGCTGCTAAGTTTTTAATGAGCGCCTCTCCCGTTTTTTTGCCGTAATTTTCTACTGCTTCTCGTATTTGGCGACGTATTCGGCGCACCAGACACACCCCCAATTGCTCTCCAATTTAGCATAGAGCTGTTACACTGCAAGACTAAGAATCGCAGGCAGCCAGACGGACCGAAGACTCATGGATATCCCTAAACCTAAGGCCGGAAAACTAGCGCAAATACCTGCCGATCGCTTCACCGAACTTTTACTTAATTCAACCCCACTGATCGATGTAAGAGCCGAATGTGAATACCACGATGGGCATATCCCTCACTCGGTCAACCTGCCTTTGCTAAACGATGCAGAACGGGCGGAGGTCGGCACTTGCTACAAACGGAAAGGGCAAGAGGCAGCGATCACGTTAGGCACTGAGCTCGTTTCCGGTGATACTAAAAAAGAAAGAATGACTGCTTGGATACGCTTTATAGCAGACAACCCAACGGCGGTAATACTTTGTGTTCGAGGAGGCCTGAGGTCTCAGACTGTACAAAAATGGCTTGCCGAAAGCGGATTGCAGCGTCCGTTGATACGCGGCGGATACAAAGCCCTCCGACGTCATTTGCTGCGTACGACAATACGGGTCGCAAGCGAAAAAAAGATCATAATCGTAGCGGGAAAAACCGGAACGGGTAAAACTCACCTGATCAACAACCTCACGCGCTCGGTTGATCTCGAAGGTCTCGCCAATCATCGCGGTTCAGCATTCGGCAGGCGCGTGTCAGCACAGCCCTCACAAACCGTATTTGAAAATCTATTAGCCCTCGATTTATTGAGACAAGAGCGCGAGGGCGGAGCAACACTTTTTCTTGAGGATGAAAGCCGAGCGATCGGGTCGATCTCCCTCCCTCTAGAACTGCATCGTGCAATGAGCGTCGCGCCAATCGTTCGCGTAGAAGAGTCGTTGGATTTTCGGGTTGAGACAATACTTAACGATTATATTGTGTCTAACCTTACGGATTTCAGGCGGCTAGACCCGGTGCAAGGAGACTCTTTATTTTCGGAGTCTCTCCTTGCTAGTTTGGATAGAATAAAAAAGCGACTCGGAGGCGAGCGTCATTCGGCTCTGCGCGACATTATGTCTGCGGCTCTCACTAGCAATAACGACCATGATCAGCATCGCGCATGGATACGAGGATTACTTGTCGATTATTACGACCCGATGTACGAGTATCAGATGACAAAGAAAGCACAACGCGTTGTGTTTAAAGGCGACAGCGACACATTCCTCGAATGGGCAAGCGAGTTCGATCAGCTACAAACCTAAGTCACAAGAAGTAACCTACACTAGGCGGCACGAAGCGCATGGCCATAACTCGATTCAAATTAGACGACACACTCCGGAAAGCCCTCGACTCGGGTATTACGTTACTCACCCCAAACTATCGTCTTGCCGCGTCTGTCCTCGAAGCGTTTGGCAGTGCATCCGCCACTACAAGCTGGCGCGAGCCCAATGTTGTTCCTGTCGACATCTGGATCGCGCAAGTGTGGGAAATGCTTTCTACACGCGGACTAAGCCCCTATGTCGACTTGGACATACTGGAACCAGGCCTCGAAAGAGAGCTCTGGCTAGAAGCCGTAGAGGAGACACGCGAAGAGCATCCTCTTATCGACGCCTCCGCAATGGCGCGCATTGCCTCGCGCGCTTTTCAAGATCTTCGCCGCGCCTCTGCAGAGAGCAGTGTGCACTGGCTACAAGAGTATGATTATCTCGACGATGTCGCACTTTTTAATACGTGGCAAACCCATTTTTTATCGCGATGTGACGCCTTAGGACGCATAACCTTGGTGGAGGCGACCTCCCTACTCGCCCAGAAATTAGACGCTTCGAGCGCAAAATTACTCGGCGATATAGCTACTCTCAATTTCTATGAAACGCCGGCAAATTATCGCGCCCTGTTCGAGCGTCTATCCGAACACACTTCGTTACGCGGGTTTCTGACGCTCGATAAAAGCCGGTTTTCAGAGACGCCGAACGATCTTCTGGCTGCAAAGAACGTGACTGCTTACAGGACCGAATTCAAAGAGCAGGCTAACGAAATCCAAGCCGCGGCTAATTGGGCACTGATGCTGCA